>JAEEGL017180847.1_pt1 | contig 11035 bp, 4 predicted proteins | sample 9134231 | NCBI WGS metagenome assembly JAEEGL01 (sample SAMN16246548, study PRJNA631951) | gut metagenome | biome: gut microbiome; feature: rumen; material: fiber-attached | host: Bos | place: Iran: Karaj | collected 2018-10
CCATTCCATGTTCATGCTCATGTTGTTACTACGTATACCGCATTCTCTGGTGCTCATTCTTGCCTACATTCTACTCATTCATCTTTATTATCACTTACACATAACTCTCATTCTTGATGGTATCCTGTATCACATTTCCATTGAGCATATAATTTATTATCACCATTATTATCAGCAGCATATCAAGTTGCATTTGCTTGATATCCTGTACCATTTCCATCTGGTTGTTCATTCCATTCAATAAATATATATCATTCCTTTGTCAAAGCGTCTGCAATTACAAACTCTTCGTTAACATTAATTGTTTCTGATGATATAAGTTCAGATCAATCATAATATTCAACTGTAGTTGTTTCTATGGCTTCTATATCTCAATACTCTGCACGTAATTGCACAGTATATTTTTTTGTAATCTCTGGATTCTCTGGATTCTCAATATTTTCTTCTTTAGCGTTAGCCTTTAATACTTCAAATATTGCACCAGGGTATACTGTAACATCAGTATCTTCATATGCCGAACCATTCCATTTTTGAACTACCCAATATTTAAATTGTTTAGTGTTATCGTTCGGAGTTGATGCAGCTCATGCTACAGCTTCTGCTTTATCAGCGTAGAATCATTTATCACTTGGTGCATTAGTTCAATCGACTGCGTCATATGTTATATCTATACCTTTAGCTCCATCTAACTTGCTTCTCCATTTTGCATAGAGATCTAATTTTTTAGTAATTCGGAATCTATCGACATCTGCATTGGTATTTTCTGTTGGAATTCAATGACTATCTAACTCCGTAGGCTCTGTTTTACTATAAGGTGTAGTTACAGTTGTATCATTTAATTCAAAAGCATCTAGATTAAATGCATCTGTAAGTGCTTCATCTCTGAACCATCCTACAAATTCATAATCATCTCTTGTTCAATCTTTGCTTAGATTAATACTTCCTCAGAAACTAACACGGAAGGACATACCTTGATCTCAAAAGTCTAATGAAGTATCACCATCAGCATTTGGATGTAAGAATACACGATACTGAATTTGTCTCCATTTAGCATAAACTGTTAATCATCCTTCTGGCATTTTATCAAATGTATATTCATGTTGACCTTTATCATCAAGATACCAACCTTCAAATACATATCCGGATGGTATTTCTTCTGGATTCGCTCCATATGTTGAAATATCTGAACCATATGTAATATTTTCTACAACATTCAATTTACCACGATTTATTTCATCTATAGAGTCTCCGTTACCATTCACGTACACTCCGTCATAAAAAAGAATTGGGTAACTTTCACGATCAAAGTAAACATATAAATTATTACTGAATGAAGCCGATTGATATCAGTCTTGATTTGGATTTGCATCGTAATAATACTGACCAGTTTGATTCATTAGTTCGCCCACTTCATTCCAATTATTTGTATCATTTATTGTATTCCAAGCAACACACCTAAATCAATTATATTTATCTGAAAGATTGAATCCGTCAGAACTTACATTAACAGTATTTGCTAAAGTATATCAATTTCCATCAGCATTTTGCTTATAGAAGTAAATATGCTTACTTCACTCTGTGGACCTTGCATAAAAATTTACAGTTGTTGCTGTACTTGTAGGCAAAAAAGCATCAAGGAATGTTGTACGAGTTCCATTAGCTTGATTTTGTGCATTATAATTACTGTACCAATCGTATTCTGTTGGCCATTCAAAACCATTATCTTCTAACGTTGATCCATAAAGACCTGACATTCTCATGTATTCATTCCAAGATTTATTATTACTCCTTGTATAACGAGTTCCATTGTATTCATGATATCATGCGAGATAACTACCATAATATCGTTTATTATTATATGAAGTAAGTTGCACATACTCTCAGTCAACGAATCCATATTGAGTTCCGCCATTTCAATTTGTGGCTGTATATTTATAATCATATACGTTAAATATGAATGTAATTTCATTTCTATTAAAATATACATTAACTACTGAATTTCACTCAGCTTTAATTATCACATTTTTATCAGATCTATCAAAATGAAATCATTGATATGAATAATTATTTCAATTAATTATCGCATTATTACCATCCTGTAAAACTGTATTAATGCCTGTTCCTACACTACCTTCTAAAGAAAGGCTATCCGCAAAATCATATCAATCTCATGCAACATTTTGTTTCCATACAATTACTGTATAGTTGGCGGTAGCAACAGATGTCCATTTTGCATATAGTGTTGTCCTTTCTGTCAACTCTCCACCAAATGTAAATTCATTACCATCTGTACATCATTCATCTATATACCATCATCCAAAAGTATAACCAAATCTGGTTGGATTAGATGGCTCAACTGTTACAGTTTTTACAAATTGAGGTGCTGTATAACTTGCTCCTTTACCATTTTCCTTAAAAACTAACCAGTATCATGCTGGTGCATAAGCTCTTAAAACTAAATCACCATCAATTGTTATTTCAGTTCCATTTGTTATTGGATCTCCTGTCATTGCATTATCGACTACCTTTTTCCATCATTCAAAATTCTGATCTTGAGTTTTTGGAGTATACAGTGCATTAACTGTATATGTTTGACTATTTCAATCTTTAAACAAAACTTCATCAGTTTGAATCACTGATCCATTTTCATCAAGATATGTAATTGAGTATTGATTAAATATCATTGCGTTGAAATTTATTTGGGAATCTGTCTCTGGAAAATTATTCGTTATGTATGTCTTTACTCATTCTATTGTCATTCATGTTGTTTCTGCAACATAATTTTCCTCGTTTGTCCACCCACGAAAAACTTTTCAATTATCTAATTCTCCAACTCCTGGATCAAAAATTAGACTTTCTACTTCATTTACGTCTTTAAGATATATTCATGTAATAAGTTCAGATCAATTATAAAAGTTAACCAATAATCTAGCTGTTTCTACAATTGCATATATAGAGAATGACTTTGCCTCAAATTCTACAACTTTACTATTAATATCTGCATTTATTTCTTCTACATTAACTTCTCATACATTAATCTTCTCTTCATTATATCCAGCATCAATATGAACCACTGTTTGAGGTTCTGTCATATCTAATGCTCTAATTGTCACGTTAATTGCCTGACTAGGTTCTACTTCTTCTCCATCATGCCAAAATGTAATGTCTACAGCCTTAATTTTTGTCACATTAGCATCAATAGCATCATTAACCACATCAAACACATCATCTTCTTCTACGGGAGTAACAACCATTTCAGTTCACTCTGGGAGTGCTCATAATAAATCTTCAGCTGTTACTATCAATCCGTTACTAGAAATATCTCTCCATGATTGAGACATTGATGAGAAGGATTTTCCATAAGAAACCGGCATTTCTATACTAGATTCTTCATTATCTTCTAGTACCGCTTCTTCTACATCCACCATTTCTACATCTTCAAAATTTTCGATTCCTTCTACCTCTTGCGTATCTTCATTATCAACTGTTGCATCACTAGAATCAACTAAATCTGTAATAATTTCATCATTATTACCTGCGTCAGTATCTTCATCCACAACTGCAGTCTCCACTACAGGTACAGAATTAGATTCCTCGCTTTCATTAACTATGTCTGTAGCATATACAAGAGACGTTGCCACGCTCTGTCATACCAACACAGCCATCGCTAACATTGATAAAAATCTTTTCATGTTTTTTAGAATATAAGAATAAAAAATGAAAGGATATAAACATAGTCAACATCTTTCTACTATCGTCAACAAATAGACAATATAAAACTATAAATTTATTGACTTTTGAGAAAAATGATTCTATTTTGTGTATATAAAAATATGATTTAAAATCAAGACTTTTTATAAGAAAATAAGCACAAAATTCCACTTTTAAAAAAAGTGTGGTAAAATTTGACATTTTTGAGTTTTTTATGTAAAATAGATAAGGGTTTATAAACAAAATCTTAAGGAAAAATGAAAAAAATCTGAATATTTACCGCTTTATTTAGTTTAATTCCCATTTATGTTTTTTCTGTAAACATAAATGATATTCATAATATTTTTGATGCTGTAGAATTTATCAAAGAATCTATAAGATTTAATGACGTTACAATTAAATCTGATGTTCCATACGATTTAGTACAAAAAGCTATAAAAAAATATTGTCCTCAATCAGCTGTAGATCAAGCAGCTAAAGAGTTAGAACCATTAAGAGAAGTCTGGGTTGCAGCTTTAAATAAACCTGGCATAAACAAATCTCTTTCAGATAGGTTCGATATGGTAAAATGATTGATAGTTAATCAAAGAAAAGATAATGAGTATAGATACTGTAAAGATAGTTATTTGCTCTTCTCTATACTTAAAACCACTCAAGATCTTTATACAGGAGAAAAGGATCAAAAAAGGGCAAATACAAAAACCAATAACACACAAAACAAGACACAAGAAACTAAAGCAAACTCTAAATCTCATAATTCAGCAACTGCTAAAAATTTGGATTTCACTTTTATTCATGATACTAGTGGACTGCCAAATAACGTTAAAAAATCTTTTTCTGAAACTACAGAAACTTATTTACAAGAGATTATGGCAGATTTAGTAAATATTAATATATTGGATAAAAATGATTTAAAAATCCTGAATAACAAAATAGAAGTAACTTATCTACAAAGTTGTAATGTAACAGAATGAACTTTTCGTGTAACAAAAAATAAACAAACTGGCTCATATACATTCAAAGAGATAAAATTAATTATTGCCTATTGTGATAAAAATAATACTTCAGAAAGGCAAAAAAGACACGTTCAACAGATTTTAGCACATGAATTGTGACATTACATCTATTTCTTTAAAGATAAGAATCCTTCAAAGTTTTCTGAGATTTGTCGGGATAATGGTAAAATGAACTGTTTACCAGAAGAGTTTGTGAGTAACTATGCGAAGAAATCACAAGAAGAGGATTATGCCGAAAGCTTTGCTTACTGGTATTTGTATAATGCAGGTTGAAGTTCTGATGATGGGCACTGAGCAGCACCAGATAATCCTATAAATAGAAGAGCTAGATACTTTGAAGAATTATTTGAAGACGAGGAAGATGATGACGATGATGAAAAATAATTTATTGATCTAAGTAAGCATTTTCTACATCACTTCGATATTCTTTATCAAAATCGTCGTGAAAAATTATTTCCTCATATTCATCTTCATTGCTTTCACTGTTTAAATTTTCTGAATCCGCATTTGATGTATTGTTTTCATTTATTCATGTATTGGTTTGATTTGAATTTTTTGCATCTTTTGGTTTTATGGTTTTAACTTTAATCATGTTATTTTCTTCAACTTGATTAATTTGAATTGGTTGAGTTTTTTCTATGAATAATGAACTTAATGATAATATTGAAAGTATATATATTAGTACCATACCTAATTTTGAAGAATAAATAGTACTGTATTATTATGAATAAACTGTAAGAAATCAAAAGAAAAAACTAAATATTATATTTGCAATTTTTCAAGAAATGTCTATACTAAAATTGATGTAAGGTTTTTACTTACCGGCAAACATAAAAACTAATGACAGAACAGGTAGAAAAGGCTGTATCAGCCAATCCGGCAAAAATGCCCACAACAATCACTTTCCAAATCAAACCATTCAAAGATAACGAAAGGACTGTTGCTCATTGGCAAAAGATTATGGAAAATCTGATTTCTTTGAAATCTAAAATGATTTCATTTTTAATCAGTGGAAATAGTCAGTGAATCAAATTTTATGTGAAGATGCCTATAAAATTTAAGGCATATTTTTGCAATACTTTTTATAGTTCATTCCCAACATCAGATTTAATAGAAACTACATACCCAAAAGTATCTAAAGAACGTAGTTGGGTAAATATTGATAATGATGCCCGCTTTAAGAATCTTTCAGATTTTCAGAAAGAATGAAATTATTTGGATCCAATGAATGATTTGCTTTCATTGTTTCAGAATGTTCCTAGTGATTCTATATTAACTTTGTTCTTTGATTATACTTTTAAATTAGAAGAATCTGCGTGGAAACAGGCATGGGATGTGTTTGCAAAAGTAGTTAAACGAGCACGAGCTCCAACAAGCAAAAAAGAAGAAAAATCTGAAGAAAAAAGTGATGAAATTGAAAATCAAATTTTCTTCTCTTTATCATATTCTTTAATTACAAGCAATTCATCAACTGCAAGTGCCGTACAAATGAATCTACTTTCTGTATTGGCTCCTATGATTACTAAGTGATCATGCGAATTTAAGGAAAGAAGAATTTGGCATTATTGTAGTTTCTCCGAAGTTGTTAATTTCTTCCATATCCCGACTAAAATAAATTTTGTTAAATGATTAGATTATACTTTATATCGTAAATTACCGTACCCAACCAATATTCCAGCATTAAATACTTTTTCTAATCCAAAAAAATTAACGTTATTATGAGATACAGATTATAGGTGAGATAAAATTCGTTTTTGAATTAAAGAGGAAGATAAATTCCGTCATGTATACATCGTTTGAAAAACATGAACCTGAAAATCTACAATCATTTCAAATATGATTATTTCTGATATGAATGCATGAAATGGTTTGTGTTTGTTAGATCCTCATGGAGAATTAGTGGATACAATTATAGAATCTATTCCGTCAAATAGAATAAATGATGTAATTTTGTTTGATTTAGCTGATACTGAATATCCAATTTGATTCAACTTATTACAAGCAGATAACGAAGATGAAAAAAATAGAATTGCCTCATGAGTTGTTTCTACATTTCAAAAATTGTTTGATAATTCATGGTGACCTAGATTAGAATATATTTTGCGTAATGTTGTATTATCTGTGATTGATTATCCAAACGCAACATTAATGCATATTTTAAGAATTTTGACTGATAAAGATTTTCGTGAAGAAGTTATATCACATGTACATGATGCTGTTTTATTAAAATTTTGGAATTCTGAGTTTAATAAATGGCAGGACAGACAAAGAGAAGAAGCTATTGCTCCAATAACAAACAAAGTATGACAATTTTTGTCTTCACGTTTGGTTAGAAATGTATTTGGTCAACCTCGTTCAAAACTCAGTATGAGAAAAGCTATGGATGAAGGTAAAATTATATTGGTAAATTTGTCGAAAGGTAAAATATGAGAAGATAATGCAAACATGATTGGATCTTTGCTTGTGACAAAGATTCAAATTGATGCTATGTCTAGAGCTGATATTGCTGCAAGTAAGCGTCGTCCATTTTACTTATATATAGATGAGTTTCAGAATTTTGCTACTAAATCATTTGCTACAATTCTCTCAGAAGCTAGAAAATATAAATTATCTTTAATACTAGCAAACCAGTATACATCACAATTGGATGAAGATATTAAAAATGCTATTTTTGGTAATGTAGGAAGCATTGTATCGTTCACTCTTTGATATGATGATGCTGCAATTATGACGTCGCAATTTAAGGAAATGGTTGGAGTTAATGATTTAATTTCATTGCCAAAATATACTACTTATACTAGGTTAATGATTGATGGTATATCTTCAGATCCGTTTAGTACGAAAACATTACCACCATTTTCTCCTACTGAAGTTGATGATATTGAAGAGCATATTGAAAAAATTAGGCGTCAATCACGTCAAAGATATGCGATGGAGCGCACTCAACTTGAATCTCTTTTGAATGCTTGGTGAAAGAAAAAATTTTCTGCCCAAGAAAAAGTGGCAGAAAAAGCTAAACTTGAAGCTCTATGATTAGATGAGGAAGATAGTAAAAATTTGCAAGATTTTGTGGTTGAACAATCTATTTGAGAATTTGATAATTTTATAGTAGATTGAGAGCAGGCTGATGCGATGGTTATGGATAAGGATGCTAAGACTTTCAAATATGTGTGGTATAATAAACCTGAAAAACTAGAAGAAGTTGCTAAACTTCAATTTGCGAAATGAAAAAGTTTAACTTTCCCAACATGAAAGAAAATTAAACTTTGAGTAGATTCTTATGTATCTATAGATGATAAAAATCACATATTCATTTGGATATGAAAGAAAGATGAAATTAAGAAACTGATTCAGGATATGAAGATTGCTTCTTGATTAAGTAAAAATGCCGAATCCCCTCTTGTATTTATACCAAATGTAGAAAAATTACAGAAATCTATACAAAAGAAATCTCAACCTTCAAAAAAAGCTAGTTCGAAATGAAAATCAGATTCAAAGTCTGGCTCCAAACAACCAGAGTTTTCATGAGAATTTTCTGTGAATGATATTAAATTGTGACAACAATATGAATGATATGTAAAATTAATGTATAACTATGGAATGTTTATCACTGTAAAATGAGTAGAATGATTGTTACATAAAAATTGGATTGCTCCACTCTGAGACTGAATAGAACGAAAAAAATACTATAATATATGAGATAAAATTATGGTAACAGCTAAAGAATTTAAAGACATTGACTGAGAAAAAAGAGTTGTTTGGACTCAAAAATAGAACTGTTAAGTACAATATTTATTTCTTGTCTCAAGTTTCTTCTGGGATTGCGTCAACAACCGGTATTGGCAAATCATAAATTTCTTCTGATTTGATTTTTTCACGTTCATTATTTTTACTCCTGTATGACAAAAGTTTTTTTATCATTAGATATCATCACAATCCTAGTGTGCATAATCAAATAATTATGAATCATTTTTGCAATCAAATTATCGCTACTAATGTTCAAAATCATAAAGATCATACCACGTCTCAAAATCTGGATACAAAGTCCTGCACTCCTGTAATTGATCATTTATCTTTTGGTTTTGTATAACTAATTACCAACGCAGAAGTAATTGGAAACAATATAGCAACTCATAAAGAAATGAAAAATGTTAGAATTAGTATTGCATAAAAATTTTCTGAATATCAAAGAACAATATATAGTAATGATACAAAAACTAGTACGATTGAAATTAATAATTTTTTACTATATTTATCTCAAAATTTTCATGTGAAAACATTGACAATATACGGCAACTTCATAGCAGCAAAAACTAAAGCGATTTCAGAAAGTGAAAGATGATTTTCTGCCGCAATTATAGGTATAAATAGAAAACCTGTATAATTCAAAAAATTAGTTAACATACAACTTCCAAGGGCTACATACATTTTTCAATTGTATGTACGTAATATTTCCCATATTTCTTTCCGGCTTTCTGTAGATAAACAACCATTAATAAACGAACGGATGAATCAACTTTTACCGAAAAATTTTTGATTATAATCTTGTTTTATTTGGTATGTATACTTTGATTCTTTCTTTACTCTTTTATAAAATCTTTTCCGGGTTTTATTATAACTATTTGAAATCGCCGTTTTTATGTTTTCATCTTGCACTAGTGAAACTAAGGCAAATATAACCACAAAAAAATACATATATGGCAGTTCTAGATAATTAACCAAAACTGCTGCAATTAAAGATCATATAACTTCTGTTATATACATCGCTGAAAAATAAATTCCAGAGAGTTGAGCATTATCCTTTTTAGTTGCCTTCTTCGCATAATAACTACGATATGTTGTAAATGTAGCCGCAGCTCCAAATCAATTTAGGACTGTTGCTATAGTTAGCAAAATCCGAGAATGATAGATTCATGCTAAGAAAAAGAACAACCCACAAAATGCGTATAATATTTTTCAAATAAGTAGAATGTACTTTACATTAATTTTATCGTTCATCCTTCATATTGGGACGACAAACAATAGTTTAACAAATGCTAACAAAGTTCCGATTACTGTCACTCCTCGAGCACTACCTACAATATCTTTGATATATATAGAAAAATAAGTATCCGTCCCCAGTCCCCATCCTAACATAAAAAGGGCTAGTGAAAAAGAAATGGATCTTATTTTTACTGGAATAGTCTTCCTAAAATTTTTTACTACTTTTTTTATTTTTTTTGGCATAAGCACTTCATTTTAATAGTTAATTATGGCTATATTATAGCTACAAAGCTTTTAAATGCAAATTTTGAATGAGATTTTATAATTTATACAACATTTCATCCTCTATCTTGAAATTATAGTCAACTTTCTTAATCTGGTTTTTGCTAAACTTCATAAAATTTTATAATATAAGATACTAATTATGGTTGTAAATTTGATTGATTTAGTTGCCAATAAAACGTGATTGGAAAAGAAAGTTATTCGTAATATTATTACTCTTTTAGATGAATGAAATACTATTCCATTTATAGCTCGTTATCGTAAAGAATTAACGCAATGAGCTACTGATGAACAACTTCGTGATTTTAATGATGTATATACATATACCAAAAATTTGGAAGCAAGGAAAGAAGATGTAATCAGACTTATTGATGAAAAATGATTGTTAACTGATGAACTTAAACAGCAAATTATGGAAGCTGAGACTTTAGCTAGAGTGGAAGATTTATATAGACCATTCAGAGAAAAGAAAAACACTCGTGCAACTATAGCAAAAGCTAAATGACTAGAACCTCTTGCTGAAATTTTGAGAAAAGCTGAATTAAGCAAAGAAGATTTTGAAGTAGAAGCTGAGAAATTTGTGAAAGATACTTGAGATGCGAAAACTACTGTAAAAGATAAAACTGAAGCTATTGCTTGAGCTCAAGATATTATCGCTGAAGATGTTTCTGACCATGCAAATCTTAGAGAAGATATCAAAAATCATGAAGAAAATAATGCAAAGATTTCTACAAAACCTACAAAAACTTTTGAAGAAAATTGAGTTTATAAAATATATGCAGACTACTCTAAAAAATGGAATGAAATTCCGTCATATGCATTTTTGGCATTACTTAGAGCAGAAAAAGAAAAACAATTAAATCTGATTATCGACTTTTCATGGGAACATACACTTGAATGTGCCAAAAAATATTTCATTCCAAATGGATGAAAATGATTATGAACTAGTGTGGAATACTTAAATTGAGCAATTGAGGATTGATTGAAAAGATTACTTATTCCTTCAATTGAAAGAGAACTTAGAGCTGATAAAAAAAGATGGG
>JAEEGL010705466.1_pt1 | contig 11034 bp, 4 predicted proteins | sample 9134231 | NCBI WGS metagenome assembly JAEEGL01 (sample SAMN16246548, study PRJNA631951) | gut metagenome | biome: gut microbiome; feature: rumen; material: fiber-attached | host: Bos | place: Iran: Karaj | collected 2018-10
ATTTATCCGCATAATTTTGTTGCGCCTCTTCAATTTTAGAAGTATCAGCCGTATAAGTATAGCTGAAATTACCCTCGTTGTCACGAGTCATTCTAACCGCGCTCTTGGCATTACGTGCTGCTAATAACTGGTCTTCTGCTTCTAATAAAGCCAATCTTTTTTCAAGAATTGTAGCTTCACCTTCTGATATATCAGCACCATTCTCCATCTTGGCGTTAACATCATCAAGAAGGTCTTTCATCTTTTCTTGAATCATTGGACTTGGGTTATTTGCAAGATTCTTGTTGATCTTTGAAGTAATATCGCCAAGTTTCTTATATTTCTCATAATCATCTAAATATAAATCATCTAACTCTTTTTGGCGGTCAAACTGCTCTTGAAGCATATCAAGACTACCCATACCACCGCTCATAGCTTTTTTATAAGCTTTTTCATTACGAGCTAAACTATTTTGATAATTTTCTTCAGCTTGACGAAGAGCATCTCTTCATCTGGCAAGATATTCTTCCATTGCTTCATTTTCCGCTTCTTGAAGATTTTTAAGAACTTCTTCTCAATGCTTCTTTTCAGTTTCACTCTCAGCAGTTTCTAACAATTTTTGAACCTTTTCACGCTCGCCAGCAATAGCATCATAATTATCTTTAGCGATTGCTGCGGCATTTCGTTGATTATCTAACTTTGCTGCCTCATAAGCTTCGGCTTGCGCATCACCCAAACCAAGCTGATCTTCTCCCAATAAATCTCCAATTTCTTTAATAGTATCAATAACTGTATCATAATGATCCATTAAATCAAGATTTTTTTGGAGACGTTCATTTCATTCGTCATATGCATTAACAACATTTTCTGTTGCTGCATCTGCTAGATCGCGCATTGTATCGTATGTATCCATAAGACCATCACGATACTCACTCATTTTATCAATAACTTTTTGGATATTGGGTTCTCCGCCTTGTTCACGCATTTTTTGAATCATCTCATCTAATTTCTGCGCTAGCTGGGCTCCATCTAAATCTTTATCTAGATCAACATTCATGCCATTCTGCGCGAACAATTCTTCGATGCCCTTTGTGTAAGTGGCTATATCTTTTTGCGCAGTCGCCATTTCTTTACTTAATAAACCAATTCTATCGGCGGCTTTTTCTGCACTATCTCCAAGATTATCGTAAATCCATTGGAGATAATTCATATCATCTTTATTAATCTCTAAACTAATTTCAACTTTATATTCAGTACGAGCTAATCATTTATCATAAAGTTCATTTAGCTGATCAATACGTTCTTGCTGTTTTTCTTGAAGAAGATTAATTGTATCTTCATATTGTTTTAATGCCTTTATTCGTTCATCATAAGTTGCTTTATCTTTATCATACCTTTCTTTGGCTTTATCTCATGCTTCTTTCGCTTTATCAAATTCTTCAGTAGCTTCATCACCCTGATCGCTTTCATTAAATGCGTCAACAGCTTTATTATATTCTTCTGTTGCTTTATTTAAAGCCGCTGTTACATTATCATCAAATGCACCTTGTATTTTAGCCAATAGGCCCTCATAATCTTTTAGTACGCCATTTTCATCAAAATCAGCATCACTAATAAAATCTGAGCCAAGTTTTGTTTTTAAATCTTCTTTATCAATTTTTGCATAGTCTTTTATTTCTTTAATATATTCATCTGTTAATTTAATTTGTTCTTCAGTTTTCTTTATTTCTTCATCCATTCATTTAATACGATCTTTACCATAAGCTCTATCTTTATTTTCATTTAAACGCTTCATTTCAGTATTTAAATCTTCAATTTTTTCTTTAATATTATGATAACGATCTGCTTCTTTTATGTTTTTAGTTGGTTCTTTCTTTTTCTCAACTTTTTTCTTTTTTGGCTTGGAGCCACCGCCTCCGCCACCACCTTTATTATGCGCCAATACTTGACTTTCACCGACATAATAATTATGAGTGTTAGAAACTTCAAAATTATATACTGTTAAAAAACGAGTTTGAATATTTATTTTAGAAATTTTATATAAACTTCCATCCGCTAATAAAACACAATCTCCTATTTGTATATCTGCGGCTTGAACTCATTTTTGTTTATTATTTCTAGTAATTAAAAATCTATGATTACCAGTTACAACCAATTTATCATTTTTAATAAATAAATCATAAATTTTTTCATAAACATTATGAATCATAGTTTGAATTACTTTACTATATTCATTCTTCTTTGTTTTTTCATTATAAGAGAGAACAATATCTCCAACTTTAATATCTTCAATATTTTTATAATAATTATTTAGCGCAACCGAAGTTCCAGCAGCAAAACAACTTCCGCCACTGCTTTTTTTAGGAGCTGCGCCACCTCCGCTGGAAGCATTTCTAAATTTCATACCACCACCAGATGATTTATGCGCCGATGTAACCTTAAGAGAGAAGGCCGATGGAGAAGATTCTTCTTGATGGCCGCCAGGTTGAGCAGGAGATCATCTACCTGGTGTCTGTACTTTTGGATATGCAAATGTTCCTTTTGCATTATCTCCACCGCCAGTATCCATCTCTCCTTTTTCGTATGTCGCTGGAATCCAATAACTGTGACTTTCCTGCACTTGCTCTGTTTCTGCAGGGACTTTTGTTACTTCAGCATCAATACCCATATTAGCAAGATAAGCAGTCGCTTCTTCTTCTGTCATATGAGCAGCATTAACCATATCTGTTAATGACTGCAAGAAATTGCCAGTATCAAGATTTGCACCAACGTCTAAGTCAGGGAAATTTTGTTTATCTAAAAGACTTTTTACATTATCTAATTCATTATAAAAACTACTCATATCTTCTGGAGCAAATTTTAAATGAGCTAAAATATCTTGATTTGCAGCTTCTTGCAATTGATTATAAGCATCTTCATTACCTTCAATTGCTTCTTTCATTAAATCTAAATTTTTTGCACTTTCTAAAAAGTCAGAAGATAAAACATCTCCATCAATATCTAATAAATTTTTATATGCTTTATCTAATTGTTTTGCAGCTTTTGCTGCTTCTTGCATGCTACCAGAAGTTAATGCTCTATTTCAATCTTCATAATTTTCAGTAACATCTTGAATAGCATCGTCAAAACGCATAATTGCTTTTGCTACTTGAGATGCTTCTCTACGACAATTTTCAAGATGGTCATCTAATTCATCGATTGCCGTAGCATTTTCCATTATATAATCTGTTAATGATTCAAATTCTTCTTGAGCTTCTTGCGCCTGCTTTTTAGATAATCCAGAAGTATCAAACTCTACTGGAGTTTTACTCATTTCCTCTTCGAGTTTTTGCTGAACTTCTTCAAGAGTGTCATCAACGTCAATATCTAATTTTGCGGCAATTCTTAAACGTTCATCATCTAAATCATTAACTCATTGACTAACTTCTTCTCTATTACCTAATTCTTCTCCATTAAGACCGGTAGATATTTTATCTGTTAATTCAGATCTTTGTAATTCACTAATATGAGATTCAAGATCTCCTATATGACCTTCAAAACTATTGTATGCTTCATCATAAGCAGCATTTAAAGCCATATAACTTCTAACCATTTCATCAGTTATACTCTTTATATTACCGCTAGCATCAACTCATTCATCCTTTTCGTTTTGAGATCAACCCTGATCTTTCGCATAGGCTGCGCGATCTGCGTCGGTAACTTGCATTTCTGCATAATTTTTATCATACTGCTCTTGTACTGCACCAGCAATTCAATCCGCAGCTGCATCTGAAATACCATCAAATTTATCATATACATCTGCTTTTACTGCAGCTTCTTGCGCAGCGGTATTTGAAGTAACAGTATCAGACAAAGAAATAAGTGAAGCTTGTAATTCAGTATTAGAATTAACTAAATCAATAAAAGAAGAATCTAATTCTGCAAAATTCTCTGGATCAACGCTACCATTTCGTTCTAAAACAGCACCTATTTGAGATAAAATATCTGTATCTAAAAATTTCTGATAATCTTCTGTTGAAAGATTACGTCCATTGGTATTTAAATAACCGCCTACCTTTTTTAAAATATCGTTTTGCACTTCTTGAATTTTTGGAGTGCTTTCTTGCATTATTGCAGCAGTATTGGTTACTTGTCCTATTCTAGTTTTATCTGAAGCTCTTTGATCCATTGTCTGACGACCCGCTTCAGTAAATTCAATTAATCCACCTTCGCCAAACTTATAATCGTCGCCCTCTATTAATCCATATGTTTTTATTAATTCAAGCATTTCCGCATTTAATTCGCGGACTTTCATTTTTCATTCTTCAGTACCTTTTTGAAGTTTATCTAATTCTTCTTTTCCACTGCTTAAAGAATCTAAAGTATTTTTTAATTTTTCATATGAACCAATTAATTCATTGGCACTATTTTTAGCATCATCTATTGCTTGTTTTTCTTCTTTTAAATGTTCAACTCTTTTTTTCTCTTCGTTGTCTCAAGCAACCAATGCTCCAACGACCAAACCTATTGTAGTTGCAACAATTCCTAAAGGTGTTGTTAAAAGAACTGTACCAAATTCTATTATTTTTCAGGTCAATATTTCTATGGCTCCAGTAAGAGTTAAAGTTTCAACTTTTACTCCAGCAATTCCCGCAGCAAATCCCTTTAAACCACCTATAATCATTGGCAATCCCATTACGAGACCAGAAAAACCAGCTTTTAATTTTTCTAAACCAGAAGCATTTTTATCATTAAAAACAGTATTTCAAGCTCTAGAAACTGCGCTAATACCAATAGCCAGCTGTGAGGCTCCTCTTGCCATTTGAGTAAAATTTTTAGAAAAATCTTCTCCAGTTGGCTTTTTTCTAGCCATTCCTTCTGCTAAATTACCAACATCATTTGTATTAATTTGTCCCAATAATTTTCGTTGTCTTTGATTTTCTTTTATTGCTTCAGTATTTAATTCTAATTTTTCTTTTTCACTTTCAATTAATCCAGATAATGCTTCAAATTCTGCTTTTGCCCTTTCATCCGTACTAGTAAAAATTTCAACAGCATTTTTCTCTTCTTCTCATGCAGCAATGTTATTTTGAATTGCTTCTTTTTCTTTTTCTAAAGAGACTCCATTTTCTTCTAAAGCTGCCTTTTTTTCTTCATATGCTTGAATGGTGCTTTTATTAATATCATCTCCAGTTTTAATAGTATTTGCAACAGCTTTTTCAGCAATTTCTAATTCCATTGTTTTTTTAGCAACTTTATCTTGAATTTCTCCAAATTGAATAAAATCATTTGTAAATTCTCTCATTTCTTTTGCTGTTAAACCTATTGAATTAGCTAATTTTTGAAAATATTCAGATTGCATTGCTGTATTAAGATTATTTTCATATCCTTCATCTTCAGAAGACCCAATTTTTTGTGTTTCTCTTAAAAATTTTTGATAATACGCACTTTTTTCATTTTGAGAAAAAATATCAGACCATTGTCTTTCTTGCATATTATTCATTTCGCCAGTTCAAAATTTATCGGTAAAAGCATCTCTCGCAGTCCTTGAAGAATTTATAAATTTATCTCTTGCTTGCTCCGATTGCTGAATAAGAAGACTTAACTGTTCTGCTAACTGACCAGTTTGACTAACTAAAATAGAATAATATTGTTGATCAGCATCTGATAACTCTTTTCTTTGTCTACGAATTTCATTATTTAATTCAACTTGTTTTTGTAAATTACTAATAACTACATTTTGTGCAGCACTTTCTCTACCATCCCCTTTTAATTTTTCTAAAGAAGCAATGGTTTCTTCTGCTAACATATCAGCTTCTTTTTCAGCCTCTCCAGTAAAAACTTTAATTCTTTGCTGAGCTGCTTGCACTCCTTTTTGAATCTTATCTCCAAATAATGAAACAATTGCTAAACCTACTGCTCCTAAAACGCCTGGAACACCTCCAAGCATATCTATTAATCCATCTACTCCATGAAGTATTTTTTCGATGCCATTTAATATAGTAATAAAGAATTTATCATCTATTAAATCTTGAACAATAGCTTGCCATGCTGCTCTAACTCTTTTTTGAGCCGCTTCTCAACTTTGTGCATAAATATCTGCTTGATTTTCTAGTGTACCATCAGAGGTTTGTGCTATTGTTAAATTTTCTTGAAATTTATCTCAATTATCAAATAAAGCAATTAAATTAGTGTATTGTCTAACACCACCAACAGTTTGCGCTAAAGCAACCTGCTGATCTTTCGATAAAGTCTGTCATTTAGCACCAATTTCATTCAAAATGGTATCCATTTCTTTAAGTTCACCATTTTGATCTTTGATGTTAACTCCAATGGTTTGTAAGGCTCCTGAATATTTATTTAAATCTGTACCATCTTCAAGAGTTTCTCCAAGTTTTAAACCTTGCAATCTTGAAAAAATTGTTCTAAAAGAATTACCAACAGTAGATTCACTTTGTCTTGTTTGTGCAACAACTGTTGCTAATGCAGTTGCCGCATATTCATAACTTAAACCTACGGTATCTGCTACCGCCGCAAATTGTTGCATACCGTTTGCAATTTCTTCTGAACTAGAAGCGGTTGCCGCACCTAATGCAGTAATAACGTCTGCAAAATGTTCTAGACTTCCACTTCCTTCTGCAAAGTTATTTCAAATTGCAGTCATATAGCTAGAAACATGTTCCGCGGATTCGCCAGTAACATTAGACATCATCATTGTAATATCTGTTCTAGCTTTAACTTCTGCATCATCTAAACCTTGTTGATAATAAATTAATGCAGCATCGGTATAAGCTGTCGTACTAACACTTAACGCTTGCGCAGATCTATTTGCCTGCTCAGCAAACGCAGCCATTTGATCGGTAGAACGTCCAGTAACTATAGCTATATCTGTTAATGACTTGTTTAAGTCTTGAGCATAACCATAAGCACTTTGTATAGCACCCATAAAGCCATGTAAAATACTGCTAGATAATTGCCATCTTGCAGTATTTTTTAATGCTGTCCACATACCATCTAATAATTTATTTGTTTCTAGCATTGGTTTTTGAGCAGTTACAATACTATTCGCTAAATTTAAAAAAGCTTTTTGACCATCAACGCCCATGGCGCTCATACTGGCAGCTAATTGGCTCATGCTTAATCCAGAATTAGTCAACTGGCTATTAAATTTAGATAAATCTAATTTACCAGTATCTGCATTTAAAGAATTATTAATAACATTTTTTAATTCTAGTACAGATTTTTGCGCCTCAGATATTTTTTTATCAAATCCAGAAAAATTACCCGCTTTTGCAGAACCAGATAATAAATTATCTAATGATTTTTGTAATTGTGCAATCTGTGCCTGAGCTTGTTTAGTATCGGCTTGAAAACCTAACTTAACATTTATCTGTTTTGGCATATTTTTCCGCTCCTTTCTCTCCATAAAAAAATACCCTTATGAAGAATTTATCCTCATAAGGGTATAAATATATCTATTCTTCTTTATTATTTTAAAAAACGAATAGATAGATTAACCAAGTTTGGTCATAACTTCACTTAATAATTCTATATTTTCTTTATCTTTAATTTCGTTCATTATTTTTTGAACATCAAAATTAAGATTATCATAATCAGTATTCATTGCATCTAAAATTCCATAAGCAGAATTTTGATACTTATAAATTTCATTCGCAGTTTCTTTCATTATAGTATAAACATATCCAATTTCATCTTCTGGAATTGTTTTAAATACTTCTGCATAAAATCCCGATGAAATAAAATTATCATATAACTTAATAAAATTTTCTTTTTGCTTATCAGTAATAGATAAATTAGTATAATAATCAATTGTTTTTAAAGCAAAAAACATATCAAGTTTTCCAGGATTATAAAACTTGTTATCATCTGCCGCAAGATTTAAAACTTCAGAAATCATATTTAATTTATCCTGAATAGAAATATATTGTTTAACTTCTATTTCTTGTTCATTTCAAATAAAAGTTTTTACTGTTTCTTTTGGAGTTAATTTTAATTTTGTTAATGAAATTTTTGCCATTTTAAATGACCTCCTTTTTCTCCCTATTATAGTATAGCATAATTTTTCTTATTATGCAAATTTAATTTAAAGTAATAGATAAACTTAATTTATATTTATGAGCACTTGCAACTAAAGCACCAATACGAGCAATAGCCAATTCCATAGAATGTTCTTTTTCTCCAACTCATTGATTTGTTAAAATTGGATCATCTGCGGTGCCATTATTTTCTAAAGTTATTTTATTCGGATGATTTGTAATATAATCTCTGGCTAATTCTGCTGCTCCTCATACTCTAAAATTACCAGAAGTTGTATCATGAACTACAAACAAATCATTCTCCACAAGACCAGCTTGAAAATTTCTAACACCCATTAAAGCTCTTATTAATAAGGTATTTTTTAATTCATTTGAATATGCTGCTTGCAAAGCTCCGAAACTATCCCCTTGGCTTGTTTCTGCAAATAAATTTAAATAATGATTGGCAAAATTTGTAGTAAAAAAAGATAATGCAGTTAAAAGAGGAGTCCCAGATAAAACATGTATTTTTGCATTAACTCCTCCATAAGAATAATTTTTTAAAGACATTGCAAAATCAGAAATTCCCATTTCTTGGGCTAAACGATTTCCATTTGGTAAACTTACTGTTAAATCTGCAGTCATATCACTTCCAGTTATATCCATAATAGAGCCATCATCACCAATTTCATATTCTCTAAAATTTATTTTTTTTCCTCTTTTATCTGTTGTTACAGCATCATAAACTTGTGCAACAGAAAGAAAACCCCCTCCAGGTAAAACCCTTTGAGTTTGTTTTTTAGACCCCGTATTAATTTTTTGTATTAAACTATTAAGAGAGCTTTTACCATCTTGTTCCATTAAAGCAAACAATATGGATAAACCCATTTCACCAGCCACACCAATATCTTTACTTGTTGGTTGCGCAACTTTTCCTACAACATTTAAAGCTTTTTTCATCACATTAAATTCGTCTTCAGAAGAAAAAGTAATTTGTTTGCTTGGAGCAGAATCAACAATATTTTCCAAAGTATTTAAAGCATCAGTAGCTTTTTTCATTTGAGACATAATTGCACTTTCTTTAACTTTTCCAGTAGCTATCATTGCTTTTACTTCATTTATTCAAGTTTTCAACATATCAATTCTTCTTTTTATAGTATGCATCATTACGTATTTATCTTTTGCTCATTTTCCACGATAAGTATTTATATTATTTTCAAATTCACTGTTAACTGCTTCTAAGTTTAAAAAATCAAACTTCGCAGAATATAAAGGAAAGCGACTTTCCATTGCTTCATAAAAAATTGACTCTAAATCATTTACATCTACATCATAACTATTAAAATCAATATTATTTTCATTTCTATTGTTAAAAAGACCATTTAAAAAATGCTCTAACGCTTTTGCATTTGGAATGGTTTTTCCCATTTTTGAAATAGATAATATTTTTTGATGATTCTCATTTCAAGCGGTAGCAGCTGAAACTCCAGGCGTTTTATAACCAATTCCATATTTTTTATAATTCTCTACACGAGAGTGTACATAATATCCAAAAGCATCACTTTTTCCAGCTCATCTTACCATCGCATTTTTCTCCTTTTAAACTAAAAAAAAGGAGAGAACTATTCGTCCTCTCCTTCATTTTTTTCAACCATAATCTTTAACCCAGATTCAGGTCCAATGATAGAAATTTTAGCTTTTGATAAATCTAAAGCTTCTTTCTTTTCGCTCTGCTCTGGCTTAATGATTTTAACAGTGGCGGATTTTGCCACCATTCTTTTCTTTGTTTTACTAGAGCGAGAAAACATAATCTATACCTCTAATTAATTATCAGCAGATACTTTATCATGGTTATCGCCAGTAGAACCAATTAATTCACCAGCGTGAGATTCCTCTCCATGCCATGTCTGACCACGATGTAAATCATTGTTTGCATCAGAAGCAGCTGTGGCACTTTCAATAACCTGAATAACTGCGAATACTTTATGAGTCTTATCAAATCTTGTATAATCTGGGAATGCATCCATTGTGAATGTAAATGTTGATGGGTCTCCAGTAGCAGCCATTGTAAATGTGAAAGCAGACTGGATTTTGCAGTTAGGAATAATGAATTCTGCTGGATGGTCAACACCGTTTGTATCTCTCCAAAGAGTAGAACCTTCAAGATAATATGAACCAGCAAATTTTTCAGCATCGATTTCAATCTGTTTTGCGCCACTACGAACTGGTGTATAATAGTCAATTAAAAGACCATTTCCAAGATTCATATCAGGATCAACGTGTCTTGGCTTATACATATGATCAGCATCTTCATCATGGCAATCTAAATCTTCACCGAAGTTACATTTATGGCTCTTAATAATAAGCTTATATTTTCCAGATTCTGCGTCTAATTCAGCCTTTGCATAAGTGCCATCTGCATATTCTTGACCACCATCTGCAGGCATCTGACTAACGATATAAGGTTCAGAAATAACTTCACCATCACGAGTAATCATTACACATGCATAATTTTCATTTTCAACGCCACCATTTTTAATAGGAGCTGGTAAGAATGGTTCTTTATCAACAAAAACTGTTAATACTGCATTAGCTCCTGTTCCTTCAACGCTATAATCATCTGTTGTTTCAACAATATGCTGATAAATTGGTTTTTCATCAGAAGCCTCAATTAATCCTGCACCAGTAAGAACTGATAAGCTCTCTGGAGAAATTAATGCGTCTTCCATTGTGAAAGTAACTGTACGCTCACCTTCCCATGCCATTAAACGAGCGTTACCTTTACCACCCTGCGCATAAACAGTAGTAGAAGCACCCTCTAATGTTGAAGTAGTAAGCGTATCAAAATATAATACTGGCTCATTCTTATAGAAACGTTTGTTTCCTAAATCCATTGTACCCTTGGCTCTAAGTACAACGTCAACGACGTCACGAATACCATATTTCATGGGCTTTTTTCCTCCTTCTTAAATTAATCTTTGTGGATATTTCTCATTCAATCTTCAGGCTTGCCGTCTCCTTTAGCCCCAGCAAGTCTTGA
>JAEEGL011309560.1_pt1 | contig 11034 bp, 9 predicted proteins | sample 9134231 | NCBI WGS metagenome assembly JAEEGL01 (sample SAMN16246548, study PRJNA631951) | gut metagenome | biome: gut microbiome; feature: rumen; material: fiber-attached | host: Bos | place: Iran: Karaj | collected 2018-10
ATGGTGCCCACACTATACAAATCATCCACAGTAGGTTCTTCCACAAGCCCGTCCTTCTGTGCCACCACACCAATTACACCTCCGCTACTAAAGACATCACGAACCTGCGTCAGTGACTTCTTCCTGCCTATGTTTATTGGCAGCACCACACCAGGGAACAACACCATGTTACGTAGCGGCAACAGAGGAACCTCTGCATCGGGGGTCAAACCCTCCATGTATTTGGTGTCATCGTCTGCTATCATTGGAATGAAGGTGGACTCTCCATGTCCGGCAGCCTCTATCAATATTTGGGATTTCAGTTCTGACATTAAAGGGCTGAATCAAATTGTTTCAGGAACCTGAGATCATTCTCAGAGAACATTCTCAAATCCTTGCAACGGAACTTGAGGTTAGCTATACGTTCAACACCAAGTCCGAACGCATATCCTGAATAAACCTTGGAGTCTATGCCGCAAGCGTCAAGCACTGCAGGGTCAACCATGCCGCAGCCAAGAATCTCAACCCAGCCTGTATGCTTACAGAAGTTACAGCCTGTACCGCCGCAGATGTCGCATGATATATCCATCTCCGCACTTGGCTCTGTGAACGGGAAATATGATGGGCGCAGACGTATCTGAGTCTCTGAGCCGAACATCTCTTTTGCAAAATATAGAAGCGCCTGTTTGAGGTCTGCAAAAGATACGTTCTTATCAATGTACAAACCCTCCACCTGATGGAAGAAACAGTGTGCACGGTATGATATGGCCTCATTTCTATATACTCTGCCAGGACAGAGTACGCGGATAGGCGGTTTCTGTGTGGTCATCACTCTGGTCTGCACACTTGATGTATGTGTGCGAAGCAGTATATCAGGGTTTTTCTCTATAAAGAAGGTGTCCTGCATATCACGTGCCGGATGTTCAGGCGGAAAGTTCAATGCGCTGAACACATGCCAGTCATCCTCTATCTCAGGTCCCTCGGCCACTGTAAAACCAATGCGCGAGAATATGTCAATGATCTCATTCTTAACAATGGAGAGCGGGTGACGTGTTCCAAACTCTATGGCGCTTGGAGTGCGTGTAAGGTCAAGTTTGGCTGCGGAACCCTGATTGATGTAAAGGTCACGCATGTCATTAATCATATCCTGCGTTGTGTTCTTCAACTCATTGAGCATCTGCCCCACTATACGTTTCTCATCATTTGCAACATTTTTGAAATCTGCAAAAAGCTGCGCAATCACACCTTTCTTACTCAGATACTTAATACGAAACTGCTCTACATCCTCAGCATTTGCAGGCTTTAGGTTCTTAACCTCCTGCAAAATTGACCTAATTTTTTCTTGCATAAGTTTTTATACTAAATAGAGTGCAAAAGTAATATTTTTATCTGACTTTACAGAGTCACATCAGCAAAAATCACTATTTTTGCAAAAAATTAGGTAGAAAGTTTTATGGGAAAGATTATTGCAATAGCAAACCAGAAGGGCGGCGTGGGAAAAACCACCACCGCCATTAATCTTGCAGCTTCACTTTCTGTACTTGACAAGAAAGTTCTTATCGTGGATGCAGACCCGCAGGCAAACGCCTCATCGGGGTTAAACATTGATGTCTCAAACCTCAAGACCACAATATACGAGTGTCTTGTGAACGGAGAGGCTGCTGAAAGCGCCATACTCAAAACTGAAATGGGCGGGCTTGATGTGCTTCCTTCACACATAGACCTTGTGGGAGCTGAAGTTGAAATGATTAAGATGGAGAACCGTGAGCACCTTCTAAAAAAACTGCTCTCACCCGTTAAAGACAGCTATGACTACATTCTTATAGTCTGCTCCCCGTCACTCGGACTAATTACAATTAACTGTCTTACAGCGGCCGACAGTGTTATAATCCCAGTTCAGGCTGAGTACTACGCACTTGAGGGTATCAGCAAACTACTTAACACAATAAAAATCATAAAGAGCCGCCTTAATCCGGATTTAGAGATAGAGGGATTCCTGCTCACCATGTTTGACTCACGTCTGAAACTGGCGAACCAAGTATATACAGAAGTCAAGCAGTATTTTGGCGATATGGTGTTCCAAACCGTAATACAGCGTAACATTAAACTGAGCGAGTCTCCAAGCCACGGCATTCCTGTCATCCTCTACGATGCAGAATCACGTGGTGCACAGAATCATGTACAGCTTGCACAAGAAATAATCAAAAAGAACTCAAAATGACGTCAGCACCTAAGAAAAACGCTCTTGGCAGAGGTCTGGGGGCTCTGATTGAGCTTGACAACGTACAGACTGCCGGCTCATCACAAATTAACGAGATACCTCTTGACTCCATAGAGGCAAACCCTAACCAACCACGTAAGACCTTTGACGCAGAGGCACTTGAGGAGCTTGCCGCTTCAATAAAGGAACTTGGAGTGGTCCAACCGGTAACACTGCGTGAAATCTCAGAGGGACGCTATCAGATTATTTCAGGAGAGCGCCGCTGCCGCGCATCGCGCATGGCAGGGCTCACATCCATTCCCGCATACATAAAAACAGCTGACGACGAGGCTCTTATGGAAATGGCTCTTGTTGAGAACATCCAGCGTGAGGACCTTAACGCCATAGAGATAGCCCTCTCATACCAAAGACTTATAGACGAATACAAATTCACACAAGAGAGGCTTGGAGAGAAGGTTGGCAAGAAACGTGCCACCGTTACAAACTACCTGCGCCTGCTAAAGCTCCCCGCCGAGGTACAGTTAGGTCTTAAGGCCGGCAAGATAGAGATGGGACACGCAAGGGCGCTTGTCTCCATCCAAGACCCTGCTGATATGATTCGCATCTACGAGGAGACCGTAAAGAACGGCTATTCAGTAAGAAAGCTTGAAGACATTGTAAAGAGACTCTCAGAGAAGCCTGAGCCAAAGAAAAAAATTCAAAAGACGTCTGATTATGACGCCCTGAGTAACAGGCTCGCCCACGTTTTTAAATCAAAGGTGAAGATAGACCGCAACAGCAAGGGTTCCGGAAAGATAGTCCTGAGTTTTACAAACGATGAGCAGTTTGAAAATATAATGTCAATTCTTGACCGCCTGAGCTGATGCTGAGACACGCGGTTCACATAGCACTCACCATTATCACATTAGGCATCTCCTGTGCAGGTTACGCCAATGACTCCATTGCCACAACCCAGCAGGACACATCTGCCGTTGCACAACTTGCACGTCTTATGCAAGCTAAAGAAGACACCGTTACTGTATCACAAAAAGACACAGCCGAACTCTCAGCAGAGATGCTTCGTGCAGACTCCATAGCGGTGGCAGATGCTCTTAAGGAGGCCCGACGTGCTGAACGCCGCCATAAACTTATAACCAGAATACCAGACCCTAACATGGCGGCTTGGATTGCAGCACTGCTTCCAGGCTTGGGGCAAGCATACAACCGCCAGTATTGGAAGATACCCATTATATACGCTGGTGCCATGGGACTTGGATATGCCGTGGCGTGGAACAACCAGATGTATGTAGATTACCGCAAGGGCTATACAGACATAACCAGCGGAAACCCTGAAGCCAGATTCTATGAGTACCTTGTGCCTCCAGGCGTAACCATCGACAGTTCAAACAAAGACTACTACACCCGTGTGTTCAAATCAAAGATGGAGGGCTACCAGCGCAACAGAGATCTTAGCATAATGGGCATCGCAGTACTCTACATACTCTCAATAATAGACTCATACGTGGATTCACAGCTCCGTGACTACGATGTAAGCCCTGACCTCTCAATGAAAGTGGCACCAACAGTAATCCCCGCCACTCAGGACAGAGCCCTCGACCATTCACTTGGAGTAAGCTGCAAACTAAAATTTTAGACAACAGGTCATAATTTTCAACTTTCAACTTTCAACTTTCAATTTTATTAACTACATTTGTAGTCTGTAAGATTTTCATTTATTCATATTTTAATAATAGTAACAACAATGGTTTATTCACACGAAGTAGAAAACATGTGTGTTGTTCAAAAAGGTCCTAACCACGGACCTGCCCCAATCCCTGAAGAGGGCAAATGGGTAAAAGCAAAAGAGATTAAAGACATCTCCGGCTTGACACACGGTATTGGTTGGTGCGCCCCTCAACAAGGTGCCTGTAAGCTAACTCTTAATGTAAAGGACGGTGTTATACAAGAGGCTCTTGTAGAGACCATAGGCTGCTCTGGTATGACACACTCAGCAGCAATGGCATCTGAGATACTCCCAGGTAAGACCATTCTTGAGGCTCTTAACACAGACCTTGTTTGCGATGCTATCAACACAGCTATGCGTGAACTGTTCCTCCAGATAGTTTACGGACGTACACAGTCTGCATTCTCAGAGGGCGGACTTACAATAGGCGCAGGCCTTGAGGATCTTGGCAAAGGTTTCATTAGCCAGACCGGTACACTGTACAGCACTAAACTTAAAGGTCCGCGTTATCTTCAGCTTACAGAGGGTTACATCACCAAGATGTTCCTTGATAAGAATGATGAGGTTTGCGGATATGAGTTTGTTCACCTTGGCAAGTTTATGGATGCCATCAAGAAAGGTGTTCCAGCCGATGAGGCTCTTAAGAGCGTAACTGGCACCTACGGCAGAACCAAAGAAGAGCAAGGCGCAGTTAAATCTATTGATCCACGTAAAGAATAAGGAGGCACCACTATGATTAGAGAAGTTAAATTTGAAAGCCAGGACCGCCGCATCAAGCAAGTTCTTGCTGCGCTTAAAGAGGTTGGTATCAATAGTATAGAAGAGGCAAACCAGATTTGTGAGAACGCAGGCCTTGATCCTTACAAAACTTGCGAGGAGACACAGATGATATGCTTTGAGAACGCAAAATGGGCATACGTAGTAGGTACTGCCATAGCACTGAAGAAAGGTTGCAAGAACGCAGCCGACGCTGCTGAAGCCATAGGTCTCGGCCTACAGGCATTCTGCATCCCTGGTTCTGTTGCTGATGACCGTAAGGTTGGTATCGGCCACGGAAACCTTGCAGCACGTCTGCTCCGTGAAGACACAAAGTGCTTTGCATTCCTTGCCGGTCACGAGTCATTTGCAGCTGCAGAGGGCGCTATCAAGATTGCCGAGATGGCAAACAAGGTGCGCAAGAACCCACTCCGCTGCATCCTCAATGGTCTGGGAAAAGACGCTGCCATGATAATAAGCCGTATTAACGGTTTCACATACGTACAAACAAAGTTCAACTACTTTACAGGTAAACTTAAAGTGGTTAAGGAGACTCCTTATAGCGACGGACCTCGCGCCAAGGTTAAATGCTATGGTGCAGATGATGTTCGTGAGGGTGTTGCAATCCTCTGGAAAGAGAATGTTGACGTATCTATAACAGGTAACTCAACCAATCCTACTCGTTTCCAACACCCTGTAGCAGGCACATACAAGAAGGAGCGTATCCTTGCAGGCAAACCATATTTCTCAGTTGCATCCGGTGGTGGTACAGGCCGTACCCTTCACCCAGACAACATGGCTGCAGGTCCTGCCAGTTACGGTATGACTGACACACTTGGACGTATGCACTCCGATGCTCAGTTTGCAGGTTCTTCTTCAGTTCCAGCACACGTGGAGATGATGGGATTCCTTGGCATTGGCAACAACCCAATGGTAGGCTGTACAGTAGCTTGTGCCGTTAATGTAGCACTTGCTCTCAGCAAGTAATCCATTTGCTTTAGACATAAGTAAGATAATAACCTTCCAAAAATGGGAGGTTATTATTTATATTTATCACAGATTCTGTTTATGAATTATTACCACCTACTTAAATACGTTGTCAAAGCAAGTCCGCGCATAAGGATTCTTGGAACCTTAACCATGCATCTGCTGCATGCAAGGTATCTATTTCTGTCTGTTGACACTTCTAACGGATGCAACTACAGATGCAGAATGTGCTATCGCAGTTCAGACATCAAAACAAGCGGCAAGCACACCCTTACAGAAGGTGACATCAATAATATCATAAGAGCATTCGGCCGTGACACCTTACGGTTACAAATAGGATGTGCAATGGAGCCGTCCATTGCTTTTGACAATAGCCTATACCTTTTAAAAGAGGCTAAAAAAGCAAATATCGGTTTCATTTCCATGTGCACAAACGGCGTTCTTCTCACAAAAGAAAAACTTACAGAACTCGCACAGGCAGGACTTGACGAACTGATAATTTCATGTCACGGACTACATAAGGAGACATACGAATATTTCATGAAGGGAAATTATGACAAGTTCCTACAACTTTTAGACAACTTGTATGAAGTAAGAAGCGCATACCCGCAGATGAAACTCCGTATAAACTACACAATGAACGCAGACAACACATTGGAATTAAAAGATTTTTTCTCTGTGTTCTCAAAACTCAAACCTGACACTGTACAGCTTCGCCCCGTTCAGGACATCGGAAGCCAGGACTTTACCAACTATGACCTGACTCCGATAAAAGAACTGTATGACTCAGTTATCGTGCCACTGGCTAACCAATGCAAACTACAGGGCATACAAATCATACTTCCTGAACTTAACAATATTGACACACTTGAGTGCAACTACAAAACAAACGCACTTGAAAACATCTTTAGGAAAAACACACAGGTGTATATTTCTCCTGATATATGTTATTCCAAGGACTTTGATTTAAGCAAAGACTCGTACCGTTCATACAGCAAGTCTCATGGCAAAATAAGCAGTTTGCTAAAGTCACTTTTTATATCCGGCAAACAAAGTGAGAAGAGACAACGCTCTTCCACAACTGCTCTAAGATACACTCTTTAGCTCCACATCTTTATTAGTTGTCCCCATGGCCTTGTAGAGCATTGCCTCAAACCGCTCAACACATTGTTCAAGATAATAAGACTTTGCAAAGCGAGCATATTTTCTTTCCATTTCTGCTTTCTCTTCAGGATGCTCTATCCAGTAGTCAATCCTCTCCGCCAGACTTTTTGCATTGCCGGCACGGAAAAGGCTGCGATTGTCAAGTGCGAATTGCTGAGTGGCTGACAGAGGACTGTCTGATATTATGGGCACCAAACCCATAGCGAACCCTTCAATGCAGGCAATAGCCTCGCTTTCCATGTCAGAACAATGGACATACAAATCAGACTGAGCCAGAATATGCTGTAAATCCTCACGGTTATAGGTACCATATATGGGGTTGTTAGTCAAGCCTTGACTCAGTTTCTCATACTTGGCCTGCAACGGGCCTTTACCAGCCAACACCAGCTGGATTTTATCAGAATACTTGGACAGTTTTGCAGCTTTAATGAGCAGATCCTGACGCTTTTCTGACGCATAACGTCCTGTCATTACAATCACAATCTTTCCTTCAAATTTTTCATCGCGTCTATCTTTACGATAACAGAATGACGGGTCTATGCCATTACTGATAGGCAGAATCTGCATTTTATAGCCATGTTTGCGCATCTCGTTGGCCATAAACATACTTGGAGTGTGTACATATTCAAATTTGCTATATATGGCCTTCCTAAGCACATAGTAGAGAAGGTGGTTTACCCATCCCACTTTCTCAAGATGCACCAAACTGGTGATATTCTCAGGCTGAATATGGAAAGCGGCAGTGCTTGGCTTGCCCATTTCATCAGCAATACGTTTTGTGGTGACTGTTAGCATGAATGGCATCATCATGTGTACCACATCCGCCCAAGCCACAGCCTCTCTGATAATTTGCTTGGAATGTTTTGTCAAACTGTCAGCCCAATAGAATCCTTGGGAGTGCATAGTGTTAACCAACCCCCATACTTTACGCTCTGGCAATACATAATCATCTCCGTCAGCAGCCAGACTGCGCACTTCATGACCATGTTTACGCAGCACCTCTGTAAAACGTAAAGCAGAGATACTGGTACCGTTACCATTACTCTGGTAAACGTCCATAACAATTAATATCTTCATTCTCTATTCTGTTTTGTTAAAAATTTTAACTACCTCTCTATGAGATAAACGAAGAATAACTTTGTATATTATCTTTAGTGGAATATTTTTAAATATTTTTGGTTAGATGAGATAATGTTTTTAACTTTGCAGCTCATTTTTTGCACCATCGCCCTAAAAAGCAGGTGACTATAAATAATGTCTAACAACTAATTAAAATTTATTTAATTATGGCAAAAAAACAATTTCAAGCACAAGGCACAGCAGATTTTGACTGGGATGCCTTTGAGAAAGGCTCAGTAGAGTCATCTATGAGCCAGGAGGACCTTACACAGGCCTACAATCAAACTCTAAACAAAGTTAATAACAACGATGTAGTAGAGGGTACAGTAATTTCAATGAACAAACGTGAGGTAGTTGTAAACATAGGCTACAAGTCTGACGGTATTGTTTCTATGAACGAGTTCCGTTACAACCCGGATCTAAAGGTTGGTGACAAAGTAGAGGTTTACATTGAATCTCAAGAAGATAAAAAAGGTCAGCTCATCCTTTCACACAAAAGAGCACGTTCTGCACGTTCTTGGGATAGAGTCAATGAGGCTCTTGAGAAGGACGAGATAATCAAGGGTTACATTAAGAGCCGCACTAAGGGTGGTATGATAGTTGATGTATTTGGCATCGAGGCATTCCTGCCTGGCTCTCAGATTGACGTTAAGCCAATCCGTGACTATGAGCAGTTTGTTGGCAAGACCATGGAGTTCAAGGTTGTTAAAATCAACCATGAGTTCAAGAATGTGGTTGTATCACACAAGGCTCTTATTGAGGCTGAACTTGAGCAGCAGAAGAAAGAGATTATCAGCAAGCTTGAGAAAGGTCAGATTCTTGAAGGTACCGTTAAGGGCATAGAGCCTTACGGATGCTTCATTGACCTTGGCGGTGTTGATGGTCTTATTCACATTACAGACCTCTCTTGGGGTAGAGTTAATCACCCAAGTGAGATTCTTTCACTTGACCAGAAGATTAACGTTGTTATCCTTGAGTTCAACGAGGACAAGACTCGTATCGCTCTTGGTCTTAAACAGCTCACACCACAACCATGGGAGGCTCTTGATCCAAACCTTAAGGTAGGCGATACCGTTAAAGGTAAAGTGGTCGTAGTTGCTGACTACGGCGCATTTGTAGAGATTGCCCCAGGTGTTGAAGGTCTTATCCACGTATCTGAGATGAGCTGGTCACAGCACCTGCGTTCTGCTCAGGACTTTGTTAAGATTGGTGATACAGTAGAGGCTAAGATTCTTACACTTGACCGTGACGAGCGCAAGATGTCTCTTGGCATCAAGCAGCTCAAGCCAGATCCATGGGAGAACATTGAGGAGAAATATGCTATTGGCAGCAAGCACACCGCTAAGGTTCGCAACTTCACAAACTTTGGTGTATTTGTTGAGCTTGAGGAAGGTGTTGACGGTCTTATCCACATCTCAGACCTCTCTTGGACAAAGAAAATCAAACACCCATCTGAGTTCACAACTCTTGACTCAGACATTGACATCGTAGTTCTTGAGATAGATAAGGAGAACCGCCGCCTCAGCCTTGGTCACAAGCAGCTTGAGGATAACCCATGGGATACATACGAAACAATATTCACTGTAGATTCAATCCACAAGGGAACTATTGTTGAGATGATGGACAAGGGCGCAGTTGTTTCTCTTGAGTACGGTATAGAGGGTTTTGCAACTCCTAAGCACTTAGTAAAAGAGGACGGCACACAGGCTAAGCAGGGTGAGACACTTGATTTCAAGGTAATTGAGTTCAAGAAGAACGAGAAGCGCATTATTCTTTCACACAGCCGCATATTTGAGGATGCTCAAAAGGCAGCCGAGGGTGAGGCTCCTGCAGAGAAGAAAGCTAAGAAGGCAGCCAAGAAAGAGGATGCCGCTCCTGCAATAGAGAAGACAACTCTTGGTGATATTGAGGGTCTTGCACAGCTTAAAGAGGAACTTGCCAAGAGCGAGGCAAAGGCTGCTGCAAAGAAGCCAGCCGCTAAGAAAGCTGAAGAATAATTTCCAAAACAGGATAAGAAGAAAGGAGGAATGTCAGTCATTCCTCCTTTTTTTGTAGCAATAGTCAACTATCAACTGTCAACTGAATAAATATTTCCCTGTCACTGACGCCTCACACTTGACAAGTTCTTCAGGTGTTCCTTCAAACACCACATATCCGCCTTTTTCACCTCCCTCCGGACCAAGGTCTATTATGTGATCAGCCTGAACCATAACATCAGTGTTATGCTCTATTACTATTAGGGTATGTCCGTTCTCAATAAGTTTATTAAACGCCTTGAGAAGAGTTACAATATCTGAGCTATGAAGACCTGTGGTGGGTTCGTCAAATATAAATATCTTATTCTGTTGGCTGGCTGTAGCAAGAATGGAGGCAAGTTTCACCCTCTGACTCTCACCGCCTGAAAGCGTGCTTGAAGACTGTCCTAATTTTATATAACCAATTCCCACGTCTTGCAGAGGTTTGAGCCTGCGAACTATCTTTTGTGCCGTAAGTGATTCATCTTCTGAGAAGAACTCTATGGCCTGATTTACTGTCATATTAAGCACGTCATAGATGTTCACTCCCCGATATTTGACATCAAGAACCTCCTGCTTATAGCGCTTGCCGTGGCAAGCTTCACACTCTAAGACAACATCCGCCATAAACTGCATAGGAACAACTATGGTTCCCTCTCCCTGACACTCCTCGCATCGGCCGCCTGGGGAATTAAAAGAGAAGTATGAGGCGTTAAATCCCATCTGACGAGCAAGCTGTTGCTCCGCAAAGAGGTTACGTATCTCATCAAAAGCCTTTAGGTATATGCAGGGGTTAGAGCGAGATGACTTGCCAATAGGGTTTTGGTCCACAAGCTCTATGCCGCCAACAAGCCCCAAGCTTCCACTAATGCTGCCGTAACTGCCCACATGCTCCACCACATCACCCCGCTGACGCTTTACTGCACCATAAAGCAGGTTCTTTACAAGTGTTGACTTTCCACTGCCGCTCACTCCGGTCACCACAGTCATCACTCCAAGCGGGAACTTTACACTAATATTCTTAAGGTTATTCTCAGTGGCTCCTTTAATCTCAATATAATTATTCCATC
>JAEEGL013644952.1_pt1 | contig 11034 bp, 8 predicted proteins | sample 9134231 | NCBI WGS metagenome assembly JAEEGL01 (sample SAMN16246548, study PRJNA631951) | gut metagenome | biome: gut microbiome; feature: rumen; material: fiber-attached | host: Bos | place: Iran: Karaj | collected 2018-10
ACAAAGAAGAACAGCCAGCAAATATACCAGTCCGGAAACTATCTGGATCGGACTGTTCATGCCCGCACCTGCAGTTATATCAGCATACCCGGTTACCTCAAAACCAAGCTGTTTGAATGATGCAAATACAATGTCCTTATCTGAATTCTTACAACACAAGATAAAGTCATAAACGTTTTTTTCTCTTTTGCAGAATTCTTCAAAAGGGAGAAATATAATCTTGAAATCTGATGTAGTAAACAACCGGTATTGTTTATCACTATTGCCATATATACAGTTCGAGAAGCTTTCATCCTGATCCAATCTAATGCTTCCCTTAGAGGTTTCAATCGAGATGAGATCATCTGTGTTATTCGTCTTATAAAACACTGTATAACCTTCGCCATTAATCATCTCATAGTCTTCAATGAGTATGTCAAAACCGGCAGAGTCAGCTTCAGACATAACCAGTCTTGAAACCTCATCCGCAGGCAGATCACTTTTCAAAGAGAATTGACTTAGCCCGTCAGCTATCTTAACGAAATAGTCACTTGAACTATTCCTGAAAACTTCAAAAAAAGTGAAGACAATAAATAAAGAAAGTAAAATCCGTAATATGTTTTCTTTCATAACTACTTAAGTGTATACATTTGCATCAGTAATAAATGATTGAACCCATGTTTTATACCAATTATCGATCGATCAGATTATATGTCACATTGTCCAGTGCTTCCCAACGTAAATATAGTAAAATCTTGAAGAAAATAAATCTGATCAGCCGGCTCTTTTAATCGTATCCGACACTCGTTGCATAATTGAGCGTGACACTTTCTATGAAATAATAATTCTCTTCGAGCTCTGTGCTGATCTGCATGAGTTCGTCATATGTCATGTCGCGGGAGAATTCGATCTGGTAGTCGTTTGTGATCTCTATACATCCGACGATATCGGCATCTATTTCCTTACAGATCTCCTCCATCTTTATCTTTGCATCAGGAGTTCCGATCTTAATACTTACGAGAAGCTGATTCTTCACATACCGAATGCCGGTATTTTCATCAGTTACGATATCATCTCCGGTCGAATCTTTGTAATACATGTCGCCCAAGTCAGCCCAGCCGTCTTCATCAGTGACGGAAGGTTCAAGATCTGTATCCCTTATAAGATGCTTTCTCTCGATACCGTTGGCACATTTGATCCTTACTTCATCCTCAGTCGAAGAATGGTATTCCAGTCTGAATGTGCATTCACTTGACTTATATTCCGCATATGCCGGCGCGAAAAGATTGTTGTCGTCAAGCTTTTGTGAACTTTCAGGATTTCCGAGACACTTGGTGAGATCATTTTCGAGCCTCGAAAAATATTCGCGCATATCATCCTGCGTATACTCAGACGGATTCAATGAATTGTCATGTGTGGAATTGCTGTTCAAAAACTCCACAGTGTGAACGATCCCGTATTCCTCGTTTGCTGTAAAAATGAAGCGGTTGAACGCTAATTCATCCGTGGAGATCTTCATGTAGTAATAGTATGTAAAGCACTCCTCGCCATTAGGATCTTCCTCATAAGAGACGCTATACCCCATGTATGAAGTCTCAAATCCAGCCTTGAAAAAATCCTCAACTAAAGCAACAGACTGGTAGACCCTCTTGCCGGTTATGCTGTGCATCAGCTCGCAAAGATCAGCAACCCTTCCGTCACCATAATCAGGCGCTTCAGTAGCTCTCGTAGGTCCGATGTAAAATCCGTCAGGATCATCTGTTGTCACATCAGTATCCGTCCCGCTTGTTGTAGTGATATCAGCAGTCGATGAGGTCTCCGGATCTCCGGACATCTCAGGATATGACTTTTTGCCGCAGGCTGTGACAGAAAGAATCAGTATTATTGATAAAAGAAGTGCAATTAGTCTTTTCATATTATTATCCCCCATTTATAAGCCAATACTAACATGCGCGAGCAGGCATATCAAAGGGGGAGAAAAGAATTCAGACTAGTTTATTGATCACTATCGCTTATTTTCTTTAACTCAAAATCTTTAGCAATGCATTCGAAAGTACCATCACGGAAATATATATAGTATTTTATCTACTTCAAATAATCAGATTCCACCGTCTTTTCCAAAGCTTTTTTATAGATTGGCGTTTTCGAGAATATAACATAGAACAAAACATCCATCACAATCTCAACGAAAACAACGACAACACTGTAAGTATCTGAAAACGGATAGATCATCGCACCGGTCAAAATGATGTTCTTAAACAGGTGCAAAAAGAAGATCGGAAACACCTTTCTTTTCGCAATCACATAAATAGTCATATAGACAAGCGCTGCCGACATGCAGCTTACAATAAAGAGCAATCCCAACAACGGATTGATCATAAACCAGTCGTGCTGGATCTGAGCAGGATAAAAGTATAACGGCAGGTGCCAGATTCCCCAGATAAAACCGATAAACAATGATGCCTGAAGCAGCTTATCTTTCCGATACAAGCGGTCTGTAAGAAAACCTCTCCATCCGAATTCTTCAGAAAACGGTCCTGAGATTATTCCCCAAAACAGAAAATAAAAGAAATAAAGCGGGTTGCCGGCGATCAGTTTTAATCCCTCAAAGCCGAGCTTCTCTGCGCCAAAACCTCTCGAGATCATCTGGGTCACAAATACTTCTGCACAGATCAATCCGAGAGAGATCAATATAGCAGCTATGCATTCCTTATTGGGAATAAAACATCTTTTCAGGAAATCCTTTATCCCGTCCTTCGTATAAAAGACGAACACAAATATAATACCGGTCAGAGTTGGTATTACGCCTCCGATCCTGAAAAACAGGGAAGCAAAATCGAACGATGATATTGATGTGTTCTCAATATCCAATCCCATGATCATCGGCATGAACTGCAGAAGCCATGTCAATGCGATGGTAATAATTATATAGAGAGTAATTATCTTTCTATTCTTAGCAGCCTTATCCATAAGTCATCCCTTTCAGATCCAAGTTGTCTTATTCTATTATCCTGACGATTTCACAACCCATTACCAAAATCCGCCATGATTTTTCCCCTCGATATTTATCATGAACGAAAAAAGGGATGATTTCCTGCAAATGCTTTGGTTTTATGTCTCTGCTTTGCTGTCAATTGATGCGCTTCCGTCTCACGGGCAGCCAGATCTCGTTATGCAGACCGTCTCCTGTATCGTTCGGAACACCGTAACGCTCGATATTATATTCATCAACAAGGTCATACTCGTCAGCCTCGAAAAGCCACTCTCCGAAGATATACCTGCGCATCTCCTGCGATGCCTCTACCGAATTATCCCTGCACTTAAATTTAGCCCAGACAGTCTCCGGCACCGTTATCAACTTGAGGCCTTCGGGCACCTCTCCGCCCTTGTAATCAACGCCTGTAAGGAACAGGAATCTCTCATCGAAAGATACTCCCTCATACTCTTTTGCCAACGGTCTCCCTGTCTCATCAGGAATCACATCGCAGTCGCCGACACTTATGCCGTAAAATACATTTGCATTCAATTCCCCGCCGTACCTGTTTATGAAGTCATAAACGAATCCCGGTATCTTCTCAAAAGATGTCCCGTTCTCGAAAATCTCCGCCGCGCCCAACACCTTAAACTCAGGCATCTTCTCTATTATGACATCCACAGTATCCGCACCCTTGACCGAGAATTTAAGCTTCATCGGCAGGAACACCTTTGCCGGCTTATTCTTCTTTTTGATCTCATTGGGTGTGGCATCGTGAAAACGGGTGAATGCCTTCGTAAAACTCTCAGGCGTCTCATATCCGTATTTGGATGCAAGATCGATGATCTTCACGTCTTTCTCTATCAGTTCCATCGCCGCAAGATAGAGCCTTCTGCTCCTGATATACTCACCGATGGTAAACCCCGTGATCATCTGAAAACTGTTCTGCAAATAACTTGATGATACATGCACTTCCATAGCAACCTCCTTTGGGCCCTGAACCGTCATGATGTTCTTCTCAAGATAAGAGAGTGTTTTATTAATTACATCAACCCAGTCCATATTCACCTCACTGATAAGTTACTATGTCTGCCTTTATAAATCCTGTCTCAGAATTCGAAGATTTGTCCATTATACTTCAATCGCACCAATGCCTGCAGCATCATCTGTTTTGATCATCAGATTGTTTTCTTGCTATTATACAGAAAGAAATCGGCAGAATTGACGCTGAGTGTGACGATATCAGGGCAAAATCATCACACAAATCGTCAATCTGTTTTCGACGAGTTCAAATGAAGCGTAGTATAACAAAAACCGTACTTTTTCACGCTCGAAAAAAGTACGATTTTACCCATCGCTCCGTGCGGGACCTCATATCGTACTTTTTCACACCCGAAAAAAGTACGATTTTACCTGTCGCTCCGTGCGTATAGCATGACCTTTGTTTCTGCTGCACATATGGTCCAAAAACAATAAGGGCTGCCCCACATTTGAGACAGCCCTCAGTAATTCATTTATCAATAAATCAGTCTGACGGACCGGGATCGTTGGAATCGTCAGGATCAACGGCAGTTGCAGTTGCTTCGGCTTCAGGACCCGGAGCAGGTACAGGACCAGGAGCGGGTGCAACAGGTGCAGCCGGAGCAGCCTCTGCGGATGCCTCGCTTACAGAAACTGTAGCGGAAGTATCAATTCCGGAATATTCCGTAGGATATACTGCGCTCAAGTCGCCGTCTGCGACATAGATCTTCTCGAAGTCGGGGCCGTCAACAGTGAGCTTTTCTGTAAGTCTCTTTGCAAGACCTTCGACGACATTCTTCTTCTCGATGAGGATCCTCTTTGCGTCCTCATAGCAGCTGTCGATGATGGACTTGATCTCTTCGTCGATCTCTGCAGCGGTCTGGTCAGAATAGCTCTGAACCTGACCCATTGAGTAGCCTAAGAATACTTCCTCATTCTCATCGCCGAATACCATGTTGCGGAACTTCTTGGAAAGACCGTAACGTTTGATCATGTTCTTAGCGATGTTATTGCACTGCTGGAGATCTGATGCAGCACCTGTCGATACTTCACCGAGGAAGACTTCCTCAGCGGCACGGCCGCCAAGAGTCATCTTGATGGTATCAAGGAGCATCTTCGCTGTATAGAAATCAGTATCTTCAATAGGCTTGTATGCCGTAAATCCGCCTGCACTTCCTGCTGGAACGATCGTTACACGGTCGACCTTTTCGAATTCGGATGTGGCACGAAGAACGACAGCATGTCCTGCTTCGTGATAGGAAGTAAGACGCTTTACCTTGTCACTTAACTTCTTAGAATTCTTCTGGGGACCCATCTGGACTCTGAATGTAGCGTCCGTGATCTCCTGCATCGTGATCTCTTTCTTGTTGTGACGTGCGGTCATGAGAGCAGCTTCGTTAAGAAGGTTCTCAAGGTCAGCACCGGTAAAACCTACCGTGGAAAGAGCAACCTCGCGGAGATTGACATCCTTTGCAAGAGGCTTCTTGCGTGCATGGATCTTAAGGATAGCTTCACGTTCATCAGCATCAGGCATGTTGACCATGATACGTCTGTCAAAACGTCCCGGACGGAGCAATGCGGGGTCGAGAACGTCGACTCTGTTCGTAGCTGCCATTACGATGATGTTGGCATTTACATCAAAGCCGTCCATCTCAACGAGGATCTGGTTCAATGTCTGTTCACGCTCATCCTGTCCGCCGCCGAGACCGGCACCTCTCTTACGTCCTACTGCATCGATCTCATCGATGAATACGACTGAAGGAGCTTCCTTCTTTGCGTCAGAGAAAAGTGATCTAACACGTGAAGCACCGACACCGACGAGCATCTCGACAAAGTCAGAACCTGAGATATAGAAGAACTTAACCCCTGCTTCGCCTGCAACAGCCCTTGCGAGCAATGTCTTACCCGTACCGGGTGCGCCGTAAAGGAGAACGCCCTTGGGGATCTTCGCACCGAGCTGCTGGTATTTCTTAGGATTCTTCAAGAAGTCAACGATCTCCTGAAGTTCTTCCTTCTCTTCGACTGAACCTGCAACATCGGAGAACTTAACCTTATCCTTGTTGGGATCAGAAAGTCTCGCGCGGTTGTTGCCGAAGCTGAATACGCTGTTGCCGTCCCTGCTCTGCCTCGTGATGCTGAGGAAGAGAACGATGACGATGATCAGTGATACGGCAAACATTACGACATTTACTATCAATGACCAGTCAAACGGTTCTGAATAGTTATAACCCTTGATTTTTCCGGCTGACTTGGCTTTGTCGAGTCTGTTGATGAGGTCATCAACGAATTCGTAAGGAACATCCTGCGATACTTCCTCGTTAAGACCGTCCTTGTTCTTATAGGTGACCGTTACGACCGTTCCTTTGATCTCGACAAGACTTACCTCGTTGGAGGGTTCGTCGATGATGGCCATAACATCGGACAGCGTGGCTTTCTCCTTCTGTCCGTAGTTTCCGCCGAATACGATAGTTGAGAACGCGATCAGCACAACTATCATGAGGACATAGAAGAATAATCCTCCGCCTATCGGCTTTATGTTTTTCTCGTTCTTATCTGGCACTTTCCTTATTCCTTTCTTACGATTCTCACGTCGTCATAATTTCTATATTCGCCGTCAAGGTCAAGACCATATCCGACTATGAATTCGTCCGGTATCGTGATTCCGTTGTAATCCGGTACCAGATCGTTAACTCTTCTGCTTGGCTTGTCAAAAGCCGTACAAATCTTGAGGGACTTCGGTCCCCTTGACCAAAGCTGCTCCTTTAAGAGCGCCAGGGTCCTTCCCGTGTCTATGATGTCTTCAACGATGAGGACATCCTTATCCTTGATGTCATATGACAGATCTTTCTTGATCTTTAGATTCCCCGTCGAAAATTCTCCGACGTACGAAGAAACCTGCATGAAATCAACGATAACGGGCATGTTGAGGCGCTTGATAAGATCAGCAGTAAAGATAAAAGCTCCCGTAAGGATACCTACGACAACAAGAGGTGTTCCACTGTAATCACGGTTGATCTCGGCACTTACCCTGTCGAGCATCTTTTCGATCTCGTCATGAGTGATCAAAACCTGATCAGTATTGATAGCCATAGTTCTTTACTGCCTTTCTATCGAAAACATGATCATGGAATCAGGCACGCCGCCCTCTCCATTACAGCTTGCGATGTATCTTTCGCGGCTAACTGCGTTCGTGAATCCCGCAGCATGTCCGAAGCCCGGCAGCCACAACACGTTACCCTGATCTTCAATGAAGAGGACCTGTCCTCTGGAAGATTCCGGTATCTTAAGATCGGTCATCAGGCGGTTAAGGTCTTTGCTTCCGTTTGCTCCGGCCTTCCTCATCCTCAGATCGGATCTTGATCCGTTGCGGTTGCTCAATGTGATCCTGTCATCCCGAAGTGCATCAAAAGGGCAAAACCACAAGAAATTATTATACTCTAAATTGCCCTTATTCTCAATTATCCGGGCCTTGAGATTTACGGCAGAATTAGGGATTTTGATGCTTATTTCACCGTTTTTTGTTATATCGTCCGGCCTGATCTCAATATTGACCGGATCACCCGATACGATAAACCCCATATCCGTTGCGATCTTTCCTGCCAGTTCAGCCGTCTTATCCCCTGCCGCGAACGCGAAAATATCACCATGACGGTATGCTTTCCTTGCAAAGGACATGTCGAGGGTAAGCTCACCTTCACAATCACGTTCAAGGAGCGATACTGCACCGCTTAAGTGTGTCTCCTCAAAATCCGTAAGGTTTCCGAAGGTCTCAAGCCAAAGACGTCTTATCACACGGGATCTGACTGCCGGGTGAAGGTCCTTTACGCCTGATACGGAGAGCACGGGATGACCCGCAAGGTCTCTTAAGTTCCTTGAATATGCATCCGAAACGATCTGATCGATAAGATCCAGGTCGTCACTTAAAAGCTTATATGTCCTGGTCAGCGGGACTGACGGATCTTCTTTATAGAATCCGCCGATCTTCGGGAGAATATCATTTCTCCAGGTATTGCGGGTGCCGTCAGTCGTAAGATTGGTCTGATCTACTGCATAATCCGCTCCGGTACTATCAAGATAATCAACGAGTTCCTTCTTGTTAACGCACAGGAGCGGTCTTATTATCCTTCCGGCCTGAGGCTTCGGATTTACAAGACCTTCAAGGCCCGCGCCCCTGAAAAGGTTCATCATCATGGTCTCGGCGATGTCATCCCTGTGGTGGGCGATTGCAATCCTTACTTCCTTGCCGGATGAATTTTCGAGCGCGAGGGCATATTGCTCAAAAGCCTCATATCTTAATACCCTTCCGGCTGTTTCTTCGGAAATGCGGCTCAATTCGGCAAAGCCTTTGCAGTCAAAATCAAGGACTTTGAGCTCGATCCCCAGTTTTTTGCAAAGATCACGGACCATGTCCGCTTCCTTGTCACAAACGTCCGGTCTTAAGTGGTGATTGCAGTGAAAAGCGCGGATCCCGCAGGTAATGTCACCTCGGTCGCTTAGTCCCTTAAGGATGTGGAGCAGGGCAACGGAATCAGGGCCTCCGGAAAGACCAACTACGATAATGCCACAGTCAAACAGCCCTTTGCTTTTGGAGAATTCAAGGACCTTATCTAAGATCTTAACTGTAACTTCTTCTTTCAAAACTTAAAACCCGCTCGGGAAATCGTCATTGGCCTGGGCAAAGAAATCATCGCCGCCGGCAGGAACTTCAGGCGGAATATCGTCATTGTCAGGCATGGGAGGTTCCGGAATCGGCGCCTCGTCTGATGTAACATTGTTAAAATTGTAATTCTGCGCTGCAGTATCACCGTCAACAGTCCTTGTGTAGGGACTACCGCCCTCATCGTTGGGATCGTCCTTGTCCCATTCGATGAACATCGTCTTCTTGGGGATCCAGCAAACGGTATCCCTGCCGGTCTTGCCGTGACGGTTCTTCGACAGATAGATATATGCAGTCAGGTATTCCTTGTTATCGTTCCTGTCATTAGGCTGGCTCTCCCCGTCAGGATCAGGCCCCGCCTCGTCCTTCTTCTTGTGGTAATCGGGTCTGTCGATAAACATAACGGTATCGGCATCCTGCTCGATAGCACCCGAATCTCTCAAGTCTGAAAGCTGGGGTGTATGGTCATCTCTCTGGGCAGCGCCTCTTGAGAGCTGCGAAAGAGCGATAAAAGGTATATTGAATTCCTTGGCCAGGAGCTTCAAGGATCTGGATATCGCCGTAACTTCCTCGTTACGGGATCTGCCGCCTGCCGAAGGCATCGTCATAAGCTGAAGATAGTCGATAACAACGAGCTTCGGTCTCTTGTTGGGATCAGGGTCCGAGAAAAGCTGCTGGAGCTTGGACTTCATGGTAACCGGATTGGTATCCGAATTATCGTCTATGTATATAGGGTATTCGGACAGCTTCACAAGTGCCCTGTCGAGCTGCTTCTTGTCGCTGTCCTTCATCTTGCGTGAATAGATGATATCACTTACGGACTTGCTCATCGTGGAAGACATAAGTCTTGAAGCGATCTCCTGCTTGCTCATCTCCAGGGAGAATATTGCAACGGGATTCTGGTATGCGGCAACATTCGCAGCCATGTTGATGGCCAGCGCCGATTTACCCATACTCGGGCGCGCTGCGAGGATATTGAGAGAGCCGGGTCTTAAGCCTCCGAGCATCGCATCGAGCTTCGGGAAGCCGACCTTGACCTTGCCGCCGGCATTCTCATCCCTTAATTCGGCTGTGATCTCACTCATTGTGGACTTAAGGATCGTGGATAAGACCTCAAATCCCTTGGACTCACCGGTGCTCTTCAGGTGTGCGATCTCGTTGATGGCATAATCGACAGCCTCGGAAGCCTTCATCTTGCCGCTTGTAGCCTTCTTCCGGATCTCGTCCACAGCCTTAAGGAGCTTGGTCCTGTCACTTCTTTCCCTTACGGCGGCAATATAACTTAAGAGCGCTGACTGAACCGCGGTCTTATCGCCGACACGGTAGACATATCTCTGTCCGCCTGCCTTATCTGCGAGGCCTCTGCGCTCGAGTTCGGAGAAGACCGTAATGCGGTCTATCTGGGCATTATCGAGGAACATGTCGATGATGACACTGTAGATCGTGCGGTTGCGCGCATCAGTGAAATCCTCTTCGGCGATCTTATTCTCAACAGTCTCCAGGACCGCGGTATTCTTACGCATGCAAAGCGCAAGCAGAGCCATCTCGGCTTCCACTTCGCCGCCTTGGGGATCGTTACCCTGGTCGATAAGATTGTTCAGATATTCCTGATCGTCAGCCATATATCAAAACCTTCAGGCACCTGTTACGACTTCAACATTGATATCAGCGGATACCTGGGGGTGAAGCTTTACTCTTGTCTTGAACATTCCCGTATTCTTGATGGGGCTGGAGATAACGACCTTCTTCTTGTCGATATCAAAGCCTTCCTTCTTGAGGCTGTCGGAAATGTCCTGTGCTGTTACGGCACCATAGAGCCTTCCGTCAGCGCCGCCCCTTGCAACTACCTTGAAGACCTTGCCGTCAAGGATCTTCTTGGCATCCTGGGCTGCGATGAGAGCTCTTCTCTCGTGCTCAGCCTTCGCGCCTGTCTGGAGCTTTACTTCATTAAGATTGGCGGAAGTTACTTCCTTGGCAAGACCCTTCTTAAAGAGGAAATTCCTCGCATAACCGTCACTCACATTAACCACTTCATTAGTCTTGCCGACATTCTTGACGTCAGAAAGAAGTATTACCTTCATATATTAACCTCCGCGTGTTACCGATTTTTTAAGTAAAACAATCGGGCTATCTCCTAAAAACATATTATATGCCCTGGAGGTGCCCGATTGTTATTAATTTTTTAAATTATATCGTAGCAAACATGATTTGTGTGAATCACGGCTACTTTTGTCCTAAAAACGGATTACTGAACCGTGTAGGGCAAGAGTGCAACCTGACGTGCACGCTTAATAGCTGTTGTAAGCTCACGCTGATGGATAGCGCATGTGCCTGTCATTCTCTTGGGAAGGATCTTTCCGTTCTCGGAAATGTACTTCTTGAGTGTGACATCATCCATAAAGTC
>JAEEGL014319985.1_pt1 | contig 11034 bp, 9 predicted proteins | sample 9134231 | NCBI WGS metagenome assembly JAEEGL01 (sample SAMN16246548, study PRJNA631951) | gut metagenome | biome: gut microbiome; feature: rumen; material: fiber-attached | host: Bos | place: Iran: Karaj | collected 2018-10
ATGTCTTTGCTTAGTATCCTGTACATTTTGCTTTAAATTGCCACAGGGGCGGATCAGTCCAGTTTGTGATGTTTGAACCAGGTCCCATAGACCTCGCTCACGTTTCCTGCCGTTATGAACGACTGTATCTTGTTGTCCTTGATGTACGCCATCAGGGAAGCGAATTCATCCTGGGTGAGGAGGGTCTGCACCTCCTTGGTCATCTTGCCGGTGTAGCCTCCCATCACGTCGTAGAGGCTGCATCCGCGGTGGATGTGGTTGCAGATGTAATCCCGTATGTCGTCATAGTTGTCCGATATGATGCACACCCTCTTCCGCTTGTTCAGGCTCGCCGTGAAGTAATCCACTATGAGGCCGTTGATCCAGGTGCCGATGAGGCCTATGATCACGAGCCTGAAGGGGTTGACCGCGAAGGCGGTGCAGCAGATGAGCACTCCGGCGATGGTCACGGACATGCCAATGTCGAAGTGGAAGTACTTGTTCACGATCTTGGCGAGGATGTCGAGCCCTCCGGTGGAGGCGTTGATGCTGAATGTCAGGGCCTGTGATGCGCTGAGGAGCAGCACGAAGCAGATGAGGTCGAACCACAGGTCGCCCATGACGGAATGCACCGGACTGTCGGGAGCGATGAGGCTCTCGTAGGGGCATATCTTCTCCCACACGTCCATGAGCGGACCGAGGATCAGGGCCGTGTAGCAGGTCTTGATACCGAATTCGCTGCCGATGAGGAAATAGGCCATCACGAGCAGTATGGCGTTGACTATCAACACCATGGTCGAGACCTTGATGTTCAGCCCGAGGCCTTCAAGGATCGCGCTGAGCACGATGGAGAGGCCGGAGATGCTTCCGATTACGAGTTTGCTGGGGACCAGGAAGTAATACACCGCGGCCGCGGCCACGAACATTCCTGCGGTCATGATGATGAGTTCCTTCCAGAACTTCCACGTACCGAGGGCGCTTACGCTCGTTTTCCAGATATCGTTTATCTTGGACATTGCCTAGAGATTCTTGTCTGCGAAATCAAGTATTCTGTCCCAGTCTTCGGGGATTATAGTGTGCTTGGCGTCGGTCACGTGGCCGCCAAGCTTCGCGGGGGCCTTGGAACCCCAGAGCTTCCATACCTTCCTTGCCGCAGCGGCCGCTGCCTGCTCGCCGTCGGGGTTGAGCCAGGTGGCCTTCGCGGCGGAAGCCACGTAGAGGGGACGCGGCGCCACGAGCGCGAGCAGTTCGTGCTGGTCGAACGGCAGGGCGCTTTCGTTGTTGTTGTATTTCTTGTAGTTCTCGCAGTACCAGTGCGGGAAATGGGTGTTCATCGCATATAGCGTCTCGCCGATGTTGTGGCGGGTGAGGGCCGCACCGCCGCAGCCCGACTGGATGCTCACCACCATTGCGAACCTCTCGTCCTTCGCGCCTGCCCAGAGGGCGGCCTTGCCCATGCGGGAGAAGCCGGTCACGGCCACGCGGCTCGCGTCCACGCAGCCCGCTTCCTCAAGGTAGTCGAGCGCCCTGCTGAGGCCCCAGGCCCATTCTGCGATGTTTCCCCAGGTGTATTTCCTGTCGAAGTTGGCCTGCACGCCATTCACGCGGGAGTCCTCGAAGTCAGGGTCGGCGTCATCGGCGCAGAAGGTCGCGAACGCATAGCCTCGGCTGAGGAGTTTGCGTACTTCCCATTCGGAGGCGGAACTGCCCCTGGCGACCCTGGGATGGATGCCGTAGCGGGAGTACTGGCCCTTGTCCACGAGGAGGATGCCGGCGTCGTCGCATACGCTCTCGTTGCCGCGGAAGTTGAGTCCGAGGAACACCGGTGCGTCGGTCCTGCCTGCGGGATAATAGAGCAGCAGGGTGAGATAGCGGTCCTTCTTGGGGGTGTAGCAGATGCGTACCTGCCTGCGGACGGCGAGTCCGTCAAATGCGGGGGTGTCCTCCTCGATGACCTGGAAACTCAGCGCGTCCGGCCTGCCGGGAGCGGTGCCGTACATCTCGTTCTCGAAGAGCCCGAGCAGTTCGGGACGGCGCTTTTCCGTCCAGGCCTTGGCGTTCCGTACCTTCTTCCCGTCAGCGAACCGGAGCGGGTCCGGAAGGGTGTAGGCGGCCACCTTGGCGGGGTCGTTGTTGACTTCTATCTTCTCGCCGAAGCCTATGTCGGTCACGGCGTAGGGGTTCTTTACGGCTGCGTGAGCGGCTGCGCGAGCCATCTCCGCACGCTCTTCGGAGAGCGCTTCCGGCTTGTAGGGATTGCCGAGGACGCTGCGTCCGGTGAGTGCCTCGTACCAGGTGAGGGCGGCGAGATAGCGGCCTATGGTGTGGTTGAGGTGGAAGCCGTCGCGGGTGCAGTTCTCGCGGTCGCGGGTGGCGCGGAGATTCTGTACGGCGGTGCCGCTGGGGATGACTCCGAAGCCGTAGATGTCGCATACGCGGGAGCTGCATTCCATTATGGCGCGGTACATCTTCATCTGGTCGCAGTCGTAGCGCGGAAAGTCGCCGTGGGTAGCTCCCTTGGCGTAGGCCCAGGTCTGGTGCCACCAGATCTCCGCCTGCGGCGCGCGCTTGCGGACATAGTTCACCATCTCATTGAGATAGGGCTCGTATGTCATCTTCTCTCCCGAGAGGCCGCTGACCTGCTGGAGGGTCACGATGTCCCATTTCTCGTCGGCAAGGGCCTTGGAGAGGGGGAACTTCTTCTGGTTTACGCGCACTCCGTCGGTGCCTACCTTGCGGTAGTCGTAGTCGGGGGTGTCCGCCAGGGCGTTGCCGTAGTGGCGCTCGAGCGAGCAGCCGCCTATGTACATGTTGCCTATTATGAGCTCCTGCCCGTCAGCCTTGGCTATCTCGTGGAGGTTCTGCTCCACCGCGTCCTGGGAGAAGCTGTTGCCTATTGCGAGGATGCGCAGGGTGTCCTTCTGGACAGCGCCAACTGCGGTGCCCAGGAGAAGGAGCACCGCAGAAAGGAATAAGTTGAGCCGTTTCATCTGAAGGTATTAGAACGGGAGGTCGTCGGAACCCTCCATATTGAGGTCGATAGGGGCTTCCTGGGGCTTGGCCGCAGGCTGTACGGGTGCCTGGGGTGCCTGGTATGCGGGTTGCGCCGGAGCCGGTGCGGGTGCCTGATAACCCTGCTGGTATCCTCCGCTTCTCTGGCCCTGGTAGCCTCCGTTCTGCTGGTAGCCTCCCTGCTGGTATCCGCCCTGGGGATAGCCGCCGTCCTGCTGTTCGTCCGGGCGGCGTCCGAGGAGCTGGAGGTTGTCCACCGTGATCTCGGTCGTGTATTTCTTCACGCCCTGGGCGTCGGTGTAGCTCCTGGTCCTGAGGCGTCCTTCGATGTAGAGCTGGGTGCCCTTCTTCACGAATTTCTCGGCCACGTCCGCGGACTGTCTCCAGGCCACGATGTTGTGCCATTCAGTGTTCTCGCGAAGTTCGTTGTTGCGGTCCCTGTACCTTTCGGTGGTTGCAAGGGTGAATGTCGCGACTTTTGTTCCCTGGCCATTCTGGCCGTTTCCATCAAGGTAACGTACTTCCGGGTCTCTGCCAACGTTACCGATAAGCATTACTTTGTTCAGTGACATAACTTTAAAAATTTAGTTTGAAGTTCAACATAGTTGCGCCCCGCGCGGGGGCGCGGAATCTTAGGCAAGTTAGGAAATTCCCTTGGATTATCTATCCTTTTCCGGCAACTTTTTTCATCGCCTCCACGTCGGGCTCTTCTCCCGTCATCAGGGCATATCCGGTGATGGCCTGGGCGAGGTGCCAGCGCGTGCCGGGAACGTAGGTGCAGCCCTCGGGAACGGGTATTCCGCCGGGACCGAAAGCCGGGTCGCGGTAGTTCGCCTCGATCAGGACTTTCGCCATGAGCCTGTCGGTGCCTTCCGCTGCGCGGGGGAGGGTGAATATGATGATGTCCGCCTCTGCGCCTCCGGCTATCTCGTGATGCCGCAGGACCTCGGTCTCGAATCCGAGGCTCTCCGCAGCGGCCTGAGCCGCCTTCCCTGCACCGCCGTAGCCTATCACCTTGACGCTGCGCATCCGTCCGACGCAGGCTTTGAGCAGTTCGCGGACTCCGAGGTAGTCGGAATTGTGGGCGAGTATGCCCTCGGGCGATTTGACGAGGATATTGGCCGCGCCCATACGTTCCACAGCTTCGTCGGGGAAATCCGCCCTGGCGGCCGCGGGTGCCTTGAAAGGCGCGGTAACGTTGACCGACCTGTAGGGCCCTTCGATGAAGGTATTCCAGCAATGCTCGAAGTCCGGGTCTCCGATGAGGTCATACGCATATTTTCCCGCATACGCGGCAGTGAACAGCGCGGGGCTCTTGGAATGCTCCACCGGCCAGCCGATGAGGCCGAACCTGTATCCTTCTTCATTTTTTGTCATCGGTCTGCGGTTTTCCCGTTCCTCTGCCGCACCGCTTCGAAGAGCAGTATGGCTGCGGACACGGAGACGTTGAGCGAATCCAGCCTGCCCAGCATCGGGATGCGTATGTGCGCCGTGGCAGCTTCCCGCCAGGCGTCCGTGAGCCCAGTGGCCTCAGTGCCCATCACTATGGCGGTGCCGCGGGTCATGTCGGTGTCGTAGTAGAGCGACGAATCCTGCAGCTGCGCGGTAAGGATGCTTATGCCCTTGGCCTTCAGCCAGGCGATGGCCTCTTCCGAGGTGCAGGCCACGCAGGGTACGCTGAAGATGGCGCCGATGGACGCCCTGATGAGGTTGGGATTGTAGAGGTCGGTCAGGGGGTCGCAGATGACCACCGCATCGACCCCTGCCGCGTCGGCGCTTCTGAGCACCGCTCCGAGGTTGCCGGGTTTCTCCACGGACTCCAGCACGGCTATCAGCGGGTTCTCCCCGAGTTCCAGGTCCTCGAGCCGCAGGTTCCTGGTCCTGACTTCGGCTATGATGCCTTCCGTGCCTTCGCGGTAGGCCAGCTTTGCGTAAATCTCCTTGGATACTTCGAATACTTTCGCATCGCCCAGGCCTGGGGCAGAAGTGGAATTGTCAAGTATCTCCGGGCAGATGAAGACGCTGTCCACCTCGAAACCGGCCTCCAGGCAATGCCCGAGCTCCCTCGCGCCCTCCACTACGAATAAACCAGTCTCGCGCCTCAGTCTGGATTTTTCCTGGAGCGCGAGCAACTGTTTGACCTTCGGATTCTGGGCGGATGTGATGGTTTCGGGGGTCATTCGTATTCGATTACGGCCTTTATGAGTTTGTACCTGCTGACCATGCCTGTCTCGCTCGTTTCGTGCGAGCGGGTGCGGGAGTTATAGGCCAGATACCTTTCCCCGTTGATGAAGACGAATCCCGGGCAGGCGAGCACCCAGTGCTCGTCGGAATCCACCCAGCGGTTGAGCTCGCTGGGAAGTTCCCTGACCCAAGGTCCGTCCACCAGGTAGCACCTGAAGAAACAGGCGTCGGAAGTGCCTCCGTAGGTATTGTAGTAGGTGGGGAACAGCAGGTCGTAGCGCCTGTCCACCTTGCACGCGGCGGTGTTGTAGAGGAAATCTCCCGCGAGGACCTCGGTGTCGCTGATCTGCTCGCCGCGGCGGTTGAACTCGGCCACGGTCATCCTCCTGTTCTTGTACCTCTCCTGGACCACCCTGGAATAGAGCTTCCAGCGGTTTCCGCGGGTGATCATCACATTCTGGGTGTCGTGTATCTGTTCATAAACCGTCTTACGGTCGGTGAACTCTATCCCGTCCTTGGATTTCCACAGGAAGATGCCGCGTTCCCAGCTCTTTTCGCCGGTCCAGACGCTGCCGATCAGGCGGTATGGATACACCTTGTCTTTGACCATGAACACCGACTGCTCTATCACGGTGTCCATCACCTTGCACTTCAGCTCGTAGTGGAAACCGTCGGTGGATTCGGCGAGGTACAGGTTCTGGTTCCTCTCGTTCTCGGCTATACCGTCCGTGGGATTGCCGGAAAAATACATCCTGTAGGTCCCGTCGGGCAGCTGGATGATGTTGTAGTAGTTTATGAGTTCCATCCCGAAATCCGCGTTGGTCGCAATCTCGACCGGCGGTTCGGGGAAGCTGACGCCTACGATGGTCTTGCGCCAGCAGCCGCATACGGTCAGAGCAAGCGTGCAGATCAGGAGGAGTTTCTTCATAGGTATGTTATTCTTCTGTCTTTGCTTCCTTCTTGAGGACCTTCTCGGGCCTCATCTGGGGGAAGAAGAGGACGTCCTGGATGGTGGTCTGGCCGGTCATGAACATCGTCAGGCGGTCGATTCCCATTCCGAGTCCGGAGGTCGGCGGCATGCCGTACTCGAGCGCGCGGACGAAGTCCATGTCGATGTACATGGCCTCGTCGTCGCCCTTGCTCTTCAGGCGTGCCTGCTCCTCGAACCTCTCCAGCTGGTCGATGGGATCGTTGAGCTCGGAATAGGCGTTGGCGAGTTCCTTGCCGCATACGAAGAGCTCGAAGCGCTCGGTGAGGGTCGGGTCCGTGCGGTGCCTCTTGGTGAGGGGGGACATCTCCACGGGATAGTCGATGATGAAGGTCGGCTGGATGAGCTTGTCCTCGCAGTAGGTGCCGAAGATGGCGTCTATCAGCTTGCCCTTGCCCATGGAAGGCTCGATCTCCACGTGCAGCTTCTTGCAGGTGGCGCGGAGCTCGTCCTCGTCCATTCCCTTGACGTCCACGCCGGCGTACTCCTTGATGGCGTCCAGGATGGGGAGCCTGCGGTACTCGCCGCCGAAGTCTATCTCGTTGTCGCCTATCTTCACCACGGTGGTGCCGTTGACGGCCGTGGAGACCTTCGCAAGCATCTTCTCCACGAACTTCATCATCCAGTTGTAGTCCTTGTAGGCCACGTAGATCTCCATGCAGGTGAACTCCGGATTGTGGGTCTTGTCCATACCCTCGTTGCGGAAGTCCTTGGCGAACTCATATACTCCGTTGTAGCCGCCGACGATGAGCCTCTTGAGATAGAGCTCGTTGGCGATGCGGAGGTAGAGCGGGATGTCGAGCGCGTTGTGGTGGGTCACGAAAGGACGTGCCGTGGCGCCGCCGGGAATGCCCTGGAGGATGGGGGTCTCCACCTCGAGGCAGCCGGCCTCGTCGAAGTAGGCGCGCATCGTGGAGACTATCTTCGCCCTCTTGATGAAGGTGTCCTTCACCTGGGGGTTGACGATGAGGTCCACGTAGCGCTGGCGGTAGCGCATCTCAGGGTCGGTGACGGCGTCGAACACTTGTCCGTCGGCCTCCTTCACGATGGGGAGGACCTTGAGGGACTTGCTGAGGAGGGTGAGCTCCTTGGCGTGGACGCTCAGCTGCCCGGTCTGAGTGATGAACGCGAAACCCTTGATGCCTATGATGTCACCGATGTCGAGAAGCCTCTTCCACACGGTGTTGTACATCGTCTTGTCCTCTCCGGGGCAGATCTCGTCGCGCTTGACGTAGATCTGGATCCTGCCGCTCTCGTCCTGGAGTTCACCGAACGAAGCCGCGCCCATGATGCGGCGGCTCATCAGCCTGCCCGCTATGCAAATGTCCTGGAAATTGCCCTTTTCGGGGTCGTACTCTGCCGCAATCTGCGCCGCGTTGGCGCTGACCGGATACTCCGCTGCCGGATACGGTTCGATGCCAAGCTCCCTGAGTTTGGCGAGCGATTCGCGGCGGATAAGTTCCTGTTCACTGAATTCTGCCATAATAAACGCAAAATTAGCACTTTTATTCAAAAATTTAACGAAATAATTGGTTATCTTTGTGGATACGTAGACTGAACCTATGACCAAGGAATGCAAATGGATGCTCAAGGAGCCCGCCGATCCCGCGAAGGTCGAGCGCCTTGCCACTGAAGTCGGCATCGACAAGGTGCTTGCCGAACTTCTGGTGGCCCGCGGCGTGGAAAGCTTCGAGCAGGCGCGTTCCTTCTTCCGCCCCAGCCTCGACGACCTGCACGACCCGTTCCTGATGAAGGACATGGACGTCGCGGTGGAACGTCTCCACGAGGCCATCGCCGGCAAGCAAAAGATTTTAGTTTACGGCGACTACGACGTGGACGGCACTACCGCCGTTTCGCTCGTATATTCCTTCATCCGCCGCTTCACCGACCAGGTGGACTTCTACATACCCGACCGCTATGACGAAGGCTACGGCGTGTCCTACAAGAGCATCGACTGGGCTGCCGAGGGCGGATTCAAGCTGCTGATAACCCTGGACTGCGGCATCAAGGCCGTGGAGAAGGTGGACTACGCCCGCGAGAAGGGCATCGACGTCATCATCTGCGACCACCACCTGCCCGGAGAATCGCTTCCGGCGGCCGTCGCCGTGCTGGATCCGAAGCGCGAGGACTGCAACTATCCATTCGACGACCTCAGCGGCTGCGGCGTGGGCTTCAAGCTCGTGCAGGCATACTCCAAGTCGTACGACATCCCGTTCGAGACCCTCATCCCGCTGCTCGACCTGCTGGTCGTCAGCATAGCCTCAGACCTCGTCACGATGGTGGGGGAGAACCGCGTCCTGGCGCATTTCGGCCTCAAGCAGCTGAACGAGAACCCCCGCAAGGGCCTGCTCGCGCTGATCACCCTGTCCAACCTCGAGCCCGGCCACGTCACCGTGGACGACATAGTCTTCAAGATCGGCCCCCGCATCAACGCCGCCGGCCGAATGGAGACCGGACGGCTCGCGGTGGAACTCCTCAAGGCCACCGACAGCGACAAGGCCGTGGCCATTGGCGAGCAGATCAACGCCAGCAACAACGACCGCAAGAACATAGACCGCGAGATCACCCAGAACGCCATCGGAATGGTCCAGGAGGGCAAGGCGCTGGCGCACGAGAATGCGACCATCGTCTATAATCCCAAGTGGAACAAGGGCGTCGTGGGCATAGTCGCGTCCCGCCTCGTGGAAGCCTTCTACAAGCCCACGGTCGTGCTCACCAAGTCCAACGGATTCGTGACCGGTTCAGCCCGCAGCGTCGCCGGATTCGACCTCTACGAGGCCATAGAGAACTGCGCCGACCTGCTCGAGAACTTCGGCGGCCACATCTATGCCGCCGGCCTGACCCTCAAGGAGGAGAACCTGCCGGAATTCGCGCGCAGGATGGATGAATTCATCTCCGGCAAGATCACCACCGAGATGCTTGTGCCGGTGATCGACGTGGACGCGAAACTGGACTTCTCGCAGGTCACCCCGAAATTCTTCCGCATCCTCAAGCAGTTCCAGCCGTTCGGCCCGGGCAACAACAACCCCATCTTCGTCACCGAGAACGTCTATGACGCCGGCAACGGCCGCAAGGTGGGCGCAGGAGGGGTGCACATGAAGCTCGACCTTATCCAGGAGTCGCAGCCGTACCATCAGATCGCGGCCATCGCGTTCAACATGTCGGAGTACTACGACTACATCCGCGAGGGCAATCCTTTCGACGTGTGCTATGCCATAGTGGAGAATTACTACCGTGGCAACAGTACGCTCCAGCTCCGCGTCCGCGGCATCAAGGAGCGCGAGGAAATCATCTGACGACCATCCCCAATATCTCATCCGCTATCTCCGCAGGGCTCTTTCCGTCGGTCCTGACGGTGAAATGCGCCATCTCGTAGAGCGGGGCGCGGGTGTCCATCAGGTCCTCCACTTTCAGCTTGTCGTGGAAGAGGGGCCTGGACTTGCTCCTGGTGCCCAGGCGCTTGAAAATGGTGTCCAGGTCGGTGCGGAGGTATATGCAGGTGGTCTGATCGAGTATGAGCCTGCGGGCCGAGCCGATGGTGATGGTGCCGCCCCCGAGGGAGATGACGATGTCCTTGCCGGTGACCTGGCTCATCACCACCAGGTCCCTGAGAGCCTCCGCCTCTATGGCGCGGAAGCGCTCCTCCCCGTCCTTGAAGATTTCGGGGATGGTCTGTCCCATCTTGTGTTCGATGTATCTGTCGAGGTCCGTGAACTCCCATCCCAGGCGGTAGGAGAGTTCGCGTCCCACGCAGCTTTTGCCGCTGCCCATGAATCCCGTGAGCGTGAGGATCATCCTAGAAAAGGGTCGGTTCTTCGATGATCAGTTCTATCGGCTCCTCGTCCGTTTCCGCCGGCTTTACGGCCTTCGCGGCCTTGGTCTTCTTCGCCGGTTTCGCCGGAGCTGCCGGAAGTTCGGGCTCGGCATCGGCTTCGGTCATGATGCCGAGGTCCACCGGTTCTTCAGCTTCTTCAGCTTCTTCAGGTTCTGCAGGGGCAACCGGGGCGACCGTTATCCCTGCTTCAGGGAGCCCGGCTGCCCCTGCGGAAGCTGCCATCGACACTGAATCAGTGCCTCCGGCCGCCTCTGCCGGTTCTGCCGTAATCTCCTCTTCTTCAAGATCTTCGTCTTCGATGACGAGCGGCTCGACGAAACGGACCTTCTTGACCTCGCCGCGGTCCACCACCTTCTTGCCCTTCGCCCCGATACCCTTCTTGGCGATCCACTCGTCAGCCTGGACCACATCCGGCTGCTTGTCCTCGAGCTTCCACTTGACCTCGTAGCGCGGGTGCCTGTCGCCGCTGAGCCCCACGAGGTAGGACTTGGCGCCCTCGGCGATGAAACTGTACGGGGTATTGTCGCTTACGACGAAGGAGAACCGCTTGACATAGAACGACTTGGCACCGGCGTCCCAATAGAGCGCGGTGAAGGTCTTGTCCGGGTCGAACTTCTCTATGAGCAGCACGTCGCCCTGGTACTTGTTCACCAGGTCGAACGAAGTGGTGTAGAACGTACCGTTCTTGAAGACGGCGAGCACCTTGTCGTCGTCCTTGAACTGGCCGAGCCAGATGCCGCGACCGTCCTCGTTGAGCTTCTGGATGTCGGAATCGTACCAGATGTCCTTGCCCTCGATGGTGCTGACGCCCTTGCTCTTGAGCGTGACCTTCTGCACGGCGTACTTCGTGACCAGGTTGCCCCTGGCGGCCTTGCTCTTGATGGCCAGGCCGGCAAAATCGTATTCCAGCGAGGTCTTCTTGAGGTTGGGCCTTGCGCGCAGCTGCACCTTCACCGTCTCCGCCTCGCCGTTGGGATTGGCCGTGAACCAGATGATCCTGGAGCCCGGCTCGCCAGTGGTGATGTCGTAGTCCTTG
>JAEEGL016610955.1_pt1 | contig 11034 bp, 7 predicted proteins | sample 9134231 | NCBI WGS metagenome assembly JAEEGL01 (sample SAMN16246548, study PRJNA631951) | gut metagenome | biome: gut microbiome; feature: rumen; material: fiber-attached | host: Bos | place: Iran: Karaj | collected 2018-10
CTGCGATATTCTTATGAGAGCAAAGATAGGCCAGAAGGTCAAACTCTCTTAGGGACAAAGCTACCGGTTTACCGTTTTTGGTTACGCTTCTTGAAGTCAAGTTAACTTTAACGTCTCCGAAAGTCACGACTTTTTCCGTTCTGGAGAAATCGTAGGTCCGCCGCAGAAGAGCCTTTATCCTTGTCAGCAGTTCCCTCATGGAATATGGTTTAGTGAGATAATCATCGCCTCCGATATCAAGACCGGTTATGCGGTCCGTCTCACTGACTCTCGCACTGGCGAAAATGATTGGGGTCGTAGTGCTTCTTCTTAATTCTTTGCAGATCTCGAAGCCGTCGGTGTCAGGCAGGTTGATATCCAGAAGGATCAGATGGTAGACGTTCTCACTTAGCAGCTCGAAGGCCTCTTCGCCGTTTGCAGCGCGGGTGACCTGATAGCCATAGTTTTCAAGCATCTCCTTTATGATAAGAGAGAGGTCCTCATCATCATCGATAATAAGTATTTTGTTGTAAATCATATCTTCCATAGCGATTCTTTACAGTGCCTTCTTAGGACAGTTTTTTACACATTCGAAGCACAGGATACATTCTGTGCCATTTATTCTTTTTCTGGAATCATCCAGCATATCCACATTCATCGGGCAAACACGCCTGCATTTACCGCAGGAGATGCATTTGGAGTGGTCACATTTGATACGGATCAGCGCGAAGTAACTCATGGGCTTCAGGAATACCGTTATAGGGCAAACATACTTGCAGAATGCGCGGTTATCCTTGAATTTATACGCAAGAGCGATTCCGATAGCATAATATGCAATATTTCCCGCGATAAAAGCCCAGAACATGATCCTCTCAATGTTTCCCACTTTGGCGAGAAACAGCGCAGCCACAAATATGAGCGAAATAGCGAAGGCAACGTATCTTATCCAGCCGATGTTCTTTCTGGGTTCTTCAGGCGTCTTGTATGGCAAAAAATCCAGCACCATGGCTGTCCAGCATGCATAGCCGCACCAGCCGCGTCCGAAAACCAGAGGCCCGAATATCTTTGCGACAGCGTAGTGTATCGTAGCCGCCTCAAAAACTCCCGTAAAGAGATAATACCAAAATCCTTCGATCTGCATATTTTCCCCTTCTATCAACCCGAGATAAATGAGCATATACAGACCTACCAGCAGCTGAACTATGCGCCTCGAATATTTATAATTCCTGGCATAAAGGAAGATGCCCAGGGATATGGACGCTCCTATATACGTGAAGTTAAACAGATAAAAAATATTATCTTTTGTAAGCCATAGTGTCACCGCCACCGTTTCAAATATTAGTAAAAAAAATACTGATGGCAGGTACTTTTTAAGGTTATTCATTTTCTCCCCCCAAATCCGTTTTGGTTTAGATTATTATACTATATCGTGAGAAAGCAAGCAATGATTTGTGCTGCCATCATTGGCGAAGTGTTTCCTTCCACTCTTTTTTGAAAAATCGCGATTTTGAGCCGAAATTTTCTTAGAAAGTTCCACTCTTTATAGCGCAAAAAATCTATGCGGAGAACCGTTCGTCTCATTTACAGTATTCTCCAGAAATAAGTGGACGATTGCAGATTTTTTCGGCTCATTTTTGAGATTTCGAAGAATTAAGCTGAAAAAGCATTTCACACACAGTTCGCGATTAGCTAAGATGCGAAACTTTTTAACAGCAAAAAAGACGAGGTTGTCGCTCGTCCTTTTCGTTTCTGGCAGAGGGCACGGGACTTACGCATCTCGTCTTCGACGACCTGCCGGTCTGCGCGGCCTCGTTCAGGCCGCTTGACCCGCTCGCTACTCGACAGCCCACCGGGCTGTCTCGCCACCGCTCGCGCCCTTTCGGGTTCGACTCCCTAACTGTTCTTATCCCAGAAACGAAAAAGACGAGCTTGTCGCTCGTCCTTTTCATTTCTGGCAGAGGGCACGGGACTCGAACCCGCGGGGCTTGCGCCTTACCGCATTTCCAATGCGGCTCCTTAGCCACTCGGTCAACCCTCTATGTCTAATTCAAAATTTATTAGGTGCTCAAGGCACTTATTTAAGTTATCACAATTCAAGGTTTTTTGCAAGTGTTTTTTTAAATATATATATTTTTCTGTTTCTTGACTGAATCCCTCTTTTATGATAAGTATAAAATATAACAAAACAAAAGGAGAATTGGATTTGAAATGGAAAAACTACTATTGATCTACAACCCGAATTCGGGAACAAGAAAATCCGCAAGACATATTTCTGAAGTCTGCGAGATCTTCACGGAAAGAGGTTTCCTGGTAACCGCCCTTCCCACTCTTAAAAGAGGAGATGCTACCGAGTATGTAAAGAGGTTCGGCCCGGACTACAACTTCGTAGTCGTCATGGGCGGAGACGGAACATATAACGAGGTTGTCTCGGGATACGTTTCCTCAGGACTTAAAACCCCCATAGGCTACATACCTGCCGGTTCTACTAACGACTTTGCACAGGGGCTTGGACTTCCGAAGGATATCAAGGAAGCCGCAACTAGAATCGCCAAGGGTAGCCCAGCAGGAATCGACGTTGGTCTCTTCAACGGGCGAGTCTTCACTTATGTGGCAAGTTTCGGAGCCTTCGCCAAGGCATCCTACGAGACGCCACAGAACATCAAAAACGCCCTTGGTCACATGGCCTATATTCTGGCGGGGGCCACTTCCATCGCCGATATCCGCCCTATCCGCGCTACCATAAAGACGGACAAGGAAACTTATGAGGGGGACTTCCTCTTCGGAGCCATATCCAACTCGACTTCAATGGGCGGAGTGCTTAAGCTCAAACCCGATGACGTGGATATGAGCGACGGGCTTTTCGAGCTTTTGCTCTTAAGGACTTCCACAGATATTCTTGAGATCAGCGACCTCGTAAGAGCTGTAGCTGCGCAAAAATACGACACGACGCCGATGCTCACCTTCGTTGAGAGCAGCAGGTTTGAGATAGACATACCGGAGGCCGTCGACTGGTCCCTGGATGGAGAATATCAGAAAGGCGTCCAGCACATCGTAATCGAAAACAAACCCTGCGCCGTAAATCTTATACGATAGTAAAATTAAAACCCGTAAACCTAAGGCTGTTTACGGGTTTTCGTTTATGTAGTTTTATATCAATAAAGACTTTTATTTGTCTTTATCATTCTTGTCGAGATCCTTGGGCGCAGGTTTTTTGCTTAAAGCTCCCTTGATCTTTCTTAACAGGTGTTTTTTTCTGCAAATGATAACTGCCACAACAATGATCGCAATCTGGATCAGGTTGTATCCAAACCATTCAAGGAAACTTACCAGTGCAATCACAAAGCCGGAAAATCCTTCAGTTACACTTCTTAAGAGTCTCTGCCCGAAGGTAAGTTCATCCTGAATACCCACCGAATAATCGCTGACCTTTTCGATATCTATGTTGATCGTCGAATAACCTACAAGGCTGTCATATCTGCTGATCTCCGATGAGTAGGAATCGATCTCGTACTCCGTTTCTGAAAGGGCAGATTCCAGTTCAATGATGTCGGACATCTGATACGCCTCCTTGAGAAGCGCTTCAAGTCTGTCATGCTTGTTCTTTAAGGTCTCCAGTCTTCTTTCTGTATCAAAATACTGCTGCCCGATATCCTGAGCCTCCTGGTTCATGTTGACCACATGCATCCCCTCATTTACAGAAGCGATGAATTTCTGGAAATTCTTGGAAGGCACTCTCACCGTATATGAGCCATATCTGTAAGAATTGTCATCGCTATAGTAATTTCCGTTGTCGATATTTGTCGATTCAAAATATCCTTCATACTTTTCAACGAGGTCATTCAGTCCACCGACCGCCTCATCAAAGTCCAGTGTCTGAACATGTATGTTGGCAGTATAGATAATTTTAACGCTCTTTTTGTCGATGGATTTGGGAAGGCCAAGGCCTGCTCCCTGACTGCTATATTCCGTTTCAGCCGACTCCGGATCCTCTAAATAGTCTTTGCTCTCATTCGAGTTTTTCGAAGTTCCAATGCTCCCTGAAGAACTGTTAAAGCCACCAGTCATTTCCCCTTGATCTTCAATGGGGTCATCCCAGCCTGGATAATCTACCATATCCTCATCGGAAGCCCCGGCTGAACCTCCGTCACAGGCAGCCATCATAAAGGCCATAGCCAGCACTAATAGTATAACAAGGATCTTTTTCATTTCTTTTCCTCCCCGATAACTCGTCGAATGTGCAAAATATCGTCTTTGCCTGGTATACAGTTCGTCCGGGGAAAAAGTTGCATGAAGCAAAAAATAAAAAAGCGGCCGCTTCAGCGAAGCGGCCAAGTCTTTTTCATTCTTTATTGATAAAGTAAAGTCCCACGAGGACGATGACTATTCCTATGACCTTGCTCATGGTGATCTGTTCCTTGTAGAGCAGATACCCTACAATGATGAGGCCTATCGCCACAAAGGAACTCTGTACTATGGACAGCATGCTCACCTGCCATCCGGCACGGTATGCGAAGATAAATCCTACTTCCAGAGCTACCAGAACCAGACCGAAAACTATCGATGCCCAGTTAATCTTGGCATATTCAGCTAAAAGGCTGGTATCCTTGGAGAGCAAAAAGTACAGCAAAAGACTTCCAAGAGCTGCTACTGCATAGGTCACAGTCAGCGATGCAAAGGGATTCATGTCCTGCGGTACAGCTTTGGCACATACCTGATAAAATATGTTTGCCGCTACCACAAGGACCAAAGGCCACAGATATGCAATCATTTTATTTCCTCTACTTTTCAATTACTACCTCGGGGTTTTCCTTATTTGCAATAAACTTCTCAACGCTTCCGCCAAGTTCTTTCTCGATCATGGCTTTGAGCTCATCAAGAGCAGCCTCCAGTTCATCGTGGCGCTCGTTATTTACCTGCTCGATGATCATAAAAGCATTCGTTACATCTTCAGTAAGCATGGTTCTTACGGACTCACGCCAGTTCCAGCAACGGCAGATAGCTCCTGTGTTGTCCTTGTAAACGACTTCTCCCGTAAGAGCCGGTTCATCCTTGTCAGATCCGTATGTTACGAAATATTCTCCTCCATCAGCAATTGCAAGTCTGATATCTCCGTCAAATGCATCGATGTTTTCTCCGCCTACAGGCATGCCGTATTTAAGAGAGATTCCGTTATAGATGTCAACGAGAGGATTGATGCATCCGATCTCTCCACCGTTTGACACACGCTTTAAGAGAGCTTCGATGGAGCAGCGAACGCCCTTTTTGGTCTTAAACTGATGGAAAGCGTCTCTCCATGTCCTTACTACCGGGTTCTCGGTCCACTCTTCAGCTTTGAAATACTTTGAAGCTAATTTCTCGTTTTCTCTGAGCCAGGGTGCATACTTCTCTTCATCCACAGGCTGATTGTTGATACCGTTACAAACGAGAATACCTATCTCGCAATCAGGGAACAGTTCTAAAAAGGGTTTTTCCATTACAAATTTTTTCATTCTTCTATACCTCTATATAATTCGTTTCTTGCGCAGAACGCTTTTTGATAAAACAAAAGCGCCGATATCCATCTCTTCTAAGGCCTAACGAAATGGATCTGCGCTGCGATTTCTTACCCGGCGGCAAGCAATATTTTCTTTTCAACGTGATTATACAAAAATCATTTTTTGTTGTCAATAAAAATATGATATAATCGATTTGTTATCATTACATATAGAAAGGTGACAAAATGGAGTATTTACTTACCTTGCAGAAGCTTAGAGATTCAAGTCCTGATGTGCTGAACTATGTTTTGCTCGGCATCTCAGAAGCTATAACCATAATCGGCATACTGATTGCAGCCTTCATTTACTGGTGCACCAGCAAGCGTGCCGGCGCATACATCCTGGCGTGTTTTTCGGGCGGATATATGCTGAACCAGGTAGTTAAAAACACCGCCTGCATCTACAGGCCCTGGGTAGCGGACCCGAGGATCCATCTGGCAGAAGCAGCTTCAGGCTCTGCCACGGGTTATTCTTTCCCGAGCGGCCATACCTTAAGCGCGACAGCCGTATACGGAGGTGCTGGAGTATATAGGAGCAAAAATAAGCTCTTCGTGGCTTTCATGTCACTCATGATTGTACTCACCGCCTTCGCCAGAAACTGGCTCGGTGCACACACCTTGCTCGATGTCAGCGTTGCTGTCCTCGAAGGAGTTGCAGTTCTAGTAATCAATGCCCTCATCATAAACTGGCTTGTCAAAAAAGACGAATCCTATGGAGCCACAGCTGAAGGCGAGAAAAAATCCCTTAAGAACAGAACTGTGCTGTTCGCGCTCGGTCTCGCTTTCATAATCATCTCCATGATTTACCTGCAGTTCAAGTCATATCCCGTGGATTATGACGCATCCGGAAATATCCTGGCCGACCCCTATGATATGATCACCGACTGCTACACCGGAGCCGGCATGTTCAGCGGATTCTTAATTGGCTGGATAATCGAGAAGCACTTCATAAAGTACGAGCTTCCCAAATCCGGGAAGCAGATTGCAATAAGGTTCCTCATCGGATTTTTCGGAGTCGCTCTGATCTATCTGGCGATCATGCCCCTTGTAACGAAGCCTCTCGATGCCCACTTAGGTCACCTCTTGAAATACTTCTGTGTATTCTTCTGGGTGTCCGGCGGATACCCCGCCCTCTTCAAATGGTGGGAAAGCCGCAAAAAATCTGCCCCCGAAGAGCCCGTCCACATCAATATGGATGACGCGGTTGATGTGAAAGGGAATAAACTAAATTAACTTTATCGAACTTAAAAGGACCACCCAAACACGGGCGGTCCTTTTTTATTCTATCATTCTCTATTTCTTGCTCGCCCTTTGAATCGCCTTCACGATTTCTACGATGGGTATCATCAGTACAGCAAGACCGATGGCGATTCCATACTCTTCCATGGATACCGATGTGAACTCGAATGCTTTTGCGATGAATGGGATCTCACATACAGCTGTTGTAAGGATCAACGATCCGATGGCAGCTCCGATAAGGAACCAGTTGATGGAACCCAGTTTGAAGATACTGTTTCTCTGGGATCTCATGTTCAGCGAGTGGAAGATCTCTGCCATGGACATGGTAAGGAAGGCCATGGTCGTTCCGTCTGCGGAGTTGGTGATCTCCCAGTTCCCGGTCTGCATATAGTGACCGATGAAATATGATGCAAGGGTCAGTATGGTTACCAGAAGTCCCTGATACATGATATCGAAGCCCATACCGTCGGCGAAGATGCCCGCCTTGGCTTCACGAGGTTTTCTCTCCATGATGTTGGGCTCTGCTTTTTCGGTACCAAGAGCCAGTGCCGGGAAGCAGTCCGTTACCAGATTGATCCAGAGAAGATGTACCGGCTTCAGGATTACAAATCCCATGATGGTGGCTGCGAAGATGGAGAGCACCTCACTCATGTTGGAACCCAGAAGGAACTGGATGGCTTTACGGATATTGTCGTAAATACGGCGTCCCTCTTCAACGGCTCCTACGATGGTAGCAAAGTTATCATCTGCGAGTACCATGTCAGCTACGTTCTTGGTTACGTCGGTTCCTGTGATACCCATGCCGACTCCGATGTCAGCTGACTTGATGGAAGGCGCATCGTTTACACCGTCTCCTGTCATGGCTGTTACGAAGCCTGCACCTCTCCATGCGTTTACTATCCTGGTCTTATGTTCAGGCTGAACACGGGCATATACAGCTATATCTCTGAACTTGGACTCGTATTCTTCATCGTCCATTTCGCTTAACTGAGAACCGGTGATGGCCATGTTGCCCTCTTTAAGGATACCCAGTTCTTTCGCTATGGCGCAAGCCGTATCGATATGGTCACCGGTGATCATGATAGGTCTGATACCGGCCGACTTACATTCTATTATGGCATCCTTTACTTCTGGTCTTACCGGATCAATCATACCCGTAAGTCCTACGAACACTAAATCGTGCTCCAGATAATCTGCTTCAAAGTATATGGGCATGTCGTCCCACATACGGGCAGCGCAGGCCAGAACGCGGAGAGCGCGGTCTGCCATATTTTTGTTTTCACGGATGATGTACTCCTTGTACTCGTCGGTCATGGGAACGATTTCCTCACCCGAAAGGCGGTGGGTACATCTGTTAAGGATTACATCGGGAGCACCCTTGGTGAACTGAACGTAGCTTCTGTCCTTGGTTCTGACAGCTGCTCCGAATAAAGAGTCTACCCAGTGTACCGTCGACATCATCTTACGACCTGAGTCAAAGGGTGCCTCCCCTACTCTCGGGTACTGCTTCTTTAATTCGTTCTTATTGATTCCATGGGTATTGAGCCATGCCACAAGGGCCGCCTCCGTAGGCTCACCTGTAACGTTCATATCATCGTCATTTTCAGCGTCCGATGAAAGAGCCATGGCTCTTGTGAGCATCTCTTCGTCGTCCCCGAAATAGTCAACTACGGTCATCTTGTTCTGAGTAAGAGTTCCCGTCTTATCGGAGCAGATAATCTGAGCGCAGCCGAGGGTCTCTACTGCCGTCAGCTTACGAATGATCGCATTACGCCTTGACATGTTGGTAACTCCGATGGACAGAACTACCGTAACTACCGCAGCAAGTCCCTCGGGGATCGCCGCAACCGCAAGGGATACGGCTATCATGAAGGAGTTCATTACAAGTTCGAAGTTTACTCCGCGGGCTCTTATGAGCTGCACGCCGAAAACTACCACGCAGATCACGAGCACAAGCCATGTGAGCGTCTTTGAGAGCTGAGCCATCTTGATCTGAAGGGGCGTCTGGCTGTCCTCTGCCAGTGACAGAGCTTCAGCGATCTTGCCCATTTCAGTATCCATACCGGTTGCTGTGATAACGGCGGAACCTCTGCCGTATACCACGGTTGAACCCATGTAGACCATGTTTTTACGGTCACCCAAAGGGATGTCCTTCGACTCCTCTCTGAGCATTATCATGTCTACATATTTATCTACGGGAACAGACTCTCCTGTAAGTGCGGCTTCCTCTATCTTAAGGCTGGCGCTTTCAATTATACGAGCGTCTGCAGGCACCGCGTCTCCAGCTTCCAGGAGAATCACATCCCCCACTACCAGATCCTCGGAGTGGATGATTGTCACGTTTCCGTCGCGGAGCACCTTTGAGGTAGCTGCCGACATCTGCTGCAAAGCTTCTATGGCCTTCTCAGCCTTATTCTCCTGGTATACGCCGAGGATGGCGTTTACGATAACTACTGCAAGGATAATGATTACATCAGCAAAAGAGTCCCCCTGCACGACCGCCAGTATGCCGGATACCAGAGCCGCCGCCAGAAGGATGATGATCATGGGATCCATCATCTGCTCAAAAAATCTGACGATAATCGGTTTGCCCTTAGCTTCAGCAAGCTTGTTCTTGCCGTTTTTCGCAAGTCTCGAAGAAGCTTCTTCTGAGCTCAGTCCCTTCTCGGAACTTTCGACTTCCTGGAGCACCTGCTCTTTTTCTTCTAAGTAGTACTTCATGGTTTTCCTCTCTATATAAATATGATGGGTTTCGCCACTACCGTGAGTCATAAAAAAAGACTCATAGTATAGGCCTCCTATACATGAGTCTCGCAATTTAATGCAAGCCAGATCTTAGATCGCGATTGTTGACTTGCAACGCATATGCGCTTGCTACTCCCCCACGGGACTTTAGAATTTTATCACAAATGAGGTAAAGTGTCAATGCTTAAGGGCTCAGGACAGCCTAAGTTCACGTCGTTTTCTTAAGGTCTGCAACCCCAGCGATTTTGGATTTTTTGCGCCTCAAATGTTCATACTTCGTTGATTATTACGCTCACATATTGTATTATGAACATAACATTTAAAAGGGAGAAAAATCATGAGTTCACTAAAAAGAGTCCTGAAAAAGCTGTTAAAGGGAAATCCGAAGCCTGATGTTAAACAGCCCTCTAAACCCAAAGCAAAGAACCCGAAATTAGAAAGTCGCATCCAGAAAGTCATGGAGGCTACTGGCTGGGATCATAAAACCAGCGCAAAAAATATCCGCGAGGCCTATAAAACCTATAAGATTGGCAGTCGTGATTATGTGAAGTATGCCTTTTATGCTCTTAGTGACGATAAGAAGGAAGCCGAGGCCAAAAAAATCCATCGTCATAACGCAAATCTTCGCACCGTCATGGAAGCCACCGGCCAAAAGCGCAAGGCAGCCGAGAAAGCCATGCTCCGCGATATAGGGCGCTATAAGATCACAGAAGCTATCTATATGGCAAACGCCTTCTATAATCTGACTGCTGAAGAGAAGAAAGCCAAAGCCAAAAGCGTCAAGGAACTGGCCGCTAAAACCAAAGAGCAAAGAGAAGCTGCCATCCAATATGCCATGAAAGAGATGGGCTGGGACAGAGCCACAGCTATCAAAAACATAGCTGAAACCAGAAAACGCACCAAAACCACCTACTACCATTACAGAAAACTCCGTCTGGCCAGGGTAAGCCCTGAGGAGCAGGAGACGGAATACAAGCGTCTCATGGAACTCAGGCAGGAAATGCTTCAGGAAAACCAGGACGTCATGGAAGACCTTCAGAGAAAAACGGGCTGGACATGGGAAGAAGTGCTTAAAAACTATGAGGAGATCAAATCCAGAATCAACTGCAACATGAGAGATTACTGGATGTATAAGATTTACGAGATGACTCCAGAGGAGCAGGACAAACTTTTCCATCACAACATCCACGAATTACTGAAGCAAAGATATGTGACGGATCCTGAATTCAAGAAACTTCTCGAAAGCAAGGAACTCACCAACTTTTATTTCGACCAGTATATCGAAAGATCCTGGTGTATAAATCAGGAGATAAACTTTGAACAGTTTAACGACATGTTTAAGGACAGCGTCGGCGTCGTTTGTAAGCCGGTCTTCGGGCTCCAGGCTGCTGGTGTAAAAGCTTACTGGTTCAAAGATCACACCATGGAAGAAGTCTATGATATAGTCAAATCCGCCTCAAGGTCTGTAATCGAAGAGATCGTGGTGCAGCATCCCAGGATGAGTCTTCTCAACCCTTCATCAGTCAACTGCATGCGTA
>JAEEGL016653120.1_pt1 | contig 11034 bp, 10 predicted proteins | sample 9134231 | NCBI WGS metagenome assembly JAEEGL01 (sample SAMN16246548, study PRJNA631951) | gut metagenome | biome: gut microbiome; feature: rumen; material: fiber-attached | host: Bos | place: Iran: Karaj | collected 2018-10
AAATCCGACTGATAAACCGCTTTATATAAAGCTTTTTGATGAGGATCTGTCTACCATCAAGACCTGGCAGTTTGATACTTCGAATCTTAAGGATGATGATAATGGAAGATATATAGATCTTGATCTCGAAGGTGTAGAGCTGTACGAAGATATGGATTATTTCTTTGAGGCTTATAATGGTTACGATGAAGAATCAGTTCTTGGAATTGTAACATATTATGAAGCACGCAACGGATATGGCCCGTCCTCAAATGATGGATATATCTGGTCTATGCAGATAGGTTATAAACCGATGACGGTTGTGGTTTATATAATCGAGGCTTTCTGTTTATTGCTTGTATTGCTTACATTTTTCATGCTGAAAGCAGGAGAGAATCATGCTCCTATTCAGGCCATTACATTTGTTATACTCAGTCTCATCATGTTTATAGTCACTCCGGTAAATGCAGTTAAAAATGAGAATTACAGCTTTTACAGAAGCTATGATATAAGCAGTGGAAAGCTTGTGGAAAGACCGGACGAGGAGGGAAGGTTCAAAACTCAGATTCCTGATTCGTATCTGAAAGGTATGAATAATGTTACTGAAACCTATGAAGGTGGAGTTGGAAGCCTTATGTATAAGAGAACTTCTGACTTCATGGGTAGAAGAGTAGGAACTGATGATACTTTAGAAGCTGTTCTTGTGGGGACAGCCGGCAAGACATCACCTCTGGCTTACGGGCTTCAGGCTTTGGGACTGCTTCTTGGAAGACAGGTGTCCACTAATCTTATGCTGGTATATTATTACGGCCGAATATTCCCATTCGTTGTGAGTCTGTTCCTTATCATCATTGGAATGGATATAGCTAAGAAGGAGAGCCGTATAGTGATGCTGTTCGGACTTCTTCCGATGGTGATATCAACAGTAGTGTCATATAATCCGGTAGGTATTACCATGGCATATGCATGCTTCTATGTATCATATGTCAAACGTCTGGGAGCGAAGGAATATCTGGAGACAAAACACAAAGTGGGACTCATTATAACCAGTGCCATCCTTGGATTCTTAAGTGTTTACCTGCTTCCTTTATCACTATTGGTAATATTTATTTCCAACAAGAAATTCGTAGAGAAGAATCAGGCTATAATATTTAAGGCGGCATCAATCCTTAGCGCAGTCATTCTTGCGGTTATCTGTGTGATCATCTGCGGCGGTGTACCAGATTTATTTAATTTAAAGATGCCTTTGATCCCGGTTGTAAATGTATGGGTTACTATTCTCATCTTGTTAATGATCATATATGAGATAGCATTCTGTATAATTACAGGATTTAAGTTCAGAAATAACCTTGAGGATGATCCGGAATATGATAAGTCCGGAATAGTTACAATAGTGCATAGGAATACGCTGATCGTAACCTCACTGGCTATTATCCTTACTATGTGGACGATAATAGGACAGTACTACATTTATATTTAATGTAATAGTATATGAAATGTACTCCATATATGGTATAATATAGATTGGTGTGCAGTTGAAAATGATAACTCTTTTATTTGATATGGAGGTAGACATGGCTGATACGATTAAAGATAACAGATTTACTATAGATGAAGATGGATCCAGTGGATACATCCAGATTGCTGATGATGTAGTGTCCAGTATCATAGGTCTTGCCGTAACAGAAGTTGACGGTGTATCAAAGCTTACTGGCGATATCACAAGAGATCTGGTTGCTAAATTAGGCAAGAATTCTCTGTCAAAGGGCGTCAGAGTTATATTTGACGATGAGGAAAACCTTAAGGTTTATGTGTCCATAGAGATTAAGTTTGGATACAACATAGTAGATGTTTCCAGAGCTATTCAGGAGAAGGTTAAGCAGTCACTGCTCACTATGACCGGACTGACATGTTCTACAGTAAATGTAAAGATATCCAGTATTGATTTTTCGGAGTAAACAGCATGACAAGGCATGAATTAAGAGAATGTATATTTAAAATCCTGTTTCAGATTCCGTTCCTGGAAGAAGAGGAGGTTCCTTCTGATGTTTTAAAGGATGCAGCAGAAGGTAAGTCAGTGACAGAGAAGGCTGCTGACAATCTGGGTGATGAGGAAGCATACTTTATTGCTGAACTTGAGCTTGGTACAAAGGGCTATCTGGGTTATGACAAGGAAATGACTGAAGAGGATAGCAAGTATATAAAGAAAAAGGTGGATGACATCAGAGGTCATATTACTGATATAGATAATATCTTAAAGGACTTGTCAGGCGGCAAGGGACTTGATTGGTATGGCAAGCCTGAACTCGCAATACTCCGACTTGCAGTATATGAGATTCAGTTTGATGAGGATATACCTGCCAAGGTTGCTGTAAATGAAGCAGTTGAACTGGCTAAGGTTTACTGTGATCCAAAGGCAGCACCACTCATCAATGGTATTTTATCCGGATTATTATGAATGTATATACAGTCAGCCAGGCAAATGGCTATATAAAAAACTTAATAGACAGTGACTACGTTCTCCGAAGTATAACCATCAAGGGAGAAATATCAAACTGTAAATATCACAGCATGGGACACATTTATTTTGCAATTAAAGATGAAGGTGGCTCCATGCGTTGTGTTATGTTTAGAAGTAATGTAGCAAGCGGTCTGAAGTTCCGTCTTGAAGATGGACAGGCTGTTGTTATAACGGGAAATGTATCGGTATATGAGCGTGATGGCAGTTATCAGCTATATGCTCGTAAGATCGTTAAGGAAGACGATGGCAAGGGAAAGCTTTACGAGGAATTTGAGAAGCTGAAGCAGAAGCTCTATGATGAGGGACTCTTTGATTTCGAGACCAAGAAGCCTATCCCTGCATTTCCAAAGTCTGTGGGAATAGTTACTTCTAAAACCGGAGCAGCTATCCAGGACATAATGAATATAGCCAAGAGGCGAAATCCTTATGTTCAGCTTGTTCTGTATCCTGCACAGGTTCAGGGCGAGGGAGCGGCAGCTACCATAGCCAGAGGTATAAGATATCTGGATACACTAGGCCTTGATACGATCATCGTAGGAAGAGGCGGCGGTTCTATAGAAGACCTGTGGGCTTTTAACGAGGAGATAGTAGCAAGAGCGATATATGAAGCAAATACACCTATCATTTCCGGAACGGGACATGAGGTGGATAATACTATAGCAGATTATGTGGCAGACCTTAGGGCTCCAACTCCATCAGCTGCTGCAGAGCTTGCAATTCCAGATATTATGTCAACCATAAACAAGGTGGATAATCTGAAGGTATCCATCGATAGAGGAATAGTAGCGAAGCTCAGATCTCTGCATATTCAGCTTGAGAGATGTAATGCAGTACTAAATAAGCTCAGTCCTGAGATGAAACTGTTCAACAATCAGCAGCGCCTGTCAGATCTGAAGGATTCCATGGATCATATCATGGATAATAAATTCCAGAATCTGAAGCACAGGCTTGCTATAGATATGGAGAGACTGAACGGCCTGTCTCCAACAGCAAAACTTATAAACGGATTTGGTTATCTGTCTTCAGAGGACAAGCCGGTCAATTCCGTAAATGATGTAAAGATAAATGACACATTAGAAGTTACCATACATGATGGTACGATTGTTTCCCAAGTTATAGAAATATCAAAATGAGGTGCGCCATGGCGGAGAAAAAAGAAGAGTTTAATATAGAGGAAGCCCTGAAGAGACTTGAGGAGATTAACGCAGAGCTGGGTAAATCCGGTACAAGCCTGAAGGATTCCATTGAATTATATAGTGAAGGCACTAAATTAAGCGTAAAATGTAAAGAATACTTAGAGGGTGTCGAAAAGGAAATAAAGGTACTATCAGGAGACGAAGAAGCATAATGAGTAAGGAATTAAGTGAACTCACAAGTGAGATAGATGATATAGTTCTTAGTTTTCTTCCAATGGAGATAAGTCCTGCCATACAGGTGAGACAGGCTATGAACTATGCTATGAAGTCAGGCGGTAAGCGTATCAGGCCAACACTTATGTATCTTACATATAAGTGTCTTACGCCTAGAGATAAATACAAGAAGGACGTCATCGAACCATTTATGGCTGCTATAGAGATGATCCATACCAGTTCGCTGATACATGATGATCTTCCAGCTATAGATAATGATGATCTCAGACGAGGCAAGCCATCTGTACATAAGGCATTTGGTGAGGCTGCGGGAATCCTGTCCGGAGATATGCTGCTCAACTATGCTTATGAGATAGCTGCCAAGAGCTTCACAGTCAGCCCTGGTGATGAAAATGTTGAGAAAGCATTTACTGTTCTTCTTAATAAGACGGGTCTTTATGGTATGCTCGGAGGACAGAGTGCTGATGTAATGCTTACAGGCCAGGAGATAACTGAAGAAGATCAGAAATATATATATTTAAATAAAACTGCTGCACTTATTGAGGCTCCACTTATGATAGGTGCTATCCTTTCAGGCGAAAGAGTTGACATCTCTGCTCTTGAAGAAGCTGGTCGCAGACTCGGTCTTGCGTTCCAGGTCAGAGATGACATTTTAGATGTCACCGGAACAGAGGAGAAGCTTGGCAAGGAGATAGGTCAGGACAGTCGTAACTGCAAGTCAACCTATGTAGCTGTTCATGGTATTGAGGCATCAAATGCTTTTGTAAATGAACAGACTGATATAGTCCTAGACCTTATCAGAAGTGTGCTTAAGCCTGAAAAGAAGAGTCCTGAAGAGGACAGTGAATCCAGAGAAGCTTATTACATGATGAAGAATCTGATCAAATCTCTGGCCGGTAGGGAGTTTTAATGAGTTTATTAGATAGTATAAATAAAGAAAATGATATAAAGAAGCTGTCACCTGATTGTATGGAGCAGCTGGCTGGCGAGATAAGGGAATTCATACTAGAAAGCGTCAGCAAGAATGGTGGTCATCTGGCTTCGAATCTCGGTGCTGTAGAGATTACCATGGCTCTCCATAGGTGTATGGATCTTCCACAGGATAAGATCATATATGATGTTGGACATCAGTCTTATACCCACAAGATCCTTACAGGCAGAAAGGAAGAATTCTATAAGCTCAGACGTTTCGGCGGCATGAGCGGCTTCCCTAAGAAATCAGAGTCGGATTGCGATGCATTTAACACTGGACACAGCTCAACCTCCATATCAGCATTGGTGGGTATGGCTATGGCCAAGGAATTAAATGGCACAAATGAGAAACTCTGCGCTGTAATCGGTGACGGATCCATGACAGGTGGTATGGTTTATGAGGCTCTTCAGCAGATGTCTCAGGTAAGTACCAGTTGTCTTATTGTGCTTAATGATAATGAAATGTCCATTTCCAAGAATGTTGGCGGCGTGTCTAAAAGCCTTTCCAAGTTCCGTATTGGACGTCCATATAATGAGCTGAAGTCCGGTATCGAGAAGACTCTTCTTAATATCCCTGAAGTAGGTTACAAGATGGCCAAGGGTATCAAGAGGTCCAAGGATTCCCTCAAGAATCTCATCGTTCCTGACAACATGTTCAATGATCTGGGTGTTACATACATTGGCCCTATAGATGGTCATGATGTAAATGTAATGACAGAGATATTTAATAATGCATTTGACCTGAACAGGCCTGTCATTGTTCATGTAAAGACTAAGAAGGGCAAGGGTTACAGACTGGCTGAGAGATATCCGGAACATTTCCACGGCGTTGGTCCATTTAACCCGGAGACCGGTCGTTCGCTGAAGGTTAAGACTGCATCGACATATACAGATGTATTTGCCAGAACTCTGGTTGATATCGGAAACAGAAATGATAAGGTGGTTGCGATTACAGCGGCTATGGCTCATGGTACTGGAGTGAGAGCGTTCCAGAAGGCATTTCCTGACAGAACATTTGACGTGGGAATTGCAGAACAGCATGCGATGACATTTGCTGCGGGACTGGCGAGCAGTGGACGTATTCCGGTTGTGGCGCTTTACAGCTCCTTCCTGCAGAGGGCTTACGATCAGCTGCTTCATGATGTATGTCTTCAGAAACTGCATGTGGTCATATGTATAGATCGTTCGGGCATAGTTGGTGAAGATGGTGAGACCCACATGGGTATATATGACACATCCTATCTCAGAGAGATGCCTGGTCTTGAGATTATCGCTCCTAAGGGCGAAAAGGAACTCGAGGATGCTATGGATTATGCTGTTAACACGGCTACAGGACCGGTTGCAATCAAATATACCAAGGGCGTTGCATATTCAGACCTGAATGACAAGAATGTACAGTTCCTCAGTGGCCATTCAGAGGTTATCAATTTTGAGAAGACTGTTGGTAACAAGAACCTTAAGTCTATAGCTCTCTTGGCTGTAGGTTCCATGGTTGAGACTGCAGTTAAGGTCAGAGATAAGATAAGCAGTGAATATGATTATGAGCCAGAGCTGATAAACCTACGTTTCATCAAGCCTCTGGATATGGACAGGATCAGGGAGACTCTGAAGAACTTCGACCTGGTATGTATCCTTGAGGAAAATGTAAGGCGTGGAAGTGTTGGCGAAGAGATTGGATATATAAAGGCTACAGAAGGCCTGAGTGCAGAGATCAGACATTTCTGTATTGAAACAGAAACTGTTCAGCAGGGTGCTGTTTCTAAGTTGAAGGAAGAATTAGGACTTGATGCAGAGTCCATATATAATAAAGTGATCGAGGCTGCCAGATATGAAGAAAAGGCTTGATGTACTTCTGGTTGAGAAGGGCCTTGCCCCTTCCAGAGAGAAAGCCAAGGCATATATTATGTCAGGCATAGTATATGTAGATGGCGAGAAAGAAGATAAGGCAGGCAGTACATTTGACGAAGAAAAGAATATAGAGGTCAGGGGAAATACTCTTAAGTATGTCAGCAGAGGCGGACTTAAGCTGGAGAAGGCCATGGAGACATTCCCGATTGATCTGAGTGGCAAGGTATGCATGGATGTTGGAGCGTCCACAGGAGGTTTCACGGACTGCATGCTGCAGAACGGCGCCACCAAGGTCTACGCCATTGACGTGGGACATGGACAGCTGGACTGGAAGCTCAGGACTGATGAGAGAGTTGTTTGCATGGAGAAGACCAATATCAGATATGTTACTCCTGCAGATATTGATGAACTGGCCGAGTTTGCATCTGTCGACGTGTCATTTATATCACTTTCGAAGGTGCTCCCACCCCTTTATGATTTGATGGTGGAGGATGGACAGGTGGTCTGTCTCATAAAACCGCAGTTCGAAGCTGGCCGCGAGCAGGTGGGCAAGAAGGGCGTTGTTCGTGATAAAGCGGTTCATAAGCAGGTAATAGTAAAATGTACCGAATACGCAGAGAATAGTGGCTTCAAGGTATTAGGACTTACATTTTCACCTGTAAAGGGACCTGAAGGAAATATAGAATATCTCATGTATCTGACCAAGGACAAGGACCTGGAAATCACAGACAAGGGTACCATTTTGCTGGGAACAGAGCCGGCAGACGCGTCAGAACATTTAGAGGATATAGTAGATAAGTTGGTTGCAAGCAGTCATCAGGAGTTGGACAAATAATGGAAGGCTTTAAGAATTTTCTTATACTTGCAAATGAATCCAAGGATACCGATCTTGTATACTCACATAAGGTTGAGAAATGTCTTCAGGACAGAGGCATGACAGCTCGTGTTCTGGTAGGCGGCAATTATGTGGATATAGGTCATATCAATAAGGAAGAACTGTCCGGTGTGGACTGTGTTATTGTTATGGGCGGAGATGGCACCATGCTTCAGGCGTCACATCTGCTTACAGGAAGTGATATTCCTATGATCGGTGTAAATTTGGGAACTGTTGGATTCCTGACTGAAGTTATAACTGATGAGATTTCCGAAATGGTTGAGAAACTTATATCAGGCGACTTCTTCATAGAAGAGCGTATGATGCTTGAGTCTACCGTATATAGAAATAATGAAGTGGCATGTGAAAATGTGCATGCTCTGAATGATGTTGTACTGGCTCGTCAGACATATCTGAAACTCATTGCGGTCAAGATTTATCTGAATGGCAGACTTTTTGATACTTGTGAGGCGGATGGTATTATTTTATCCACTCCTACAGGTTCCACAGGATATAACCTGTCTGCAGGCGGCCCTATAGTGACACCTGATGCAAGACTTATAGTTCTGACACCTATATCACCATATTCGCATTCCAGACATAGTGTGGTATTTGGTGCAGATGACAAGATATCCCTTGAGTTTGTGGCAAAACGCAAGGATGGAGATTATGCAGGCATAGTTTCATTTGATGGCTTTGATGACTATCAGATATCTCCAGGGGATCATATAGATGTTACTTCATCAACGGATACACTTAAGCTGATCAGATTCAGCACCTCCAGCGTTTATGAGGTATTAAAAAAGAAGTTAACATAGAAAGCAAGGATGTAATATGAAGGCTGATAGACAGAAGGAAATCCTGAGAATAATCAGTGAGTATGAGGTTGAGACTCAGGACGATCTTATTAAATATTTAAAACAAAGAGGATATGATACAACACAGGCGACAATATCCAGAGATATAAGAAATCTTGGTTTACATAAAGTTCCTGGTGATACAGGTCACCAGAAATATGTTGCCAGCTCTGTAACCGGTAGAAGAATCGGAAATGATGAGCTGGGTGGAAATGAATCCTATAAAAACGTGCTTTCAGGGGGCATCGTGGATTATGAGATTGCTGGCAATCTTGTGGTTGTAAAAACTATTTCCGGCATGGCCATGGCAGTTGGCGCAGCAATTGATAGCATGAGTATAGACGGTGTAGTGGGCTGTATAGCCGGTGATGATACTATATTCATCGCTGTAAAGTCAGTTTCACTTACCGAAAAGGTTGTTACGACTTTGAAGGGAATTAGTTAAAATGTTAGTAAATCTTCATATAGTAAATCTGGCTCTGATAGACGAGCTGGATATAGATTTTAACGAAGGATTATGTATTCTTACCGGTGAAACAGGTGCCGGAAAATCTATTATAGTGGGTTCTATTGGTATAGGTCTTGGTGGTAAGTATGATTCTAATCTGCTTAGAGACAAGGATAAGGATGGTCTGGTAGAACTCCTTTTTAATGTTGATGAGAAGCTGTCACAGGAATTATCGGATGAAGACATTGAGATAACAGATGGTGAGCTTCTTATATCCAGAAGACTCAGTAAGGGAAGAACTGTTAACCGTATAAATGGTTCGACAGTTACAGTCAGCAAGCTGAAACAGGTGGCTGAACGACTTATGAATCTTCATGCTCAGCATGAGCAGAGAACGCTGATGGTGGCGTCGAAACATTTGACCATTGTTGACAGCTATGACTCCGGGATCAAGTCCTGTCTGGAGGAAGTAAAGGCGGCATATCAGGAATACAAGGATATAGATACGAAGCTTGCCGGCATGCAGCTGGACGAAGCAGAACGTGCAAAACAGCTGGATTATATATCCTACGAGATAAATGAGATAGAAGCGGCTAAGCTTATCCCTGGTGAGGATGATGAATTAGAGGAGCTGTTCCGAAAGGCCAGCAACTCCCATGATATCATGGAGATAATGTCAGAGGTTCATGATATAACCGGTTATGATTCAGACAGATCAGCAGGCAGCCAGATATCCAGAGCAGTACAGTCTATTCAGTCACTCAGTAGATTCGATGATAATGCAGGTGATATGATAGATCAGCTGTCAGATATAGAAAATCTTATAAATGATTTCAACAGAAATGTCTCTGAGTACATTTCAGATATGGAATTCTCAGATGACGAACTGCTTAGAACCGAATCCAGGTTAAATGTAATAAATGGCCTTAAGGCTAAATATGGAAAAACAATTGAGGAAATCCAGTCGAATCTGGAGGATTTAAAGAAACAGAAAGAAGAACTGGAATCCTATGATGATGTTATCGCCGAGCTGAAGGTGAGATCAGAAGAGGCATATAAGAAGCTGGAGAAGCTATGCGATAAGCTTTCAGACAGAAGGAAGAAAGCTGCTAAAAAATTATGCGCAGCCATAGCAGATTCACTGAAGGAACTTAACTTCAGCAAAGTAGAATTTGATATGAAATTCTCGGAATGTGAGATAGGTCCGAATGGAAGAGATACAGCAGAATTCATGATCTCCACCAACGTGGGCGAAGAAGTGAAACCACTTGCATCCGTTGCATCAGGCGGAGAGCTCTCAAGAGTAATGCTTGCCATCAAATCCTGTCTGGCAGATACCGACGACACTCCAACTATAGTCTTTGACGAGATAGACGTGGGTATCAGCGGCATCACAGCACAGAAGGTCGGAGACATGATGAAGAAGCTGGCTAAATATCACCAGATAATCTCCATCACCCACCTTCCACAGATTGCAGCCCAAGCTGATACCGCCTACGTCATCGAAAAGAATGTCGAAAACGGCAAAACAATCACCAATATAAAGATGTTGGATGATGAGGGACGTGTAAAAGAAATCGCAAGATCACTTGGTGGTTCCAACATAACTGACGCCGTCCTCTCAACAGCTAGAGAGATGATTGAAACCTAACCCCACTCCAAAATAATGACGCAGTGGTGAGTTATAACACAGATGAATTAATAAAGTTATATAATCAGATAATTACATACGAATTTCCATCACATATCTGCGAGTCACCGTTGGAGAACGTCGGTTCTTAGTCTGTGTAGTTTACAGACTTAGAACCGTTACGTTCGGAATCGAGGCGAGAGCCGCGTGACGAGCAGATGCTGTGATGGTAAATTCGTCAGTAGAATTTGCTATATTGTTTAAATTAAACTACAAGGAATTATACATATGATTGAAACCGTAGCATCAGTCAACCTCATGGTCAATGAGGTCCTGAAAATAAAGAAGAACAGACTACAGCCTGACATTCCAACCGGAAATGAGAAGCGGCTATGTATCGTTTCCGGAATTCATGGAGACGAACTGCAGGGGCAGTATGTCTGCTACGAAGTAATAAAAAGAATAAAAAATGATTATGAAAGCCTGACAGGCATTGTCGATATATATCCATGTATCAATCCTATCGCTATGGAAG
>JAEEGL017148810.1_pt1 | contig 11034 bp, 12 predicted proteins | sample 9134231 | NCBI WGS metagenome assembly JAEEGL01 (sample SAMN16246548, study PRJNA631951) | gut metagenome | biome: gut microbiome; feature: rumen; material: fiber-attached | host: Bos | place: Iran: Karaj | collected 2018-10
CAACTCGCTTGTTTCGGTTCTTTTTGTCAATTTCCAGTATCTTTTGATACTCTGTTTCAGTAATCTTAATCACTTTCATCACCCATAGACATTATAACAGATTTATATGCGCTTGTCTATGGTATAGATGCGGTTTAGTATTACACCAAATTTATGACTTGACAAGCGTTTGCTTTAGTATTATTATATACATATAGCATATGCTATAAAATAATCGCTATTAGTTTTTTCTAATAGTGAGAAAAAGAAAAGGAAATTTCAAAACGAAAATTCTGGAGAAAAGAAAAGGAGGAAATCCCTCATGAAAGCAAGAAAGATCCTCGCTATCCTGCTGGCGCTCATGATGCTGGTCCTCAGCGCGTGCGGCGGCTCCTCCGGCAGCTCTTCCGGCAGCAGCGCCCCGGCAAGCTCCGGCAGCTCTTCCGGCAGCGCGGCAGCAACGGCCGCCAAGGTCACCGCGCAGGAATATGACGCGGTCGCGGCAGTCTCCCTCGACTTTACCACCATGGACCCGGTCGATACCTCCGATACCCTGTCCGGCGGTATCCAGCGTCTGATCATGGACGGCATGTTCGGTTTTGACGACAATCTGAGACAGATCCCGCTCCTCGCCACCGGCTACACCGCCAACGAAGACGCCACCGAATATGTCATCACGCTCCGTCAGGGCGTCAGCTTCACCGACGGCACCCCGTGGAACGCGGAAGCCGCCAAGGCGAACCTCGACAAGCTCGCGGACAAGACCAGGGGCCTGAAGAGGACCTCCCTGCTCAGCTCGATCATCTCCTCCGTCGAGATCACCGGCGACTACGAAGTCACCGTCAAACTGGCCACCCCGTTCTCCGCGTTCATCGCCAACCTGTGCCATCCGGCCTGCGTCATGATGAGCCCGAAGGTCCTCGCGGCCGGCGATGATGTCTGCGCTGCGGCGCCTGTCGGCACCGGCCAGTACAAGTTCGTCGAGTGGGAGCACGGCGATCACCTGATTCTGGAGCTCAACCCCGACTGGTGGGGCTACAAGGAAGGCATCGTCGATGCCGACGCTGGCTTTAGGACCATCAATTTCAAGGTCGTAACCGAAAACTCCACCCGCGTATCCATGCTGCAGGCCGGCGACGCCGACTTCATCTGGCCGGTCCCGACCGAAAGCTATGATAAGGTAGCTTCGGATCCCAAACTGGTCGCGCATTCCGAGGCCGGTATCGTCGTCCGCTGGCTCTACATGAATACCCAGAAGGCCCCGCTCAACGACGTCCGCGTCCGCAAGGCGCTGGCCCTGTGCGTAAACAAGGAAGCCTTCCTGCAGGTCATCTACAACGGCCACGGTTCCGTAGCGACCTCCATCCTCGGCTCTGCCGTAACGGGCTACAAGCGCAACGAACCCGTTCCCTTCGACGTCGAACAGGCGAAGGCTCTGCTTGCGGAAGCCGGCTATCCCAACGGTTTTACTATTACCCAGTACTACAGCAACAACACCACCAACGAGAAATCCGCGCAGTTCATGCAGCAGCAGTTCGCGCAGATCGGCGTAGAACTCAAGCTGGTGGGTGAAGAATCCGCCATGACCAACGAGCGTATCCAGAACAGCACCAAGCCCGGCGCAGAGGCCGACGTAGACGTTTATCTCACCGGCTGGTCGCCCTCCACCGGCGACGCCGACTGGGCGCTCCGTCCGCTGCTCTGCTCCGAGATGGCGCCTCCCGTCAACTACAACATCGCCTACTTCAACAACAAGGAGTACGACGACCTGGTACACGGCGCACTGTCCGTCTCCGATCAGGCAAAGAAGAACGAGATGTACGCCCGTGCGCAGGACATCGTCTGGGAAGAGATGCCCATCATCCCGCTCATGGAGCAGGACAACACCTGGGCACACAAGGCGAATCTTGTCGACATCAAGATCTATCCGGACGGCGCGATCAACTGCAGAAACGCCAAAGTCGGGGACTAAACAGCGATCCTGTATGCAGATGCCCTCTGGTACCAACAGAGGGCATCTGTTGTCTGATTCAAAAAACCGCAACGCAGTAAGGACGTAAACTATGGCAAGATACGGACTCAAAAAACTCTTAGAGATGCTGCTGACGCTGTTTATCGTCGTCACGGTGGTCTTTTTCCTTGTACGCATGATTCCGGGCGATCCTGCCAGAATGATCGCCGGCGACCAGGCTACGCTGGAAGACGTCGAAAACGTCAGAGAGACCCTGGGCCTCAACAAGCCCGTCGGCGAACAGTATATCAGTTATATGACCGGTCTTTTCCGCGGGGATCTGGGCACCTCGATGCGTACCAAGCGTCCCGTGAGCGAAGAGATCGCGGTCAGATATCCCAACACGGTCAAGCTGGCGCTGACAGCGATCGTCTGGAGCGTGATCGTCGGTATCCTTCTGGGCGTCTGGTCCGCCAGGCACCGCACCAAATGGCAGGATTATTTCGGCATGACCATCGCGGTCTCCGGCATTTCGCTGCCGAACTTCTGGATCGGCTTCATGCTGATCGCTCTGTTTGCGGTCAAGCTGCACTGGCTCCCCGCGACAGGCGCCGACAGCTTCCGCCACCTGATCCTTCCGGGATTTACGCTCGGAACCACGATCATGTCCATTCTGGCCCGTTTTACCCGTTCCTCCATGATCGAACAGCTCAAGGAAGACTACATCCGCACCGGGCGTTCCAAGGGCATCGGGGAAGCGGCCATCACCTGGCGGCACGCGTTCCGCAACTCCATGATCTCCGTCGTTACGGTCGTCGGTATGCAGTTCGGCTTCCTGCTCGGCGGCTCGGTCGTTACGGAGGCGGTATTCGCGTATAACGGCATCGGCCAGCTGCTGGTCACCTCGGTGTCGTTCCGCGACTATCCGTGCATCCAGTCCCTGATCCTCATATTCTCGCTGCATTTTGTGGTCATCAACTTCATCGTGGATATCCTCTATGCAGTCCTGAATCCTGAGATCCAGTTAAGTTAGAAGGAGGGAAACATGAACAAAAAACAGGAACAGATCAAGTTTTCCCGCTTCAATGACTTTCTCAGGAAATTCAAAAAACAGAAAACAGCGATCGCGGCGCTTGCGATCATCTTTCTGCTGGTGCTGATCGCGATATTCGGTTATCAGATCGCCCCGTACGGCATAAACGAATTTGACTATTCCTCCGTGCTGCAGGGCCCGAGCGCAGCGCACTGGTTCGGGACGGACGATTTCGGAAGAGACCTCTTCTCCCGCATCCTCTGCGGCACAAGGATCTCCCTTTTCGTTGGCGTCTGCGCGGTCACGATCGGCGCTCTGTCCGGAACCATCCTCGGTCTGATCGCCGGCTATTACAACGGCTTTGCGGAATCCGTGATCATGCGTCTGTGCGACGTGCTCTTCGCCTTCCCGGGCATCGTTCTGGCGATCGCCGTCATTGCCGTGCTCGGCGCGGGCATACAGAACGTGGTCATCGCGGTGGCGGTCTTCTCCATGCCGACCTTCTGCCGGCTGGTCCGAAGCACCGTGCTCGCCACCAAGGAGAGCGTCTACGTCCAGGCGGAGAGGAGCCTCGGCGCGAAGGATTCGCGCATCCTCTTCCGGCACATCCTGCCGGCGGCCTTCCCCAATATCATCGTGCAGTACACAATGTCCATCGGAAGCTCCATCATGACGGCTGCGTCCCTGTCGTTCCTCGGAATGGGCGCGCAGGCGCCGACGCCGGAGTGGGGGCTCATCTTAAGCTCCGGCCGCGACTACATGGACTCCATCCATCTGACCTTCTTCCCCGGACTTGCGATATTCATTACCGTTTTAAGCTTCAACCTGCTCGGCGACGGCCTTCGCGACGCGCTCGACCCGAAGCTCAGCGATTAGGAGGAGACGGATATGTCAGATAACGTTCTTGAGGTAAGAAATCTCCACACATACTTTTTCGCTGACAACGGCACGGTCCCTGCGGTCGACGGGGTCGATTTTGACCTGCAGAGAGGCCACACGCTGGGCATTGTCGGAGAATCCGGCAGCGGCAAGAGTGTCACCTCGCTCTCCATCATCGGCCTTCTGATGGGCACCACCGGAAGGGTCACGGAAGGCGAGATCATCCTCGACGGCGAGGACATCACCAAATACACCGAAAAACAGCGCAGGAAACTGCGCGGCTCCAAGATCTCGATGATCTTCCAGGAGCCGATGACTTCCTTGAATCCCGTCATGAAGATCGGGGCCCAGATCACCGAAAAGATCCTGCAGCACGAAAAAGTCTCGAAAGCAGAAGCAAAGCAGCAGGCGATCGAGCTTCTCAAGAAGACCGGCCTGCCGCGCGTGGAACGCATGGTCAACGAATACCCGTTCCAGCTCTCCGGCGGACAGCGGCAGAGGGTCATGATCGCCCTGGCCCTGGCCTGCAAACCGGAGATCCTGATCGCCGACGAGCCTACCACCGCGCTGGACGTGACCATCCAGGCCCAGATCCTTACGCTGATGAACAGGCTCAAGGAACAGACCGGCACGTCGATCCTCTTCATCACGCATGACCTCGGCGTCGTGGCCGAGACCTGCGACGACGTGGTGGTCATGTACTGCGGCCGCATCGTCGAAAAGGGCACTGTCTTCGATATTTTCCAGAAGACTGCGCATCCTTACACAGAAGGGCTGTTCAATTCGATCCCGAAGATCGGCGTGCGCGCGGAAGAACTCGAGGTCATCCCGGGCAACGTGCCCAACCCGAAATACATGCCCAAGGGCTGCAAATTCTCCGATCGCTGCAAATACTGTTTCGATAAGTGCCTTGAGGAAGAACCGGGCTTTGCCGATCTGGGCAACGGACACTTATCCAGATGCTGGCGCAACTTCCCCGACCATAAAGAACAGGAGGCCGAGTAATGTCTGACAAGGTATTGCAGATAAACGATCTGAAGATCTATTATCCTGTTCGCAAGGGCCTGATGGGCCAGCTCCAGTATGTGAAAGCCGTTGACGGCGTGACGCTGGACGTTAAGAAGGGCGAAGTCCTGGGCATCGTAGGCGAGTCCGGCTGCGGAAAATCTACGCTCGGAAAGGCGGTCTGCAGGCTGATCCCGATCAGCGGCGGGCAGATCATCCTGAACGATAAGGACATCACGACGCTTCCGGAAAAGGAGCTGCGTCCGTACCGCAAGGATATGCAGATGATCTTCCAGGATCCGTACGCGTCGCTCAACCCGAGGATGACCGTGCACGACATCATCGCCGAGCCGATGATCATCCACAACATGTACAAGACACAGAAGGAGATCGACGAAAAAGTCGTTGAACTGCTCAACGAGGTCGGTATGGACGCCTACCACGCGCAGCGCTATCCGCACGAATTCTCCGGCGGCCAGCGCCAGCGCATCGGCATCGCCCGCGCACTTGCCACGGAACCGGACCTGATCATCGCGGACGAACCGGTCTCCGCGCTGGACGTGTCCATCCAGTCCCAGGTGCTGAACCTGCTTTCCAAGCTGCTGCGCGAGCGCAACCTGACGATGATCTTCATCGCGCACGACCTTGCCGTCGTCGAGCACATCAGCAACCGCGTGGTGGTCATGTACCTCGGCAACGTGGTCGAGACCGGCACGCGCGAAGAACTTTACGAGGATCCGCTGCATCCGTATTCCAAGGCGCTTCTGGACGCCCATCCCATCCCGGATCCGACGAATCCCCGAAGAGGCCAGAGGATCCTGATCGAGGGCACCATCCCCAGCGCCCTCAACCCGCCCAGCGGCTGCAAGTTCCATACGCGCTGCGAGAACTGCATGGAGATCTGCAGCAAGGTGGCGCCGCAGGGCTACACAGTCGACGGAGATCACACAGTATTTTGCCATTTATACGATAAGAAATGAAAAAGATCACAAAAGAAGAAGTAAAAAGGATCATGGCGCTGTCCGACGCGTTCGGGCCGAGCGGCATGGAGGACGAAGTAAGCGCGCTGGTGCAGAAAGAACTGAACGGCGTGCTGGAACTGAAAGAAGATAAGATGCGCAACGTGCGCGGCGTGCTGAACCCGGAAAACAAGGGTCCGAAGATCATGCTGGACGCGCATATGGATGAGGTCGGCCTCATCGTGCAGGCGGTCAAGCCCAACGGCACCATGAGATTTCTGCCCATCGGCGGGATGACGGCGAACAACCTGCCGTCCTCACTGTTCACCGTGCAGACGAAAGACGGAAGCCGTTACGTGAAGGCGTCCGTCGCGGCCAAACCGCCGCACTTTATGTCGCAGGCGGAACGCGCCGCCGCCCTTGCGGTCGAGGACATGGTGCTCGACTGCGGCAGCGTCAGCGCGGAGGAGACTGCCGGTCACTACGGCCTGGGCATCGGCTGCTTTGCTGCGCCCGCGGTCAAGGCGGATTACGACGCGGAAAAAGGCGTGTTCTTCGGCAAGGCCTACGACTGCCGCATCGGCGTGGCGGCTGAGATCGAAACGCTGAAGCGCCTGCAGGGCAGGAAGATCCCCGCGCAGGTGCAGGCATCCTTCTCCGTGCAGGAGGAGGTCGGCGAGCGCGGCATCTTCGCCAACTATAAGGATCTGCAATCGGATCTGATGATCTGCTTTGAGGGCTGCCCGGCGGACGATACCTTCCAGGAGCCGTATCTGATCCAGGCGGCGCTGTTCAAGGGGCCCATGCTCCGCAACTTCGACCGCTGCATGATCACCCATCCGCGTTTCCAGAGATACGCGGTGGAGCTTGCCCGCGCGAACGGCATTCCGGTCCAGGAATCCGTCCGTTCCGGCGGCGGCACCAACAGCGGGCCCGTCCATCAGGAGGGCGTGCCCTGCATCGTCATCGGCATCCCCGTCCGTTACATCCATTCGCACCACTGCTGGTGCACCGCGCATGACTATGAAGCCGCCGTCGAGCTGGCCGTAAAGATCTGCGAGAACGTAGACGAAAAGGTGCTGGCAGGCTTCTGATCATGAACAAAAGCGATACTCTTTATCAGTCATATCTGAACATCCTCAAAGAAGAACTGGTGCCCGCCATGGGCTGCACCGAACCGATCGCCCTCGCGTACGCGGCGGCAAAGGCGCGGGAGGTCCTGGGCGCGCTGCCGGAGCGCGTGGAGATCGGCGCCAGCGGCAGCATCATCAAGAACGTCAAGAGCGTCATCGTGCCGAATACGGGACACCTGAAGGGCATGGAAGCCGCGGCGGCCGCCGGCATCATCGCCGGGGATTCCGAAAAAGAGCTCGAGGTGATCGCGTCCGTCAACGACGAGGAGCGCAGCCGGCTGCAGCGCTATCTCGACGAGGTCGAGATCAGCGTCCGGCACATCGACTGCGGCCATGTCTTCGACCTTTCGGTCGCCACCTTTGCCGGGGCGCATTCCGCCCTGGTGCGCATCTGCGACTACCACACCAACATCGTCCGCATCGAAAAGGACGGGGAGGTGCTGTTCGAACAGGACGCCGACTGCTGCGCGGAGCCGCAGGACCGCGCGGACCGCAGCCTGCTTACGATCGAATCCATCTGGGATTTCGCCATGTCGGTGGATCCCGCGGATGTGAGCGAGCTGCTGGACCGGCAGAGCCGCTTCAATTCGCTGATCGCCGACGAAGGCCTCTTCGGCGATTATGGCGCCAACATCGGCAGCATCCGTCTCTCCACCTACGGCTAGTCATTTGAGTGCCAGCTGAAATATTCATACGGAATATTCGCTTCCTGGCAGAAGTTTTTCAATTCCCAAAAGCCCCTCGGGCCGGAAAAGCGCTCTTTAAGCATCTCAATGGGATCAGAGCCGTTTTCAGAGAGGATGGAAAGCAGTTTCCGGGTGTTCGGCTCATCGAATCTGCACTCGTATTCGAACTCATCACTTCCAAACCATTCCTCGACAGGTCCGCCAAGATCCTGGCCTTGGACAGTCAGCTTTCCGTCTTTGATCTCAGCCCACACGTTCACCCAAAGCGCCTCGGTTTCATGGCAGTACAGTTCGATGTTACTCATATCCGGAATGTCAATTATCATATGATCACCTCCTCCTCACACCAAAATGGTAACACGTCACATCGCTTCAAACAACGAAGTAGCTCTTTCATCAATCTGCTTTGGAGGTAGAAAAATAAAGCGCTGCTTTATTTGTTTGCAACCTGACCAGGAATCCTCCCCACACCCTCACGGTCTGGCCCCTTTTTCCTTTTCATAGAACCTTTTTTATGATAAACTATTATTGATCGGAGGTGGGACAATGCAGATAGGTGAGCAGATCCGAAAACTTCGGAAAAAGCAGGGGCTTACACAGGATGCCCTGGCGAAACGGCTGTTTGTTACCTCGCAGGCTGTGAGTCAGTGGGAGCGGGGCGTCACCGAGCCCGATATGGATAAACTGAAGGATATAGCAGCTGCTTTGCACACTACAGTAAATAAGCTGACCGGCGAAGTGATCGAGGGACAAGATTGGACTATTGCCGATGCTTTGTTCTCTGCGGAGCACATGTACACTCGTTTAGCTGCCACGGCCGAGGGAGAGGAGCTGTGGGAGACTTTATCCGCGCTCCGATTCATGAAAAAACAGCACGAAGGGCAGTACAGAAAGCGCTTATAATAGTACTCCTGTTAAGGAGTATTTAGCAGATGAGTATTTGAAAACAGTCACAGGGCAGAATGGGAGAAAGCCTTGGGATTTTGATGGATTATATGGCAAAATAAACCAGAAAGGTGAGGGAGGATATTATCTTTGTATCTTACCAAACGATTATCGTCAGAAGAATGAGTATTCTAGCTTTGAGATAAAAAAAGACGGGAATAGAAGTGATTTCGATAACTGAAGCGTCGCTCTCATGTAATCGGAGTCTTCCCGAATGCAGAATCCCTTCTCAGACTGATGGGCAGCGTCCTGGCGGAGCAGAACGATGCTTATCTCGCTCACAGCAAGGTCCACTTCAAAACAGAAGACGCCGCGCTGCTTGAGCAAAAATCAGAGTTGCTTACAGCAATCGTAAAAAAGAGCAACATAAGCTGCTGGCTGCCTGAAGGAATTTACACCAAATTTATGACTTGACAAGTGTTTGCTTTAGTATTATTATATAAACATAGCATATGCTATAAAATTGAGGACGATTATGAGATTAGAACGTCTTAATTGGAGAGAAGCAGAAGCATATTTTAAGACTCACGACTTAGTACTTCTTAGTGTCGGAAGCATTGAATGCCATGGCACGCATAATGCGCTTGGAACAGACACACTGATTCCTATGCGTATATTGGAACTTGTGGAACAGAAGAGCGATGTACTCATTCTACCAACTTTACCATATGGAGATTGTGATTGGCATTTACAATGGCCTGGATCAGTATCCATTGGATCCGACCTGCTAGAGGCAGTTTTTATTCGAATCTGTGACTGTTTATATCAATGGGGATGCCGTCATTTTGTCTTTCTGAATGGTCATGGAGGAAATAATCACGCGTTGGAGAAGGTATGTGGTTATTTAGACAGTAAGAATGCAGTTGGTACTATCTTTAACTGGTGGATTGTTGCTGGTGATTTAAACCCAAAGTGGAAAGGTGGCCATGGAGCTGGAGAAGAAACCGCAGCAATGCTTGCTATTGACCCAAATCTCGTAAAAATGGACGCGATTGAAGAAGTTGAAGCAAAAGACCCAACAGATGAAATTAAAGCTATTGGCCTGCGACGAGTCTCATTCCGGGGAATAAGCCTCCCTCTTCCCCGTTACAATCGAAGAATAACTGACAACGGCTGGTATGGAGATGATCACCCTAGAACCGCAACAAAAGAATGGGGTGAAGAAATGCTTCAAACAACAGCAGATTTTTTAGTTGATTATATGCAAGCCTTTCAAAAAATTAAAACTGGAGAATAATCATGGATGCATACGAATTGTATCAGCGTCTCGAATGGAGTTTTCAACCAGAGACATGTTCAGATGTCTTCCCCAAAAAAGGTCTCCAATTGGATAATACATCTGTAATAGAGGAATTGTAATAAAAGAACTATCATGAATATCATCGAAACAATAAAAGAAGCTTATCCAAAGCTAAGCAAAGTTCAAAAACGAATGGCATCTCATTGTCTAGATAATCCAGATATTGCTAGTTATCAGACAATTCGCGAGTTTGCGAAATCAACCCAATCAACAGATGCCACTGTTTTGAAGTTTTGCAACAATGTATCCTGTAGCAGCTATCTTATGCTCAAACGGCAATTACAGGAATATGTACATCATCTTTGGCTCACCCCCCACGATAAACTGCGCAGATCCGCAGAGCGCTTTACAAATAATAAACCTGGATATGCTCAACTAATCGAAGAAGCAATACTGTGCTTGGAATCAACTTCACAATCAATAAAAAAAGATGATTTGGAAAAAGCTGTTCTGATGGTCAGCAACGCAGATAACCTCATCGTTGCAGGACACAGGTTAACTTCAATACCTGCAGAGTATCTTTCATATTTACTCCAATGTCTTGGGAAGAAAGCACAGATGCTCGATATGGAAGATAGAACAAGGATTGAAAGTATTCTTACGCATCTTACCCAGAATGATGCTGTCATTCTATTTAGCCTTCCGCATTATGCAACCATCACATTGCAAGCTGCTCACTATTTATTTGATAAAGACATTCCTGTTGTTGCAATTACTGATAGTGAAAGCGCTCCTTTTACTCGTTATGCAAAAGCAGTATTAACTTGCAACACCAATCATTCTATACTCTTTAATTCATTATCTGGAACTATAACACTTTGCGAATTGCTGGTTTCTAAACTATTGATTGAAAATCATAGTTCTTATCAATCTGATTGGAACAATTTCGAAATCATACGAGGCTATCTTGGAACAACTGTAGAATCAACCATCATCGACCCGTCCCAAATAATGACGGCCCTTTTTACGCATGAACGGAAAGGAGAAAGCGAATGATTTTAATTAAAAACGCACAAGTTTATTCTCCAGCTCCTTTATCCTCATCAATTTTCTGGAGGAATGAAGCAACGAGTTATAATTGCCATCGCTCTTGTTCTTAATCCAAAGATTTTAATTGCTGACGAGCCGACAACAGCTTTGGATGTAACTCGACACGATACAAGC
>JAEEGL010649763.1_pt1 | contig 11033 bp, 7 predicted proteins | sample 9134231 | NCBI WGS metagenome assembly JAEEGL01 (sample SAMN16246548, study PRJNA631951) | gut metagenome | biome: gut microbiome; feature: rumen; material: fiber-attached | host: Bos | place: Iran: Karaj | collected 2018-10
GCCAGCAGATAGCCGTTCTCCGCGTTGCGCTGGCCCAGCGCCGGGTTATAGGAGAACTCCTCCCCCGGCATCAGGATGACGTCGTTGATGCTGGAGGCGGCCTTGCCGACGTTGTTGATGCGGTTGCCGCTGCTGCCCCAGAGCGGGGTGCTCATGGAGCTGAGCTGGTCGCGGAAGAGCAGGGCCTCCAGCGACTCCGCCGTCACCTCGGGCTCCTCGAAGATCAGCGGGATCGTGACCTCCTCGCCGTAGACCGCGGCGTCCCAGAGCGACTGCGCCTTCTCCATGTCGAAGCGGATCCCGACGACCTCCGGCTCGATCACGTGCTCGGGGGTGTAGACCGCGTCCTTTTTCTCCTTGTAGATCGTGTCGTAGAGCGACTGCATATCCAGCTCGCTGTCGGTCTGGATCTCCGAATCATAGCGGATGGGGGCGTAATCGCGCGCCTCGAAGGCGCGGACGATCTGCTCCGTCAGCTTTTCCGTGTCGATCCGGATGTCCGTGGCGCCCTTGACCAGCGTGACGCTCTCTTCCCCGATGCGCAGGTCGGAGCTCAGCAGCGCCAGCTGCACCTCTTTTGCCGCGGATTCCACAGCGGCGCGCACCGCCTGTCCGTCCACAGTCAGGACGGAGTTGCTCGGCAGCTCCATTCCCTCGCCGAAGCGGCAGCGGAGATAGGTCATCGCGTTCTCCATCGCGCTGCCGCTCCGGCAGGCGCGGTAAGCCGTGAGCGCGATGTCCGCGGCGGGGGTCTCGCTGCAGACCTCGTCGGCCCGGATCGTCATGCTGACGTCCAGCGGCAGCTCCACGGTCACGGACTCGTCGCCGATGACGTTGTAGCCGTTCTCCGTCAGACGGTCCGCGGCGCGCTCCAGCGACAGCCCGCCAAGGTCGATGCCGTCCACGCGGACGTTGGGATAGATCGTGTTGATCTTCCCGACGTAATTGACCCCGGCCGCCGCCGCGACCATCACCGCCGCGACCAGCGCCAGAATGATGATCAGCGCAGCCCGCGCGCCGGGCGCGCCGTTGCGCTCCGGGTGCTTCTCGCGGACCTTTTTCTCCTTCGGCGCGCGCTCGGCCTTCGGCTTCTCCGGCTTCGGTGCCGGCGCGGCCGTTTCCTTCGCCGGCTTCGGCGCGCGCTGCGGGGCGGGCTTGCTGTGTTTGGATTGGCTTCCTCCGGTCAACTTCATATCTCTGTTTCTCCAGCTTCAGATTGTCGGTGATGTGCCTGTCTCATGCGTTGTGGTAAAAGACCTCGTCCCCGGCGGGCAGCTCGGTCTGTTCAAGGAACATGTCCATGCTGTCCACCCACGGGTTGCCGCTGAGCTTGTATTCGCCCTGCTTGTCCAGCATCAGCCGGATCAGCAGGTTGCTCAGGAGGAAGCCCGACGGCGTGAAGTGCCAGCGGCCGTTCTCGTTCACGGCCCAGCCCTTGCGCCGGTATTCCTCCAGCAGCTCCTCCAGCGGCGTGAAATCGCTGCGGTAGATGTTGTGGTATTCCTTCGGCGAAATGCCCCGCACCGTCCGCATGCCCAGCATCAGGTATTCCGCGGCGCGGTCCAGTTCCCCGATCTTCTCGTATTCATCCACGATGGTCCCGCCGTTCTGCACGCCGGCGATGTAGCCCTTCAGGTCCTTGATGTAGCTGTAGCGGATGCCGTTCACGCTGCTCGCCGCGCCGGGACCGAAGCCCATGTAGTCGCGCAGCAGCCAGTATTTCAGATTGTGCTTCGAGGCGAAGCCCGGCCGGGCGAAGTTGCTGATCTCGTACTGCTCGTAGCCGTAGCGCTCCAGCGTTTCGCAGGTGTAAAGGTACATGTCGGCCTGCGTGTCGTCGTCCGGGAGGATCTCCGAATCGTGATAGAAATACATCGGCGTCCCCTCCTCCAGCTTCAGCCCGTAACAGGAGAGGTGTTCCGGCCGCAGCTCCAGCGCGCGGCCCAGCGTGTCCGCCCAGTCCTCGCGGCTCTGGCTCGGCAGGCCGTAGATCAGGTCCAGACTCAGGTTGGAAAAGCCCGCGTCGCGCGCGTTCTTCACCGCTTTTTTCACCTGCTGCCAGGTGTGCCGCCGGCCGATGAGCCGCAGGAGATCGTCGTTGGCACACTGCGCTCCGATGGAGAGGCGGTTCACCCCCTCGTCCCGCAGCGTCACCAGGTCATGGTAGCGGATGCTGTCCGGATTGGCCTCCACCGTGACCTCGGCGCTCTTGTAGACCAGTCCGGTGCGCTTGAGCGCGTTGAAGATGTCGCACAGCCGCCGCGCGCCGTAATAGCTGGGCGTGCCGCCGCCGAAATAGACTGTGTCCGTGTAGTATTCCCGCAGCTGCGGACCGGATTCCCGGATGTGCTGCAGCAGCGCGTTGTGATACTTCGGCATCAGCCGGTCGCAGCCGGCAAGGGAATAAAAGTCGCAGTAGCCGCACTTGCTGGCACAGAACGGTATGTGGATGTAGATTCCCAGGGTCTTGTTCATGCGCTTCGCTCCCGTGTCGCAGTGTACGGTGTCATACGAAATAGAATATCGTATTTCAATAATTATGTCAACCGGAAAATGCAGGTTTCCCTCTCAGCCAGACGCCTTGCGGGGGCGCGGCGTCTGCCGGCTCCCCCAGATGGGGAGCCAAGCGCGGCGCCAACAAGAGGCCGTCCGCCGCGCCGGGCTTTGTGCCCGCGCAAGGACGGGAACGCGGTATGGCACAGATTCTGCCGGGGCGCGTCAGAACAATCCGCACACGAGCTCGGCATAAGCCGACGGGTCGTCCAGCGGGATGTCCGCGATCAGCTTGGCCTGGGCCAGCAGGATCTTCGTCAGCTTCGCGGCCTTGTCCTTATCGTCGGCAAAGGCCCGCTGCAGCGCGGCGAAGGCGGGATGGCCGCCGTTGAGCTCCAGCACCTTCTGCGCCTTGAGGTTCTCGGTGTTCGCGCCGGGCAGGGAGCGGAAATACTTCTCCACCTCCAGCGTGATCTCGCCCTCGGTGGTCAGGCAGACGGGATGGCTTTTCAGCTTGTGGGAAAGGCGCACGTCCGTGACCGCATCCCCCAGCGTCTCCTTCATGAAGTCCAGGAGCGCTTTGTTCTCCTCGGCCTTTTTCTCGGTGTCGGCCTTCTCCAGGTCGGTCTCCAGCTGGAGGTCGTCGGCGCTGACGTTGCAGAAGCGCTTCTCCTGATAGCTGCCGAGGATCTGGACGACGAATTCGTCCACGTCGTCGGTCATATAGAGCAGACCGAAGCCGGCGTCGCGCACCTGCTCCGTCTGGGGCAGGGCCGCCGCGCGCTCGGCGCTGTCCGCCGCCGCGTAATAGATGACCTTCTGGCTCTCCGGCATCTTCTCCCTGTACTCCTTCAGACTCATCAGCCCGTCGCCGAAGGAGTTCGGGAACACCAGCAGATCCTGCAGGAAGTCCTTCTTCATGCCGTAATCGGCCACGCAGCCGTACTTGACCTGCATGCCGAAGGCCTTCCAGAATTTCGTATACTTCTCGCGGTCCTCCATGAGCTTCGACAGCTCCGCCTTGATCTTCTTCTCCAGGTTGTTCGCGATGACCTTGAGCTGGCGGTCATGCTGCAATATCTCGCGGGAGATGTTCAGGGAGAGGTCCGGGGAATCCACGACGCCGCGGACGAAACGGAAGCAGTCGGGCAGCAGGTCGGCGCACCTGTCCATGATCATGACGCCGCTGCTGTACAGCTGCAGGCCGGGACGGTAGTCGCGGGTGTAGAAATCGTAGGGGGCGCGGGCCGGGATGAAGAGCATCGCCTTGTAGCTCACCGTGCCCTCCGCGTCGACGCGCACGACGGCCAGCGGATCCTCGCCGTCGTGGAACTTTTCCTTATAGAACGCCTTGCAGTCGTCGTCGCTCACGTCGGCCTTGCTGCGCTGCCAGATGGGCACCATCGTGTTGACGGTCTTCTCCTCGGTGACGGAGACGAACTCCTTCTTCGGCTTGCCGTCCTCGTCCAGCTCGCCGGTCTCCTTCTCCTCGTAGCGCTCGACGTCCATGACGATGGGCCAGCGGACATAATCGCTGTATTTTTTCACCAGCTCCTGGAGCTTCCAGGGGCGGAGGTATTCGCCGTACTGCTCGTCGTCCGTGTCCGGCTTGAGGTGCATGACGACGTCGGTGCCGACGCCCTCTTTTTCGCAGTCGGTGACGGTGTAGCCGTCGGTCCCGCTGGACTCCCAGCGGCAGGCGGTCTCCGCGCCGTATTTCTTCGAGACGACGGTGACCTTGTCGGACACCATGAACGCGCTGTAAAAGCCCACGCCGAACTGGCCGATGATGTCGATGTCGGCCTTCTGCTCGGCCGCGGCGCTCATATCGCTCTTGAACTGGAACGAGCCGCTGCGCGCGATGACGCCGAGGTTGTTCTCCATCTCCTCTTTGCTCATGCCGATGCCGTTGTCGGAGACGGTGATCGTCCGCGCGTCGGCGTCGGCCTTGACGCGGATGCGGAAGTCCCCGCGGTTCATGCCCACGCCCTCGTCCGTCAGGGAGAGGTAGCAGAGCTTGTCGATGGCGTCGGACGCGTTGGAGATGATCTCGCGAAGGAAGATCTCCTTGTGGGTGTAGATGGAATTGATCATCAGATCCAGCAGACGCTTGCTTTCCGCTTTGAACTGTTTCTTTGCCATGATCGTTTATGCCTCCATGAAATAATCATAGGTTTTTTAACCTTTTAATTATAGCACGGATTCCCCCGTTTTCAAGCACTTCAGAAGGTTTTTCCCCGATTTCGGAAAAGCTCTTTCCGTCGGCGCCGGATTGTGCTAAAATGATCCTGCCACAGCTTATACACGCAAATCGCATCATATTCGCATAGAAACGGGAGGGGATCGGAAATGGATCTGGAGGAACTGCAGCGGGACTGTCTCGCCTGCGAACACTGCGGGCTTTGCGAAACTCGGACGAACGTGGTGTTCGGCGTCGGCGCGCCGGACGCCGAGGTGATGTTCATCGGCGAAGGACCCGGCGAGCAGGAGGACCTGCAGGGCGAGCCCTTCGTGGGCCGCGCCGGGAAGCTCCTGGACGATATGCTGGAGCTCATCGACCTCGACCGCGGCAGGATCTACATCGCCAACATGGTCAAGTGCCGCCCGCCGAAAAACCGCGACCCCCTGCCGGAGGAGCAGGCCGCCTGCAGCGTTTGGCTGGAGCGGCAGATCGCCCTGATCCGCCCCAAGATCATCGTCTGTCTCGGGCGCATCGCTGCCATGAAATACATCCGCGAGGATTTCAAGATCAGCCGCGAGCACGGCCAGTGGACCATCAAGAACGGGATCATGACCATGGCGATGCTCCACCCCGCCGCCCTGCTGCGCGACCCGCGCAAACGCCCGGAGACCTTCGAGGACCTGAAGGTGCTCCAGCAGGCGATCCGGGATTTCTGCACCCACACCTATTCAAAGCTTTGAATTTATGTTATGTCAACTATCATGCGCCGTTTCGTTTCAGTCTCCGCATTTCTCCCCGCTCGCCGGGAAATTATTATGTAAATCCCGAAACTTAACATAAACTTAATATTTTCTCACTTTCTTTTGTAATATTTACCCGGTATCATAAGAATCGCAAGAGACAGTTTCATCTTTTTCATTTTGTCCTCATCCTATACCGCAGCCCCAACAGATGTCGCGCTGTTGGGGCTGCACCCTTTTCCCCCGGCCGGCACTCGGCGTTCGTGTACCGGCCGGGGGATCGCGTTTTGTCCCGGATCCCATCCCGCTCACCCGAAGCGCGCCGTGTCCCCGCGGCGGCGGAGGAGCGCCGTCCGCTACCGACGCCGACGGCGTCACTCTCCGGTTGACATTTTTCCGCGGCATGGTAAAATATAGATGTACAATCTTTTGCAAAGGAGCTGTTACCATGCAGGAAGTTTACGATTTCATCAAGAAGTGCGGCACCTATTATCTCGCCACCGTCGACGGCGACCAGGCCCGCGTCCGCCCCTTCGGCACCGTCAACATCTTTGACGGCAAGCTTTACATCCAGACCGGCCTCAAGAAGGACTGCGCAAAGCAGATGATCGCCAACCCGAAAGTGGAGCTTTGCTGCTTCGCCGAGGGCCAGTGGCTCCGTCTGGCCGGCACCGTCGTGCTCGATGAGCGCGTCGAGGCCAAGAAGTCCATGCTCGACAGTTATCCCAACCTCCGCGCCATGTACGACGAGAACGACAACAACACCGCGGTGTTCTATTTCAAGGACGCCACCGCCACCTTCGCCAGCTTCGGCGGAGCGCCGAAGGTCGTCACGTTCTGATCGGTCTTTTCGGCAAAACAGCGATCCCCGGCGCCGGTGCGCCGGGGATCGTAGTCTGTCGGCGGCGTTCTGGCCGCGGGCAGCGCAAAAACCGGAACATCGTTCGATGTTCCGGTTTTTGCATGGATCGAACGCGCCGGGGAGTTCATGGGGCAGATCGATCCTGCGGAACGCGGAGATCATGGCAGCGCGGTCATTGCTTCTGCCGGAAAAACTCCGTGAAATAGTCCCGCTCGGCCTTTTCCGCGGCGGTCTCCTCCCGCGGCGGGGGCGTCGGCTCCGTCTTTGCCACGAGCACGGCGGACGCGAGCAGATCCTCTTCCGGGGCGGCGGTCTCCTCCCCGCCGAAGAGGGTGACGATCTGCCCGTCCTGCGCCTCCTGCGCCGGGCGGGTCTGCGCCGGGGCGGCGGTCTGTACCCTCCGCATCGGCGCGGAGGTGCGGCCGCTGTCGTCGAAGAAGCGGATGTCCGGCTCCTTCGGCTCCGGCGCGGGCTTCATGACGGCCGCCTCGGTCATCTGCCGGCGGCGCCGCTCGGCACGGACGGCGTGAAGATGGCGCAGATGCTTGATCCGGTAGATCAGCACCCAGAGCAGGTACAGCACAAAGAGCGCCGCCAGCACCGACACCACAAGGCGGAAGCTGCGCTGCTGCGTCGTCTCCCGGATCTGCTGCTTCATATACTCGATGCGCCCGAGCTGCACGGAGGCGGAGGCCACCAGCTTCACGGTGCCGTAGCGCTCGCCGTCGCGGGTCAGCGTGACCTCGCCGAGCACCTGCCCCGCCGTGACCGGCGCCTTGACCGGCTCGCCGTTCTCCAGCGCGTAGACGCGGATGTTCTTTTCAAAGTCGTCCGCGCTGGTGTCCTTCGGCAGCAGCACGGTGATGGAGGTGTCGGGGCGCAGGTTGACGTAGGTCGCGTTCTTCCCCAGCGCCACATCCACGCTCGCGATGTTCTCGGTGGATTTCAGCACCTCCTGATAGGCGAAGTTCTCGAAGATCCAGTCAAAGAGCGTCACGGCGCCGGAGAAGTTGCTGTAGCCGCTGTCGTCCTTGACGCCGCCGAAGATCAGCGTCAGCAGGTCGATGCCGTCGCGTCCGGCGGTCGCGGCAAGGGCGTAGCCCGCCCGCTCGTTGAAGCCGGCTTTGAGGCCGTCGGCGTCCGCATAGACGTAGTCCGCGCCGTAGATCGACTCGTCACAGATCAGCGCGTTCGTGTTGCGCAGCGTCCGCGCCGGGGAGAGGTTCGTCTCCGTCAGCTCGGCCACGACGCTGCCGCACATGCGCCTGAGCCGCTCGTGCCGGATGCATTCTCCGGCGATGCGGGCAAAGTCGCGCGCGGTGGTATAGTGGTCGGCGCTGTAAGCGCCGTGCGCGTTCGAAAAGCTGGTCCCGGCGCAGCCGAGGGCGGCGGCGCGATCGTTCATCTGCGCCACAAACTCCTTCACGCTGCCGCCGACATAGTCGGCGACCATGTTGGCCGCGTCGGCGCCGGAGGCGATCAGCATGCACTGCAGCAGCGAGCCGAGCGTGATCTGCTCGCCCACCTGCAGCCCGCAGCGGATGGCGTCCTCGGGCACGTCGGTGTTCATCGCCTCGGTGCATGTCACCATGTCGTTCAGCGAGACCCGCCCCGCCTCGGCGGCCTCCACGGCCAGCAGGGCGGTCATGAGCATGGTCGTATCCGCAGGATAGACGCGGTTGTCGATCCCCTTGCCGTAGATGATCTCACCGCTGCGGCGGTCCTGGATGAGCACCGCGGAGGAGGCCGGGACAAGCTCGACGCCGCCGAAGTGCTCGCCGTTGCGGACAAGCTCCATGTACCCCAGGACCGTGCCGGGCTTGATCGGTCCGGTGAGCGTGTCGCCCCCGTCCAGACCGTAGACCGTCACGTCCCGCTGGAACGCGGAGAGATCGCTGTCGTTCGGCAGGAGCATGACGAGGTCCTCCACGGGACAGAGCTCCACGTATTCCACGCCGTCGTCGCTGCGGACCGGGACCGTCCCGACGCAGTCGGAGACGGTGTTGACCTCGCGGTAGACGTGGTTGTCCAGCGCCCAGCCGCAGAGCGTTTTGCTGTCGCGGAACGCTGCGGCGGCGTCCGCTTCGCCGTAGACCAGCGCGACGACCTCGATGCCGCCGCGGCTCGCCGCGGAGACGAGGCAGTAGCCCGCCGCGGTCGTGTGACCGGTCTTGACGCCGACGGCGTCCTCATACAGGAAGCCGGCGCCGTAAAAGCCCGCCTCGGTCAGAAGCGCGTTCGTATTGTTCAGCACCCGTGCCCCGCTGAGGTTCGTCGCGGGGAGCTCATACTCCGCGGTGGCGCAGATGTCCGCGAACATCGGGTGGCGCATGGCCTCCACGGCGATGCGGCCCATGTCCCGCGCGGTGGTGTAATGGTTCTCGTCGGGCAGGCCGTGGGCGTTGACAAAGTGGGTGCCGGTGCAGCCGAGGGCGGCGGCGCGGGCGTTTATCTGCTCCGCGAAGGGCGCGATGCCGCCCGCGACGCGGAAGGCGATCAGATTCGCCGCCTCATTGGCGGAGACGAGCAGGGCGCAGTAGAGCAGCTGGCGCAGCGACAGCTCCTCGCCGGCAAGGATGCCCGCGCTGCTGCCCTCCGCCGGAAGGCCCTGCAGCGCCGCGGCGGGCGCCGCCCAGCGCGCCTCCGGGTCGATCTCGCCGCGCTCGATCGCCTCCACGGCCAGCAGCGCGGTCATGATCTTCGTGGTGCTGGCGGGATAGATCCGCGCGTCGGCATTCTTCGCGAAGACCGGGTTCCCGCCGTGCATGTCGACCACCAGGGCCGTCGGCGCGGAGACTGCCGGCTTTTCCAGCGCCGCCGCCGGAACGGCCAGGCAGCCCAGCAGAAGCGCCAGCGATAAAAATATGGGAAGGAACTTCAAATTTTTCATGTAATTCTCCCGGAATCTATGGTATGATGGTAATATATCAAGAAATCGCGGGGGCGTGCAGACCGATCCGGTAACTGCTTAAGTTGATATTATACGAAATTTCCCGCGGAAAAGCAATATAAACTTGGCGGCGGAGGGCAAGCGCATGAGGATCCTGGTCGTAGACGATGAACAGCTCCTGGTCAAGGGCATCAAATTCAATCTGGAAAACGAGGGCTGGCAGGTGGACGCCTGCTATGACGGCGCCGCCGCGGTGGAGCAGGCGAAGGCCGTCCGCTATGACCTCATTATCCTCGACCTCATGATGCCGGTCATGGACGGGCTGGAGGCCTGCATGCACATCCGGCAGCAGGACCCCTCCGTCCCGATCATCATGCTGACCGCCAAGGGCGAGGACACGGACAAGCTCCTGGGCTTCGAGTACGGGGCGGACGACTATATCACGAAGCCGTTCAACATCCTCCTGCTGAAAGCCCGCATCCGGGCGCTGCTGCGCCGCAGCTCCATCGCCGCCGCAGCCCCCGCCGCGGAGACGAGGACCGTGCTGGAGTGCGCGGATTTCACGCTGGATCCGGAGCGGCGCATCGCGCGCCGCGGCGACCGGGAGGTGGATCTCACGGTCAAGGAATTCGACGTATGCGAGCTTCTGATGCGCTCGCCCGGGAAGGTGTTCTCCCGCGAGGCGCTGCTCAACACCGTCTGGGGCTACGACTATCAGGGCGAGGAGCGCACCGTGGACGTCCACATCCGCCGTCTGCGCGAGAAGCTCGAGCGCGACCCGGCCAACCCCACGCACATCGTCACCAAGTGGGGCGTAGGGTATTACTTCAAGGAGTGATCGACGCGGAAACCAGCGAAGCGTTCCCGCGTCGAAAAGGAAGAAACGGCGTGGATCATCGAGCACTGCCGCCATGCGGCGGTGCGAAGCATCCACGGCGTTTCTGACGCGGGGCGCGGGGTATTATTTCAAGGAGTGATTCTGCCTTCTCCTTAATGGGAAGCCAATAAGGTAATATGATTATGGAACAGACCCGGCCGAAAATCAAATACAGCGTCCGGGTGGTCTTCATCGGGATCTTCTTCTGCTTCCTCGCCGTGGCGGTGGGGATGCTGAACATCTATCCCACCACCACCGCGCGCGACGTCGTGTTCTCCACGAAGCAAAGCGACCTCATGAGCCGCGGCTCCATCATGTCCGTCTCCCTCGCCGCGCTGGAAAAGCTGACGCCGGAGGGCGTGGCGCAGGTCATGGGCCTGGTGAGCGCGGGCGGCTACGACCGTGTGGTGGTCACCGATCAGGACCGCGTCGTCCTCTACGACACCGACCCGACGGGCGGCATCGTCGGCACGGTCAGCGACTATGACATCATGCGCCGCGCGCTTGACGGCAACGCGGTGTTCACCTGCCATTACAGCGGCGACGCCTTCCTCAGCCGCGCCGCGACCCCGGTCATCAGCTACGGGCGCGTGATCGGCGCGGTCTATCTCTCCGAACGCGACAGCGAGCAGGCGGCGCTCATCGGCTTTATCCAGGCGCGGCTGCGCAACATCTCCATCGCGGCCGGCGCCGTGACGCTCGTGCTCATCGTGCTGTTCTCCGACGCGCTGACCCGGCGTCTGCGGACGCTGGTGCAGGGCATGCGCGTCGTCCGCGAGGGCGACTACGCCTATCGTGTCCCCCTCAGGGGCCGGGACGAGGTGCGGGAGCTCAGCGAGGAGTTCAACGACATGACCGGGCGGCTCCAGAACACCGAAGAGCTGCGCCGCCGCTTCGTCTCCGACGCCTCCCACGAGCTGCGCACGCCGCTGGCCTCCATCCGCCTGCTCTCCGACAGCATCGTCCAGAGCGAGCACATGGACGAGGGC
>JAEEGL011278505.1_pt1 | contig 11033 bp, 9 predicted proteins | sample 9134231 | NCBI WGS metagenome assembly JAEEGL01 (sample SAMN16246548, study PRJNA631951) | gut metagenome | biome: gut microbiome; feature: rumen; material: fiber-attached | host: Bos | place: Iran: Karaj | collected 2018-10
ATGAGTATGGTCCTAAGTATGCAGATCGTAAGGGTGGTTACACTCGTATGATCAAGATCGGCCAGAGAAAAGGCGATGCAGCTATGATGGTTGTACTTGAACTCGTTTAATGGCTTAATATAAAAGGATGAGGCATGTGTCTCATCCTTTTTTGCGCTCCACTCGCATGAGCTCCGCCATGCGCTCCACTCGAAATTTTGCGCAGCAAAATTTCGAGTTGTACGGCATTCACCGTATCCTTGCATAGAAATATATATGCTTATGTAAGCAAGCTTCCAACGCACATATATTTCATGCAAGCGCATGGCTCAATTGCTACGCTCAAAGTGCTGATAATCCTTCACGCTATTCCAGTCGCCACCCCATTTAAAGCCGTGTGCTTTGAACAGCTTGTAGGCCAGATCGTTTTCATCAATCTTATAAGGGAAAGGCTGCGTCCTGTCGGCATACACTTCGCTTCCTTCAGGAGAAACATGCACTGATCCATCTTTCCCATAGGTGATGTAGGGGTTGTAGAATGGATTGAGATCAATTGCAAGTCCATAGGCGTGATTGGATAATCTTGTGGTGTTATCGACAACTCTGTAATTAAAGCATGAGGTATTGTTGGCGAGCATGGAAGCTGTGTCGTCACCATCAAATTCATCTATGAGCTTGATGCTCTCAATCTGATATCCGCTTGAGTACAGTTCATAAAAGATCTCAATCACGTCCTGAGCTATCTTCTTGTTACATATCATTTCTCCCGTCTGAGTATTTCCCTCAAAATCAATATATAAAAGGTGACAATATCTCAGGTCATCAAGGCTGATGTTGTCATTTTCGACGTATGAAACACCTGTTATCTTCTGTACTATATCCGAAGATAATGGCTCGTAATAAAATTCATCCATATAAGAAACCTTTTCTGAAATATCTTTTGATTCTGGACCATTAGAAGAAAAATTTGTTGATACTGTAGTACCGGATGAAGCATTCGAAGAATTATCATTCTCAGGCGCAGAACCATTAGAACTACTATTTACTGCTGTGGTATTCGAAGAATCTTTATTTTCTGATTCGGTATCTAAAGAATCACTACCTACAGTTGTAGATTTTTCTGAGTTATCATCTATATTTGCAGCATTTACAGAAACATCATTCACTCCTGCAACACTTACAGAATCAGCATTAACTTCCGCAACACTTTCTGTAATCGCAGCAGACTCTGTGCTGACCACAGAAGCAGCCTCACTCGAAGCTTTCTTTTTATTATATTCATCAAGAGTCTCGCCTTTTGCCATAAACCTGGCTATAAGTGAGACAAAGATCACAAGGCCCAGCAATAGGGCGAAATCCTTTAACACATTTTTTTTCATACGAAATAGTATCCCCCAAAAGCTTGTGAATCACGTAGATATCACGCTATATATGAGATTTTACCACAATAAAATGGTTATAAACTTTTAATATTTACTGAATTGTGCAATTAACGATAAAACGTTAATATATTACTGTGGATTATTATGAAGTAATAGGCAGAAAAATGATTGCCAGACACCAAAGCGGAGGCAGCAATGGCGCAATACAGGTACAGTGAAGCCGAGCAGAACTTAATAGAGAACAGTCTTATTCCATTTGGCGTTTTTCAGTTTGTGGATGGCAAGATTGTAACTATAGCATTGACTAAAGGACTTATGAATTTATTTGGTTATAATACTTTAGACGAGGCTTATACAACTCTGAACAAAGAGCTTTACAAAGGCTGTCATCCTGATGATCTTTCAAGACTTGTAGGTTCGGTTAAGCGTTTATCTTTAGATAAAGATGAAGTAAAGACAGTCTACAGATATAACGTCAATGGTAAATACAGAGTTTTTCGTTTCCATGGTGTAAATATATACAAGGACGATGGCACCAGACTTATCAACTCATGGTTTGCGGATGAAGGCCCGTATATTGAAGGGGACAACAGCGATTCTTACGAAAACACTTTATCAAATGCTGTAACTGAGGGAACTCAGATGCATCTCTTTAACTATGACTATCTGACCGGACTTCCAAATATGGGATATTTCTTTGAACTTGCCAAATATGGCAGAGAAGAAATACTGAAATCCGGCGATAAGCCATGTGTTCTTTTCTTTGATCTGTGCGGAATGAAGGCCTACAACCAGAAATATGGATTTGCAGAGGGAGACAAGCTTATTGTTGAGCTCGGAAGACTTCTTGTGAAGTATTTGGGAGTAGACCACTGTGGCAGATTCGGTGGCGACCATTTCTGCGCTTATACGGTTGAAACGGGAGTTGAGAAACTACTTGAAGATATACTTGAAGAAGCTAAAAAAATCAATGAAGGTCAGAATCTTCCGCTTAGAGTCGGCGTATATAAATGTTTAGAGCAGCTTATAAACCCGAGTATAGCGTGTGACAGGGCAAAAAGAGCCTGTGACGCCGTTAGAAGCAACTATTTTTCCTGTATTAGTTACTTCGACGAGGAGATGCTAAGGGCTGCTGAAGAAAGAGAATATGTAATCACAAATCTCGATAAAGCGCTGGAAGAAGGATGGATCAAGGTATTTCATCAGCCTATTATTCGTGCTGCAAATGGCAGGGTAAGTGATGAAGAGGCACTTGCAAGATGGGAGGATCCTGTCAGAGGAACGATTCCACCTAATGTATTTATCCCATTACTGGAAGATGCAAAACTTATTTATAAGCTGGATCTGTTTGTTACCAAAAAGATACTTGAAAAGTTTCATGAGCAGATGGATAAAGGAATATATGTTGTTCCGGAATCTGTCAATATTTCCAGAACTGATTTCAATATCTGTGATATCGTCAATGAGATAACCAAGCTTGTTGATGAAGCGGGAATCGGACACGATAAACTCACGATTGAGATTACGGAAAGCGGCGTCGGAAGTGATGTTGAGTACATAAAAGGTCAGATAGATCGTTTCCATGAGCTTGGATTTAAGGTGTGGATGGATGATTATGGCAGTGGTTATTCTTCACCTGAAATCCTGCAGGAGATCCATTTTGACACGATAAAGCTGGATATGCAGTTCATGAAGAAGTTTGACAGTGGCGATTCCAGCAAGATCATCATGACCGAGCTTGTAAAAATGGCCTGCGCACTTGGAATAGAAACTGTTGCAGAAGGTGTTGAGACGGTAGAACAGGTTGAATTCCTCAAAGAGATTGGCTGTACAAAGCTTCAGGGCTATCATTATACCAAGCCGATATCTTTGCAGGCATTATTCGATCGTTATACGGGCGGAAAGCAGATTGGCTTCGAGAACCCGGAAGAATCAGAGTACTACACAATGATCGGAAGGATAAGTCTTTACGACCTTCATCTATCAGCGGAGGGTGATGAAGAACTTATTGGGAATTACTTTGATACTATGCCCATGGCTATCATGGAGACAAGTGATACAGATCTTTGGCTTGTCAGAGCAAACAGGCCTTACAAAGAGTTTTTTGCCAAAACATTCAAAGGAACTGATATCAATGCCATTGCAAATCTCGAAGTTATGCAGAAGATGCGTGGCTCAGCATTCAGTAAGGCAGTTGTTCAATGTGGCAGAGATGGAAAAAGAGTCATCATGAACGAAAGAGGCATTGATGGCACTATTAGGCATGTCTTTATCCGCCGAATAGCCGTTAATCCTGTCACAGGAGTACGAGCCATTGCAGTTGTTGTTCTCGGAATCAATGAGGACAAGGGAGCTGAAGAGCTTACATATTCTTATGTTGCCCAGGCGTTGTCTTCTGATTATATGAATCTATATTATGTAGATTTGGATACGGAAAAATATATTGAGTACAGCGCAGGCGATGACTATGATAATCTCGCAATAGAGAAGCATGGCGAGGACTTTTTTGCAAAGTCCAGAGAAGATGCGAAGACATATCTGTACGAGGATGACAGAGAGTTTTTTATCGAAAGATTTACGAAAGAAAAAATTGAAGAACAGCTGCGTAAGGATGGAGTATTTACGCTTTCCTACAGGCTTTTGCAGGATGGCAAGCCTATTTACGTGCTTATGAAGGTTGTTCGCATTAAGATGAAGGGCAACAACATCATAATTGGCGTAAGTAATATTGATGCTCAGATGAAAGAAAAAGAGGCAATCGAAAGAGTTAAGGAAGAAAACCTGACGTATTCCAGATTGTCGGTACTGGGTGAAAACTATATCTCTATTTTTGTGGTGAATACTGACACTGATCATTACATAAGGTGTGCGACTAACCATGAGGTAGATGAGTATACCATAGGAAGCGAAGGCGACAACTTCTTTGACAGATTCCTGGAATCCAGAAAGAAGTTCATTTACCTGGAAGACCTTGATTTTGCGCTGAGTCAGCTTAGCAGGAGCAATATTTTAAGACAGGTCGAAAAGAATGGTGTATTCAGTAATAACTGCAGGATTATTGTTAACAACGAGTTGAGGTATTGTAGGACTAAGGCCGCTTATGTCGAAGAAAAAGGCGGAAAACGGCTGGTTATTGGTATCAGTGATATTACAGAAGAGACTCTGCGTGAACAGGAGTATGAGCAGAAGCTCATCAGAGCCCGTAATGAGGCTAATATTGATGCTTTGACAGGTGTTAAGAATAAGTTCGCTTATGACAATATGGAGAAGCAGATCAATAAGATGATAAAAGAGGGCAATGCTCCGGAATTTGCGCTGGTTGTACTTGACATTAACGGTCTTAAGGAAGTCAATGATACCTTAGGGCACCAGGCGGGAGATGAGTTTATCAAAAAAGGGTGTGGCATTATCTGCGATGTATTCAGACATTGTCCTGTATTCAGGGTCGGCGGAGATGAATTTGTGGTTGTTATTCAGGGAAAGAGCTACAATCACATAGATAAGATAATGCAGGTATGGGAAAAGACAATTAACGAGAACGTTGAGAACAAAGGCATCGTGATAGCAGCAGGAATGGCTATGTACAAGGATGATAAAAAGGTGGAGACTGTTTTTGCCAAGGCTGATGCTATTATGTACGATAACAAAAAGAAGCTCAAAAAAATCGGATAAGCAAATTGAATAAGAGAAGAATATATGAGTTAAAAGGGCGGCATAATCTTGTGTTTATGCCGCTTTTTTAGTAAACTAACAAAGTGCCGAACAATAACTTGGTTATGGATGTTACTATGGGAAAAATGATTCATACAGACAAACTTGTATTTGAATATATCAGAAGAGATGAAGAGGGCAATGTCGAGGGTATTACCAGGGCGATTGATGGCGTTAACCTCGATGTCAAGCCGGGCGAATTTATCGCTATTTTAGGGCATAACGGCTCCGGTAAATCAACTCTTGCCAAACATTTTAATGCGCTTTTGTACCCGACTGAGGGTGAAGTGTTCGTGGATGGCATGAATACTGAAGAAGAGGCCAATTTATGGAATATCAGGCAGGAAGCCGGAATGGTATTTCAGAACCCTGACAATCAGATCATCGGACAGGTCGTTGAAGAGGATGTAGGCTTTGGACCGGAGAACATGGGCGTTCCTACAGAGGAGATCTGGGAGAGAGTCGATGAGAGCCTTAAGACGGTTGGAATGCTGCAGTTTAGGAAGGCATCTCCCAACCATCTTTCAGGAGGCCAGAAGCAGAGGGTTTCTATTGCAGGAGTCATCGCAATGCATCCCAAGTGCATTATTTTTGACGAACCGACTGCGATGCTGGATCCTAATGGCCGCAAAGAGGTCATAAGAGCGGCAAGAGCGCTTAATGACGTTGAGAAGATCACAATCATCCTTATCACCCATTACATGGAAGAGGTTATTTACGCCGACAAGGTGTTCGTAATGGATAAGGGCCATATAGAAATGGCAGGTACTCCGAGAGAGATCTTTTCACAGGTAGAGAAACTCAAGGAACTCAGACTTGGCGTTCCGCAGGTGACTCTTTTGGCATACGAGCTTAAAAAAGCAGGTTTGCCGCTTCCTGATGGCGTACTCACCAAGGAAGAGTTTGTGCAGGAGTTAAAAAAGCTTAAGAACATGGGAGTTTAATCACATTAGATGTCTATAATACTCGATCATGTAAACTACATATATGATGAAGACACTGCAATGGCGCATCCTGCGCTGATCGACGTGTGTCTGAATATTCCGGACGGGCAGTTTGTCGGACTTATCGGTCATACCGGTTCCGGAAAGTCCACACTGGTGCAGCATATGAATGGTCTTGAGAAGCCGACCAGCGGATGCGTTTTTTATGACGGCAAGGACATAAACGATTCTGACTATGACAAAAAGAGTTTAAGAGCGAAGGTGGGACTTGTTTTCCAGTACCCTGAGCATCAGCTTTTTGAAACGGACTGTTTTAAGGATGTCTGCTTTGGACCCAAGAATCTCGGGCTTCCTCAGAAAGAGGTGGAGCTTAGAGCTTACGAGGCGCTTAAACAGGTGGGATTTGACGATGAGTATTTTTATCAGTCGCCATTTGATCTGTCCGGAGGCCAGAAGAGGCGCGTTGCGATAGCGGGCGTGCTTGCCATGAAGCCTGAAGTGCTGATACTTGATGAACCCACAGCGGGACTTGATCCCAAGGGACGAGAGGATATATTGAACCTTATTTCCAAGCTTCATGAGGAGATGGGGATCACGATAATTCTTGTCAGCCACAGCATGGATGACGTTGCTGACTACGTGCAGAGGATAATCGTAATGAACAAGGGAAGGGTTGCTTTTGACGGAGAACCCAAGGAAGTGTTTGCTCATTACAAAGAGCTTGAAGAGATAGGGCTTTCTGCTCCACAGGTTACTTATGTGATGCAGGAGCTTAAGAATGCCGGATTTGATGTGGATACCAATGCCACAACTATCACAGAGGCAAAAAATGAGATACTGAAGGCGTTTGGAAAATGCTAAGAGATATAACTTTAGGACAATATTACAGAACTGAATCAGTACTTCACGGGCTGGACCCAAGAGTTAAGCTTGTGGCTACATTTATGTTCATCATTTCTTTGTTTTTGGTAAAAAACTTTGTGGGATACATTGTAGCTGCGCTTTTTCTTGTGCTTGGAATTGCGCTTTCCAAGGTTCCTCCGAAGTTTATTTTCAGGGGAATGAAGACAATCTTTTTCCTGCTGCTCATTACAATGGTGTTCAATTTGTTCCTTACTCCGGGTAAAGAGCTGGTGAGCTTTTGGAAGCTTACGATTACCTACGAGGGAATCAAGATGGCCGTTATGATGGGAGTGAGACTTATTTTCCTCATCACAGGATCGTCACTTATGACACTGACGACCACACCCAATAACCTTACGGACGGCTTGGAGAGTCTTTTGAAGCCCCTTAAGATATTCAAGGTTCCGGTGCACGAGATTTCAATGATGATGTCGATTGCGCTCAGATTTATCCCGATTCTGATGGAGGAGACGGATAAGATCATGAAGGCCCAGATGGCGAGAGGAGCTGATTTTGAGAGTGGTTCGCTGATAGGCAGAGCCAAGAGCCTTGTACCGCTTCTTGTACCTCTTTTCATATCTGCATTCAGAAGAGCCAATGATCTTGCGATGGCGATGGAGGCAAGGTGCTACAGAGGCGGAGACGGCAGGACCAAGATGAAGCCTCTTATCTACAAAAAGGCTGATTATGCTGCTTATGCGGTCATTGTTATCTATCTGGTTTTGGTTGTGATTCTTGGAAGAATTTTGTTTGTATAAAAGAAAGGTAGTAAAATTAAGCTGTGCGAAGGATAATGCTGACAGTTTCATATGATGGGACAGCTTATAACGGATGGGCTCTGCAGAGCAGCACTCCCAATACCATTGAGGGAGCGCTTAATCGCGCGATAAAGAGTCTTACCGGTGAAGATGTTCAGGTTATCGGTGCCAGCAGGACTGATGCAGGAGTTCACGCCTACGGAAATGTAGCAGTTTTTGATACAGAATCGACAATTCCGGGAGACAGATTTCTTTTTGCCCTGAATCATGAGCTTCCGCAGGACATACGTATTGTGGAGTCCATGGAGGTGGCGGGAGATTTTCATCCCAGGCATTGCAATACGGAGAAGACTTATGAATACCGGATCATCAATTCTCCGATATCTGACCCCGTGAGGCGGTTTTACCGTTGCCATTTCAGCATGCCGCTGGATGTGCAGCTTATGAATGAGGCTGCTGAGTATCTGGTGGGAGAACACGACTTTACAAGCTTCTGCAACGTGGAATCTCAGGCACTGAGCCATGTCAGGACGATAAAAGATGTTCATGTCACGCGAAACGGCGATGAAGTTATCATCAGTGTGACCGGCAATGGATTTTTGTACAACATGGTCAGGATAATCGCCGGCACTTTGATGCAGATCGGAAGAGGCAAGGGAGCGCCTTCTTATATGAAGACTATCCTTGATAAAAGAAACAGAGCGGCAGCAGGACCCACAGCACCGCCGGAAGGCCTGTTTCTGATAGAGTACAAGTTTTTGGATGGAATACCAAAAGTTAATTGAATATGTTTTGAATGTTTAGCAGCGTTAATGCTCATGAACTTAGGATGGTTCGCGCATTGACGCTGTTTTTTTGAGCCATTATGTTCGATTTGGTAAGGTGGTTGAAAGGAGGCTGGGCTTAAAATGGCGTAAAATCGGCATTTTGAGGACTTGTGTCCTATAATTGGGACAGCACCACATCTAGCGGTTGAAAAACTGAACATACATTCGTATAATATGAATTACAAAAAGAACAATTGTTCGTAACATATGTTTGCTTAGGAAGGTGGTTGTATGGATGACAGGATTATTCTTCACTCGGATTGCAACTGCTTTTATGCAGCGGTGGAGATGCTGCACAACCCTGGACTACGAGATGTTCCGATGGCAGTAGGTGGAGACCCGGAGGCGCGTCATGGTATAGTGCTGACGGCCAACTATATTGCCAAGCGTCATGGAGTCAGGACCGGAATGGCATTGTGGCAGGCAAGGGAGGCGTGCAGGAACGTAGTTATTGTCACTCCCCACTATGACGAATATATCAGATTTTCCGCTAAGGCCAGGAAGATTTACGGAGACTATACGGATCTTGTGGAACCGTTTGGACTGGATGAATCCTGGATTGATATCACGCATTCAGCACAGATGCTTGGCAGTGCAGATGGAATGGAGGTCGCAAGAGAGATTTCCGCCCGTATTAAGGCTGAGCTGGGGATAACTGTATCCATAGGTATATCGTGGAACAAGATTTTTTCCAAGTTTGGTTCTGATTACAAAAAGCCTGATGCCATAACACTTGTCTCAAGGGACAACTATCGCGATATTGTATGGAACAGCCCGGTATCAGATCTTTTGTTTGTTGGTAGGCGTACGGGAGTGAAGCTCAGGAAATACGGGATTCTCACTATAGGTGATCTGGCAGAGACAGACCCTGAGTTCTTGCATGAGGTTTTCGGCAAAGTCGGATATGTGTTGTCAGCCTTTGCCAGAGGCGAGGATCAGACGCCGGTTATGCCGGCTGCAGAGTGTACTCCGATAAAGAGTGTGGGTAACAGCACTACGACGCCCAGAGATCTGGAAACTGACGGTGATGTGAGGCTGGTTATTTACCTTCTTTCTGAGAGCGTGGCAGCAAGACTCAGGGAGAATCATTTTAAGGGTGATGTGATAGGCATCAGCATCAGAGATAACGGGCTTTACAGCTTTACGAGACAGCACAGGGTTAAGATTCCGACCAATATTTCAGAAGAGATAGCAGGATATGCATGGGAACTGTTCAGGGCCAATTATGACTGGGAACATCCGATAAGGAGTGTTGGAGTGAGGGTATCAGGTCTTGTGCCCGATACCACGCCTCATCAGACGGAGCTCTTTATGAGCGAGGCACAGAGGGATAAGCTTCTCAGAGCAGATATGGCAGTAAGTGATATACGCAGGAGATTTGGATATGAATCCGTTCTGAGAGGAATCATGTATTTTGACAGAGGCTTGTCGGGGCTGGATGCCAAGGCGGATGATCACATGATACATCCCGTTGGATATTTTCAGAATGGCAATAAGGTTCTTGACGGAGATGGAGAGTAGTATGGCGATACGGATAGGACATAAGGTATATGTAGATACTGTTGTTGAGTTCACGGATGAAGGCGTGATACGACCTTTATCCATCGAGTGGGAAGATGGCAGGAAGTACGAGATCACAAGAGTTAAGGACTGTGTTCCTGGGGCCAGCAGGAGGGCCGGGGGTGCAGGTATTGTGTACACATGCATTGTGGATGGCAAAGAGATTCATTTGTATTATGAAGATTCACCATCGGGAGCAAAGTGGTTTCTTGAGGCCAAATCCTGAGGGAAAGCGAGGGCGATGTTATGATTTATGCAGTTGACTTTGATGGAACAATCAGCATGGGTGAATGGCCTGAAGTGGGACCTGCCAATTCTGAACTTATAGATTATCTCATCGGCAAACAGAGACAGGGAGACAAGCTGATACTTTGGACCTGCAGAGCAGGAGAACCGCTGGAGAGAGCAGTAGAATTCTGCAGGACAAACGGACTTGTTTTTGACGCAGTAAATGACAATCTTCCTGAGACAATTAAGCAGTATGGCACCAATTCCAGAAAGATTACCTGTGACATCTATCTGGATGACAGAGCATGCCGTGTGGATGAATACGGCCTTTGTGATGAGATCGATATTGACAGGATAGAGCGAGCTCTTATAAAATATGCAGACGGAATAAGGCGATGTCAGGTAGCCACAGTTTAGAGTTTTTTTATTTTTATATTCGTGAATTCAGGATATAAAATGGTTGACAAACCAGAGAAGATAGCACTATAATATCTTACTGTGTGACGTTATGTCCACATGATAAAGGCAATGTCATATTGGAGGTCCCGGTAAGCCACAATATGTACATCTTTATAAATTATGCGAGGATCAGGTGAAGGGTTCTCACAATGTAACAAATTAAGTAATTGGTTTAATTTGGAGGAAACACGATGAAAACTTATATGCCTAGTGCAACTACAGTAGAGAAGAAGTGGTATGTAGTTGATGCTACAGATATGACACTTGGACGTCTTGCTTCTA
>JAEEGL011661127.1_pt1 | contig 11033 bp, 9 predicted proteins | sample 9134231 | NCBI WGS metagenome assembly JAEEGL01 (sample SAMN16246548, study PRJNA631951) | gut metagenome | biome: gut microbiome; feature: rumen; material: fiber-attached | host: Bos | place: Iran: Karaj | collected 2018-10
ACCTTTTCGCTTAGCATCGCCATATTCGGCTTCAGCAGCACCGCAATAAACGCACTTTCCGTCTTTCCAGCGATGCATTATATTCTTGAATCTGACATTCCCCTGAACATCATCAAAGGTCGACACCGAATAAACGCTGTTCGGATATTTCGAGCAGTACAGACTCCGCCGCGACAGCAGACTTGTCAGTTCTGTGATCGCGATCCCGTAGAGCTGCTTATGGAAGATGTGGTCAAGTCGCTCCTGAAGGTCTGGGATCTTGTCTTCGAGTCCTGCGATCAACCTTTTCGCTATTTCACGGAGAAAAACTCCCGACTTAGTTGCCGGATCCAGGAAGGTCGTGTTCGGATCAGAGAAGAGTTCCTGCGGCAACATGTCGAGCATCGCATTCGCGACTTCCGGTGGAGTGAACACCTCGTCGTTGGAGAGATTCGCGATGCACGAGAGGACATCCGGATTGTAGGATGATGCTAAGTTAGTCATAGTCGGAGAGCCTCCTGTAATCAGTCAAGGGATACTCCTTCTTCGGAGAAGGTATATATGCATTGATCTCTTCGTCATATTCCCAGCCGATCATGAAGATGCTCATCTGCTTTTCGTGACCGTCCAATAATTCCGACAGCTCGTAATCCCGCCGCTTGATCTGATTGCCGGTAACGAGATTCCACTCAGCGAAAACTATCGGAGTGCCGTCGTTTTTTTGCATGGTAAGAGCATCCCCGCAAAGTATGTTTTTACGGAGTATGAATCTGACGGTCTCTCTGCAGGGATCGTTCGCCTGATCTTTGGCACAACGGGTGTACTCGTCGTTCCAGATGTCATAAAGATTCCGGCGGCAGATCTCAGCATTGTCCTCCAGAATGTCGACACCATATATACTCGTCACGGCAAGAACGGAATACCTCTCATAATCAAAGGGGCTCTTCCCGTACTGCCTTTTCACTACGGCAAGCTTGCGTCTTAGGATCTCCTTGAGGAAAGCTCCCTCACCGCAAGCGGGCTCCAGGAAACGTGAGTCGATCCGCTCCGTCTCATCCTTAACAAGGTCCAGCATGGCATTTACTTCGCGCTCGGCAGTAAACACCTCACCATGGTCTGCGACTCTCTGTTTGGATTTGACTTGCTTCTCCGACATGCCCGGCCCCCTGGCCGGCTACTTCAGGAAGGTGTATAAAAATGTCTACTTTTTGGAATGGGGAAAAACGGTAAAATTGTACTCTGGAAACTGTGGTATTATAAGGGTAATAAAACAATTAAGGCTATTACAGGAAGGTAGACATTTCTGTAATAGCCTTAGACTTTTTTGGAATGCTCATAGAGCTTCGCTTTGTAGTAAAAACTTGATGTCGGCATCCGGCACGCCTTAGCAGCATCCGATCCGGACATTTTCCCTGATCTCCATTTCTCATAGAATTCGGGAAAGCAGTCCGGCAAAGGGTCAGGCGGTCTTCCGAACCTTATCCCCTTGGTCCTCGCGGCTGCTATGCCTTCAGCCTGTCTTTGCCGGATATTGGCTCGCTCGTTCTCCGCGACGAAAGACAAAACCTGCAGCACGATATCACTCAGGAAAGTTCCGATCAGGTCCTTACCTCTCCTTGTGTCGAGAAGCGGCATGTCGATAACACAGATATCGACACCCTTTTCCTTGGTCAGAATGCGCCACTGATTCTGGATCTCCTCATAGTCACGACCGAGTCTGTCGATGCTCTTGATGTATAGAAGATCACCGCTCTTTATTCTTCCGACCATACGCTTATAGGCAGGCCTGTCGAAGTCCTTCCCGGATTGCTTATCAATATACAGATTCCTTGTCGGGACTTCGGCATCTGCCATCGCGATCAGTTGACGATCCTCATTCTGATCACGGCTGCTTACCCGGATATATCCGTATATGGTCCCCATCCGTATTGATCACCTCCCTGTGTTTCATAAAGCAAACACTTATCACAGAAGGCGAATTATATCCATATCCAAATGAGTTCTCTGCCGATCACCAATAACTAATACAACAATTCATAAACAACCATAGAAACCTTCTTCATATCCGAACATCGATCAGCAGAAACAATAAAAGTATGCGTCTCAATCCAACAGTAATCGGGATATAATCTGCTTCTATATAACTGAATTCAAGTGTAACAAATACCCATAGTCATTATTGGGACAAAAGTCCGTCGGGCCGCCGTCGCGCACTTCTCAGGCAGGCTCCTTCCAATTGAGATCCGGCTTAATCCCCTTTTTTACGCAATCATCGAGATAGAGATCAATGAGAACCTGATAGGGGATACCGGTTTCTTCAGCCATGCTCTTAAAATAGTCAATGGTTGTAACCCGAAGATTCATAGTAACCTGTCGCTTAAGCTTATCGGCATACGGATTCTTTCTCGGATTCAGATTCTTGATATCATAATTGTCTCTCATAAGTCACCACCAAACTGCACGTAATAATCAGTTTCCTGCCTCGTTGCCTCTCGCGCTGATATTATCCTTATCACATCATCTGTTCCCCTGTAACAATGACAGACTGTAAGCACACTTGCTGTTCTGCTCATTCCTATTATCAGGAACCTGCTTTCTTGTATTGAATGATCAGGATCATCAAACAATACTGCATTATTATCGTAGAAAACAGTACATGCCTCCTTAAAGTCTATCCCATGCTTCCTAATGTTGATGATGTTCTTGTTCTCATCCCATTCAAAGGTCATTAGGACTCCTCCGTATAATTATATTATAATTATATTTACTCCACAATAGATAACTACAACTGTATTCTATCAAGCCAATACGGCCATTATCGGGACAAAAAACGCATAGTTAGGGCATAGTTAGGCATAGTTAGGGGGCTCTCCGGACGACGAAGATAAATATCCCCACGGGATCCGCGACAATGAAACGACAATGGAAAAGGGTAGTTTCATTGTCGTTTCATTGTCGAATCCCTAAAAAGTGCATCTAAAAACCCAATCGACAAACAAACGACAACGAATGAGGGTGTTTTTATTGTCGTTTCATTGTCGTTTTCCGGGGAATGGGAAAGAGGTTGCTCAAAACTGCATCTGCGAATCTCCTACACTTATTATTTCTCTCAGTGTTACTAATAGTAACACCGGAGTAGATCTGGCGCTCGGGAAACGCTCTCTCACTCGGCTGCACCACTCATCCGAGCACCCCACAAAAAAAGCTGCCTCTTACGAGACAGCTATTCTTAGTTTGCATAATCGATCGGGAATTATGCTCTTCCCATTCTCTTATTGAACTTATCAACACGTCCGCCTGTGTCAACCAGCTTCTGCTTGCCTGTGTAGAAAGGGTGGCAGTTGGAGCAGATATCAACACGAAGCTCTTCCTTCGTGGAGATCGTCTCGAATGTCGCACCGCAAGCACATCTGACTGTTGCAACGTAAGTCTTAGGATGGATGTCGCTCTTCATTCATTTCACCTCTCAATCAAAGATACAGCGCGTACTTCTTTGCACGTATGCCATACCGGATCTATTAGTAACTTTGGTATATTACTCGATTTGTCAGCGGTTGTCAATTAACCGAAAAGGATTTTTTGGCCGACAATACAAATGATGCATTGCTGGTCGTCCTCTTCATATAATTGATGACTGCCTCCGTCGCAGCGATGGTATCGACCTCTGCGATCGCCTTTCTGGTGAGCCAGATCGATTCCATCTCCTCCGGAGTCAGAAGGAGATCCTCTCTTCTGGTACCTGACTTGTCGACCGCGATGGCAGGATATACACGCCTGTCGGCGAGCTTCCTGTCGAGCACGACTTCCATGTTACCCGTTCCCTTGAACTCCTCGAAAATAACCTCGTCCATTCTCGAACCTGTCTCGATAAGAGCCGTCGCGATAATGGTCAGGCTTCCGCCGAATTCGATGTTACGGGCAGCACCGAAGAATCGCTTCGGACCGTAGAGGGATCCCGGGTCAAGACCACCGGACAAAGTCCTTCCGGTAGGGTTGATCGTAAGGTTATATGCTCTTGCAAGTCGCGTCATCGAGTCGAGCAGGATAACGACGTCCTGACCCATCTCAACGAGCCTCATTGCTCTCTCGAGAACAAGTTCCGTGATCCTTACGTGATTCTCAGGTCTCTTATCGAAAGTCGAATAAGCAACTTCACCCTTGATGGAACGCTGCATATCCGTAACTTCCTCCGGACGCTCATCTATCAGGAGCACGATGACCTTGCAGTCGGGATTGTTGGCCGTGATCGCATTGGCGATCTTCTGCATAAGGATAGTCTTACCTGCCTTAGGCGGTGATACGATCATACCTCTCTGTCCCTTACCGATAGGGCAGAACAGATCGATAATCCTGCACGACAGATCCTCGGCACCGGTCTCGAGTGTAAGTCTCTGATCCGGATAGATCGCTGTCAGATGCTCGAACTTCGGTCTCTTACGGATGATGTCATAATCAGAATCCTCGGGGATCTCAACACCGTTAACGGAAATGACCTTACGAAGCGGAGCGTACTTGTCCTTACCGCGAGGGGGAGCAACGAGTCCCTTGATGTAGTCGCCTTTACGAAGGCCCATTCTCTTGATCATCTGACCGGGAACATATGCATCGTCCTCTCCGGGCAGATAATTATTACGATGTACAAAACCGCAGAAATCATTCCTGTCCTGTCCGCCGATAGAGAGTACTCCCTCGATCTCGGTGTACTGGATCTCAGGTGCCGGCGGCGGTGCTTCAACAGCAGTCTCCTCACCTTCCTCGATCGCGATCTGCTTGGTCTCCTGTGAAGGGCCGAAGGAAATCCTTCTCTTCTTGGATCTCGAAGGCTGTGCCTGTGCTTCACCCGCGGGCTTCTCTTCGGCAGGCTTCGTATCTTCGGAAGCAGCCGTTTCTTCAGGTGCAGCAGCTTCCGCACTGTCATTCTTCTCTGCGAGAGCCGCATTCCTCTTCTTACGTCCGCGGCCGGACTTATTCTTCTTGTCAGCCTTCTCTTCCTTAGCTGTCTCTTCCTTTGCCTCAGCATCCGCAGGAACTTCTGCGGGAGCTGCTTCTGCCTCGGCAGGACTTGTCTCTTCCTTGTCAGCCTTCTTCGAAGAAGTCTTCCTGCTCTTCTTGGCAGGCTTCTTGACCGGCTCTTCAGAAGGTGCCTCGACGGCAGGATCGGAAACCTTGACCTCTTCCTGTGCTTCAGGCGCTTCGGCGGCTTCTGCCTTCTTCGGGCGTCCGCGCTTCTTGGGAGCGGGCTTCACTTCTGCCTCGGCGGGAGTCTCTTCGGCAGCCTTGTCGTCCACGGAAACCTTTTCAGACTTCTCAGCCTTGTCGTCCACGGAAGCCTTTTCGGACTTCTCAGCCTTCTCGGCTTTTGCCTTCTTTGCCTTAGTAGTGCGCGGCTTGGAAGCGGGTTCGGAGACAGGTGTACCGCTTATGGCAGCCATCAACTCCTCGCGGGACTTCTTGTCTGCTTCAGCACTGTCATAGATACCGAAAGTGACTGCGATTACCTTAAGGTCGTCCAGCGATTTTGACGCCAGCATTTTCTGTTCTTCAGTCATATAAACCTCATTTGTCGGATTGATAAAGATATTCAAGAAACTATCAAAACGGGGTATTCGGATCTCACGCGAGATCTCTGTTCAAATCGTGAGGATATTATCATTTATTATGCTGATAGTCAACAACTTAATATTAGGCAAAGCGAAGGCATGAAGCGGTGTTGCTCGTACCCCGGGTCTCCCCCCCGAGTACGCGGGCATGCCGCCGGGTCAGAGTGTTTTCGAGAGAAATACATAAAAATAGACGCCCGTCTATATAGACGAGCGTCTATGGCAAATCCAACCTGGTACTTACTGATCGCCCAGAGCAGCGAACTTATCCATCATATCAAGGGCCTTACCGGTTCCGATAGCCACGCAGGAGATAGGATCCTGAGCGATATATACATCGATACCGATCTTTGTGGCGAGCATTCTGTCAAGACCATAGAGGAGTGCGCCGCCGCCTGTCATTACGATACCTCGCTGTGAGATATCGGCCATAAGTTCCGGAGGTGTCTTCTCGAGAACAACATGTACGGCTTCAAAGATGGAAGATACAGGTTCTTCGAGAGCCTCGAGCATCTCGGTGGAAGATACGGTTACTGTCGCAGGAAGACCCGTGATCAGGTTACGTCCGCGAACGTCGAGTGTCAGCTCCTCGTCACGGGGATATGCGCATCCGATCTGGATCTTGAGCATCTCAGCTGTCTTATCACCGATCAGGATATTATGCTTACGTCTTACGTGCTTGATGATCGCCTCATCGAACTTGTCGCCTGCTACCTTAAGTGACGCATCGACAACAGGTTCGCAAAGAGAGATAACGGAGATATCCGTCGTACAGCCGCCGATATCAACGACCATGGAACCGGACGCCTTTGTGATATCGATACCTGCACCGATGGCAGCCGCGATAGGCTCTCTTATAAGGAAAACGTCCTTCGCGCCCGCATGACGGCAGGCATTCTCGACTGCCTGCTGCTCGACGGGAGTGATGACAGAAGGAACGCATACAACGATAGTCGGCTTGAAATACGTAGCTCTGATACCGCTGCACACACGGCCGATGAAGGCCTTGAGCATAACTTCAGTAGCTCTGAAGTCAGAGATGACACCCTCGCGAAGAGGTCTTATAGCCTCGACAACACCCGGTGTACGGCCGAGCATAAGGCTGGCGGATTCACCGACTGCGAGAACTTTACCTGTTTTGTTGTTAACTGCGACAACGGAAGGTTCCTTGAGAACAACACCTTTACCGCGCACGTAAATAAGAACACTGCTGGTACCGAGATCGATACCGATTTCCATTCCTAAACCCATTTATATTACCTCATGTATATAGACAGACGTCCTATTCAGTTCGTTCATAAGCGGACCGGCAGACGCCGTAGATTGCTGTAAAACAGTTTAATTATACATTAACAAATCCAAAATACAACGTGAAAGCGACTATTCAATACTACAAACATGTTTCGTTTTGAGTTTATTTTTTGTCGGATGTCCGAAAATGATTGTGAACAAACTGTGAACATGTGATACAATCAATCTATATTGTATCAGGAGGTAGTTATCCAATGGGCATAAAAAAAGACCTTGACTACAGACTCTATGTACAAAGAGAAGAAGGCTTTATCCGATCCGATTACCGCAATGAACTGAGACAGTATAACAGGATCAAGAACGGCGACGTCGAAGGAACACGGGACCGCTACAAGATCGCACGTGCCGGCTTCAAAGACGGTTGGGGCAAACTCTCCGATGATCCTCTCCGTAATGCACAATATCATCTGGTCGCTTCGGCTGCCGTCATAAGCAGGATCTGTATCGACGGCGGAATGGAGATGAACGCTGCCTACACCCTGAGCGATATCTATATCAACAAGGCCGACGAAGCCAGAAGTCCCGAAGAAGTAATCGATATCCTCGGTGATATGCAGATAGATTATGCGACCAGGATGCGTGATCTTAAGAGAACGAATGCGATCAATCTGCACATCAGAAGAACGGTCGACTATATCTACGATAATCTCGATAAGTCGATATCTCTCACCGAACTGGCCGAACGAGAGGATCTTAATCCCGAATATCTCTCCAGGCTCTTCATGAAGGAGACCGGCAAGAAGATCGGCGAATTCGTAGCAGAAGCCAAGATCAAATCCGCACAGTATATGCTCTGCCACACCGACTACAGCATACTCGACGTAGCGCTGTCGCTCGGCTACGCATCACAGAGTTCTTTCACAAAGGCATTCACTTCTTATAGCGGCGTATCTCCCAAGAAATACCGCGACCAGAACACCACCAAGGTGTTGTGATCATATGATCGTAAACGTTCATTAACTGATCCCGGTCCTCAGATCGGGATCAGTTTTTTTGCAGAGATCTTTTCGACCAATAAAGATACGCGCCGGAAAATTAATAGTCAGATTCAGCAAAAAAAGGCAGATAAAAACACCACACAAGACTATGATCCTGTGTGGTGTTTTGTTATCTGTTAATGATCCTGAGTCTTACTTCTGGTTGATCATCTCTTCGGGATGGAAGACTTCGTCGAACTTCTCGGCAGTCAGGAATCCGAGCTTAACGCAGGCTTCCTTGAGTGAGATGTTCTCCTCATATGCGAGGTGGCTCGTCTTAGCGGCATTCTCATATCCGATGTAAGGATTAAGAGCCGTAACGAGCATGAGCGAGTTATGCAGATAGTGATGCATCTTCTCCTTGTCTGCCTTGATACCGACAACGCATCTGTCGTTGAAGGACTCGATGGACTCAGCCAGGAGTCTTGCAGACTGAAGGAAATTGTAAGCAGCGACAGGCATAAATACATTCAACTCGAAGTTGCCCTGGGATGCTGCCATTCCGAATGCAACGTCATTACCCATGACCTGAACCGCGACCATCGTAACTGCCTCGCACTTTGTCGGATTGACCTTGCCGGGCATGATGGAAGAACCGGGCTCGTTAGCGGGGATCGTGATCTCGCCTAAGCCGTCACGGGGACCGCTTGCCAGCCACCTTACGTCGTTCGCGATCTTCATCATGTCGGCAGCCATAGCCTTGATGGCACCATGAGCGAAAACGATCTCATCCTTGCTCGTGAGTGCGTGGAACTTATTGGCAGCAGTGATGAAGTTCTTCCCGGTGAGCTTGCTGATCTGCTCTGCAACACTCGTATCAAATCCCTTCGGAGCATTAAGTCCCGTACCTACAGCGGTACCGCCGAGTGCCAGTTCCTTGAGGGGCTCGGCTGCGAGCTTAACGAGTTCAACATCCCTCTCGAGAGACGATCTCCAGCCGGAGATTTCCTGGGAGAAGCTGATCGGAACCGCATCCTGAAGATGAGTACGTCCGCTCTTTACGATGCCTTCGTTCTCAGCCTCGAGCTTCTTAAAAGTAGCAATGAGCTTCTCGGCTGCGGGGATGAGCTTATCTTCGAGAGCGATGACGGCGGAGATGTGCATAGCCGTCGGGAATGTGTCATTGGAGGACTGGCTCATATTGATATCGTCATTCGGATGGCAGAGCTTCTTGCCTGCGATCTCGTTTGCACGATTGGCGATGACCTCGTTGGTATTCATGTTGGACTGAGTACCGGAACCCGTCTGCCAAACTACGAGCGGGAAGTGATCGTTGAGAGATCCGGATATGACCTCATCACATGCCTGAGAAATAGCAGCGAGCTTCTCGTCTGTCATCTTCTCGGGCTTCAAGCCGTTATTTGCAATAGCTGCAGCCTTCTTCAATATACCGAAAGCATTAATGATCTCGCCGGGCATCGTCTCGATACCTACTCCGATCGGGAAATTCTCGTGGCTCCTCTCTGTCTGAGCAGCCCAGTACTTATCTGCGGGCACCTTCATCTCGCCGAGCGAGTCGTGTTCTATGCGATATTCCATATGGCAAATGTCCTCCCGTGAGAAATTGATGTCTTATTATACCATGAAGCCGCGCCGGTCGGCGCGGTTTTTCGAGGATGGGAAGCGCGGACGGATGGTTTTCAATAATTAAAATAAGTGATAAAATAGTCGAGTTTATATTTATTAAGAGGTGAATACTATGTCTTATTCAGTTGAAACAGACCGTAAATGGCAAAAGAAATGGGAAGAGAGCGGACTTTACAAGTTCGATCCGAATAAAGAAGGCAAAAAGCTTTACTGCCTGGAGATGTTCTCCTATCCTTCCGGTGCCAACCTTCACCTCGGTCACTGGTACAACTATTCGCTGACCGACTCATGGTCAAGAATGAAGAGGATGCAGGGACATAACGTCTTCCATCCGATGGGATTCGATGCATTCGGACTTCCTGCCGAGAACTATGCGATCAAGACAGGTATCCATCCCCAGGATTCGACCCTCAAGAATATCGCCACGATGGAGAAGCAGCTCAAGGAGATGGGCGCTACTTTCGACTGGGATTACGAGCTCGCGACCTGCATGCCCGATTATTACAAGTGGAATCAGTGGCTCTTCATCAAGCTCTATGAGAAAGGTCTCGCATACCGTAAGAACGCACCCGTCAACTGGTGCCCCAAGTGCCAGACAGTCCTTGCCAACGAGCAGGTAATCGACGGTGAGTGCGAGAGATGCGGATCCGAAGTCATCCACAAGCACATGACGCAGTGGTTCTTCAAGATCACTGATTACGCTCAGGAACTCTTAGACTGCCTCCCCGACCTCGACTGGCCCGAGAAGACAAAGAAGATCCAGACCAACTGGATCGGCAGATCCGAAGGCTCACAGGTTGCACTCTACGTCGAGAAAGACGGCAAGCAGCTCATGGACGAGAACGGCGAGCCCGTTAAGCTCGAAGTCTTCACCACGAGAGCCGATACTTTCATGGGCGTAACTTATGTCGTAGTCGCACCCGAGTCGGACATCTGCGACAAGCTCACGACAGACGAATGCAGAGCCGCAGTCGAAGACTATAAGCTCAAGACATCCAAGGTCACCGACATCGACCGCATGTCCACAACGCGCGAGAAGACCGGTGTATTTACAGGCGCCTACGCCATTCACCCCTTAAACGGCCGCAAGGTTCCGATCTGGGCAGCCGACTATGTAATCGCAGCATACGGCACCGGTGTCGTAATGGCAGTTCCTTCTCACGATGCCCGTGACTTCGAGTTCGCCAAGAAATACGGCCTCGACATCATCCGCGTCGTTCAGTCCGAGAAGGGGGTCGACGACGAGCTGCCCTACTGTGAGAAAAAGGGTTATCTCACCAACTCCGGCGAGTTCGACGGACTCGAGATGCACGAAGCCATCGATGCCATCGTCGCCAAGCTGAACTCCATCGGCATGGGTGAGAAGAAGGTCAACTACAGACTCCGCGACTGGCTCATCTCCAGACAGCGTTACTGGGGCACACCCATCCCGATGATCCACTGCGAGAAATGCGGCGTCGTACCCGTTCCCGAGAAGGATCTCCCGGTCCTCCTCCCTTACGACGTTGAATTCACGCCCGACGGCGAGAGCCCGCTTGCCAAGTGCGATTCCTTCATCAACTGCACCTGCCCCAAGTGC
>JAEEGL011892699.1_pt1 | contig 11033 bp, 11 predicted proteins | sample 9134231 | NCBI WGS metagenome assembly JAEEGL01 (sample SAMN16246548, study PRJNA631951) | gut metagenome | biome: gut microbiome; feature: rumen; material: fiber-attached | host: Bos | place: Iran: Karaj | collected 2018-10
AACATGCGCACTTCATAGATCATGAGCGCCGGATCCTGGTATTTCAGCGCCTCTCTGGTGAGCCAGACGGCGGCTTTCGGCCGCTGCATGTTGGAGGAAAGCGGATAGACCGCGATCCCCTGTTCCCCGTAGATCTCCGGCGTCGCAAAAGCCGGATACACCGGTGAAGAGCCGATGAGGACCGCATCCAGCGTGTTCCTCTTCTCCGCGTAGAATCCCACGAAACGGTCCTTGACGTCACCGTTCATCCGGACCGCGTAACTGATCCCGGTGAGCAGCACCAGAAACAGGAGCAGGAACGCGATGCACTTTGTGATCTCCGTGCGCTTCATCCTAAAATCCCCTGTAAATGAACTCCTGCGCGCTGGTCCCGGGTCCGTATTCCCCCAGCAGGATCACGCCAAACAGCAGAAGCATCCATACAGCCCATCTGACGGGAAGACGCCATCCGGCGATCCGCTCCCGCACCGCACGGGAAGGCTCCTTTCCCTCCTGTTCCGCACGGTATTGCAGGATCCCGGCCGCCAGTAACAGCAGAAGCCCGGTCAGGGCGACCGCCGCTTCAACCGGAGAAAGAGCCTCCGTGAGCGGTCCGATCCCCGTATTCATGCGGGCGCCCGCCGGATGCAGCAGGGCAGCGAAGAGCTCCGCCGCCTGGCCCGCGGAGGCCGCCCGGAAGAACACAAAACTGGCCGAGAGGAGGAGGAAGGTCCGGAGCCGTCTGAGAAGCCGCAGCACGCCGCCGAGTCCCCGGCGCGCACTCCATCCGGTCAGCCGCTTCGACAGCGGGGACAGACACTCGCCCGCAACGATATAGCACCACTGCAGCAGGCCGGTGCCGATGACATACTTCCAGGCCCCGCCGTGCCACAGGCCGATCGCCGCCCAGAGGACGAGCATCGCGAGCCAGGTGTAGACCTGCTTCCCTCTTTTCTTACCGAAGAGCGCGCGAAAACGCTCCGACAGCCACAGAAACAGGCGGCTCCTGAGAAGCGGGTAAAAGAGCCGGTCCCTCAGCCACAGCCCCAGCGTGATGTGCCATCTGCGCCAGAATTCCTCAACCGTCTCCGAAAAAAACGGCGTCCGGAAGTTTTCCGGCAGCGTCATGCCGAGTGTTTCGGAAAGCCCGAGCACGATATCCATGCAGCCCGAAAAGTCCGTATAAAGCTGCAGCGTGAAGCAGACCGCCCCGATCAGGACATTCGCCCCGCCGAGGGTCGACGCCGGATCAAAGACCGCATCGGCGACATGTGCAAGTCTCGCGGAGATCACCAGCTTCTTGAAAAAGCCCCACAGCATGCGCTGCAGACCGGCAGTCAGATTCCCGTAAGACAGCGGATGCGGTGTGAACAGTTCCTGCTTCATGTCCGCGTAACGGACGATGGGACCGGATACCAGGAGCGGAAAATACAGCCCGCCGGCGAGCAGCCGGACCGGGTTGGTCTCGGCGGGCCGCATCCCGAGATATACATCCAGGAAATAACCCAGCAGGATAAACGTGTAGAAGGAGATCCCCGCAGGCAGGATCTCCGACGATCCGCCGGCCGCGGAAAACCCGAAAAGACCGCGATATTTGAAATATCCCAGCATCCCCAGCAACAGGAGAAGTTCCGAAAACAGAAATACGCGGCGCAGGAGTTTCTCCCGTTTCCCCGTCAGATCCGCGGACGGAAGGAACCGGGCAAAAAGAAAGCTTGCCATGACGGCAAGAAGCGGAAACACGATGATCCACGGCCTCTCCCATGTCCCCGCCAGATAAAAGACGGCCCCCGCAGGGAGCAGAAGCCAGCCGCGGATCCGCCGGGGAAGTGCGTAGTACACGAACAGGAGCAGGGCGAAGAAATTCAGAAATCGAAAGGAGGTCAGTTCCATGCGTATCCCCTTATGCCCCTATGCGATCACCCGGTTGGTGCCGCAGGGAGCATCCGCTCCGGATGCCTCCAGCAGGACAGCGATCGCCTGCGCTGCTTCCTCCGGGGACAGGAGCCTGCCGTCCGGGCGGTCTGCTGCCGCGATCTCGCGGATCTTCTCCGGCACCTGCGCGAGGAACCGGGTATCCGTCATCACCGGCGAGATCCCGTTGATCAGGATCCCCTTTTCGCCGTATTCCGCGGCAAGGGATCTCATCAGGCCCAGAAGCGCATACTTGGCCGTGGTGTACGCAGAGAGGAATTTCGGCGGCATCCCGTCCGTGACCGCCGAGAGCATGGTCACGACATGACCGCTGCCGCGCTTTGCCATGGCAGGCAGAAGGGCATGCAGGATCCGGACGGCGGGCATCAGCGTCAGGGAGAGCGCATCCTCAAACGACACGGGTTCGAGTTTTTTGAACTGGCAGTAGGAAAAAGGTGCGGAGGGCAGATAAACGATGTCATCCGGTACGATCCCGGCCTGCGTAAGCTCCGTAAGGAGATTTTCCGTCTCCTCCGCGCTCGTCAGATCTGCGGACAGGATCGTCATCCCTCCCGCATCCCGCAGCCCGGTAACGGAAAGTCCCGCCGCGGAGGCTGTCTCCTGCAGACGCTCCGCCCCGCGGAAACAGTGCGCGATGCATTTATCATAGCGCGCACCGATCAGTCCGATCAGTGCGCGTCCGATGTCCGATGAAGCCCCCGGCACAAACAGCGTTCCGCTCATCCTCTACGGCTCCTCAAAAAAGCCCGCGCGATAAGATCCGCGGTACACCTTTTCCCCGCGGTCATTGGTGATCGCGGTCTTCACATCGATGGTGCGGAAGATCGGATCGATCTTCGTCACGCTGCCGGTGACCGTCAGTTCATCCCCCGCATAGACGGGTCTGGCAAACTTGGAGTTCACCTCCATCAGCAGACAGTTGCGTCCCGGCAGGAACATGCCGGCCAGTGTGGAGATCATGGAGGCCGTGAGCATCCCGTAGGAGACGCGGTCTTTAAACCCTCTTTCCCTTGCGGCTTCCGCATCCGTGTGGAGCGGATTCTCGTCCCCCGTCAGCGCGCGGAAATCCTCCATCATCTCTCCGGTGATCCTGCGGGTAAAACGCTCCGTCTGTCCCTGTGAGATATCCTCGAAACGGTAATCGTTCACGGCTGCGCACTCTCTGTCAGGATATCCACCATATCGCCCACATTCTTCATCTCAAGGACCTGCGCCATAGTGAATTTCATGTGAAAGGTCTTCTCTATGGCATTCACCAGATTGATATGCTCCAGGGAATCCCAGTCCTCGATATCCGCTGCTGTCGTCGCATCATTTACCGTGATGGACTCGTCATCGAACACATCCCGGAATACCGGCTGCAGCTGCTCGTAAATCTCCTCTCTGGTCATTCAAAATCTCCTTCCCGCAAGGGTTCTCCCCGCTCGATATCCCGGGTGGCTTTCTTTCCAAGCACTTCATCCAGCCGTGCCGGAGATAACCCGTAACCCGGACGGATCGACCGGACATGCCGGTCCGTAAACACCTCGCCCTTTCTGATATTTTGCACGACAAAGAGCGATCTGGCAAGTGCCCGCTCCGTCTCCTGTTTCTCCGTGAGTGCGTATCCGGCGGATCCCAGCGCTTTCTCCACGATCCGCACCTGCCGCACCATATCCGCGAATTCCTCCGGTTCCATGGAAAATGCGGCATCCGGACCGCCGTCCGCACGCTTCAGCGTCAGATGCTTCTCGATCATCCTCGCCCCCATCGCCGCGGCCGCGACCGCCACGGTGCTCCCGGGTGTGTGATCGGACAGGCCGTACTGCACGCCGTAGGTCTCTCCCAGTCCGGGCATCATCCTGAGGTTCACATCCTCATAGGGCGTGGGATAGGCGGACACGCATTTCAGGAGAATGATATTTTCATTGCCCTGCTGCCGGATGGCATCGACAGCGGCCCGGATATCCTCCGCGTGCGCGATGCCCGTTGCCAGGATCACCGGCTTCCCTTTGGATGCCGCATATCGGATGAGCGGCACATCCGTGATCTCAAAGGACGCGATCTTGAAGGCCGGCATCTCCAGACGCTCCATCAGATCCACCGCCGTCGGATCAAAAGGCGATGAGAAGCAGAGCATCCCGCACTTCTTCGCCTCCGCAGCCAGACCCTCGTGCCATTCCCATGGCGTATAAGCCTCCTGATACAGCTTGTAGAGCGTGGTGCCGTCCCACAGCGTGCCGCGGTTTAACTGAAAATACGGCTTGTCGCAGTCGATCGTGATGGTATCCGCCGTATAGGTCTGAAGCTTCACCGCATCGGCACCGGCCTCCGCCGCCGCGTGCACCAGCGCCACCGCACGTTCATAATCCCCGTTGTGATTGCCGGAGAGCTCCGCGACGATCATCACGGGCTCCCGCTCCCCGACAAACCGGTCTCCGATCGCGATCCTGTTCATGTGAGCATCCCCATAAAGCCTTCCCTGTACGGAGAGAAATCCTTGCACTCCCCGTCGATGGAATCGATCATCTCCGCATATTTCTCCCGGATCAGCGTCCGGTAATTCTCCTCATTCTCATACCCCTTCTTCGTCCAGGCGAAGGGGTGCGCCAGGATCTGGATCCGCGGATGCGCCGCGATCGTCTCCGCGTCCGGATACCCGTAGCGCCAGATATGATTGGCATCCGACAGATATTTGACCCTCAGTGCGGAATCCGGACCCGCCTTGGGATCAAAGGAGAAGAACTCATCCTGGTAGGCATTGAGGATCCCGGGCAGCTTGATATTCTCCGCCAGCACCGCGGGAGACGGCCGGTGAATGGAAAAGGTGTTCACGGCAAAGCCCAGCATGTCGCTTAACATATCCATTTCCTGCCGGATCCGGCGCCTGATGAGTTCCATATCCGTCATGCCGTTCAAGGCAAAATGCAGGCCGATCATATGGCCTCTTTCATGCATATCCGTCAGCAGATCCCGGTTTTTGCGGGAGAGGATATTGTAGGAATTGTTGGTCCACTGGAAGAAATAATTGGACCGGAAGTCCATGGAATCCTCGACGCGGGAGAGCGCGTAGGCCCTGTCCACCGAGTATTCCACATCGTGCCGCATGATGATGAATTCCTCCCGCTCAAGTGCCTCCCCGTAGGTCGCATAGCGCCCGGACTCCTTCACCAGCCGCAGGATCTCTCGATAATCTTCAAATGAGAACATCATTCCTCCTTTTTATGAGTGCTTTCGATGATCCTATTCAGATACGCATCCCACAGGGCGAATACCGCCTCCCCCGAGGTGCGCTTTTCGATCTCTCTTGCCTTTTTCCCCAGCCGCTCCGCCAGTTCCTCATCACCGATCAGACGGTTCAGGCCTTTCACCAGGGCATCTTCATCCTTGATGGGGATGAGCAGGCCGTTCTCCCCGTCCGTGATGACCTCCGCCGGTCCGCCGCACGGACAGTCGGTGGCAACAATGGGCATTCCGAGTGCCATCGCCTCCAGCAGGGAATTCGGCAGGCCCTCCCAGTCGGAGGTAAAGGCATAGACCGCACCCTTCGGCAGCTCCTGCTCCAGCGAATCGCTCCCGCCCATCAGGAGGATATAATCCTCCGCATGGTTTTCCGCAATGATCCCGTCCAGGATCTCCTTTGTCCCGTCATGACTGTCCGCCCCGTAGATCCGGAGCACATAATCCGGATGCTCCTCATGGACCCGGACAAAAGCCCGGCACAGCATGGGCTGATTCTTGAAATCCACGAGACGCGCGTGGTGCACCACGCTCCTGTCCCGCACCGGCGGCCGCTCCACGCCGAAATACTTGGGATTCACCGGATTCAGGATGATGGTCGAATTCTCCTGCAGATACGGCCTGAAAAACGCCCGCTGCAGTCCCGTCTGGAACACGGCTCCCGCCGCCCGCGGGAAAAGAAGGCGGATCTGGATCTTATCCGACAGGGCATCGTAATGCCCCACGGGATCGGTCCGCACGCACACCACCACGGGGATCCCCGTCCCCTTTGCCGCCATGAGCGCCCGGTAATTGGCTCGCTGGGCAAAGGGCACCAGCACATCCGGGCGGTGTTCGCGTAAAAACTCCCGCAGATACCGCACGCGGAGGAAGAACTGCGTGACACGGCCCTTCTTTTCATCGCCCGGACGCAGGCCCACGTGCACGCGTTCCACACGCGGATCCAGCGCGAATTCCTCCTCCTCCTGCCACTCGGTGGCGACCAGTACGCGATAGCCGCGGCCGGCGAATTCGTTGGCGAGATTGGATACCACGCGCTCCGCTCCGCCCTGCCCGAGGCAGTTTAGGTGAAACGCGATGGACCTCTGTTTTTTCTCCGCCGTCTCCTGCATCCTTCCGTACTCAGTAAAGCAGCATCCCCGCTGTCAGTTCCCTGCCGCTTTCATACCGGTCGATCAGGATCGACCCGTCCACCGTCCGCACAATGGGACGGCCGTCAAAGATCTCGATGATCTCTCCGGGCGCCGCCGCGGAAAAATCGATGATCTCGTCAAAAGGCCTGGCCTGCCAGATCGTCACGCGGTGATCGTCATCCCCCGCGGGCGCGGGCTCTCTGCCCGCCATATACGCGGCGAGGTCCTCCTGCTCCTCCCCGGATGCCGCCATGCAGAAGGCACCGGGGAAAGGTGCCGCCACACCGCGGATCAGATCATAGATCTGTCTGGTGCGGGCATGCCAGTCGATCCGGCCGTCCGCCGGCGTGCGCTTGTCATACCAGGAATCGAAATCCCGGGACTCCGTGCGGATCACGATCTCCTCTCCGCTTAAGTATGTCGTGAGAAGACGGTCGATCAGGCGGTTGGCGCAGATCATGTTCTTATACTGGGCGGTGCGGATATCGTCATGCACATTGATGGAAAAGAGCTCCGTGCCGAAGATATTGGGGGAATCGGCCGCCTCGTCATACTTAAAGAGGTTCAGATGAAACCGCGTATCTCCCAGGATCATCGACCAGTTTAAAGGCGAGCGTCCGCGTCCGAAGGGCAGATATCCCGCGTTGCCGTGGAAACCGAAGATCCCGTGCTTAAACGCGTCGAGCACATGCTTCGGGATGAGCCGCTGCCACCCCACCACGACACCGATGTCAAAGGTGTTCTCCGCAAAGAACGCGACCGTTTCATCATCCCGCAGATAATAGCTTTTCGCCGCAAAGACCGGAATCCCGTATTTCTCCTCCAGATCCGTCAGCCCTTTGTAGCCCGCGATATGATTTTTCTTCGTCACATCCGGATCCACCGTGACCAGCAGATCCACGGGACAGAGTTTCTCCCGGATATGATCGATGGTGACCTCGGAGGAATCCTTGACTCCGAATACAACAACCCTGTAATGCATACCCGCTCCTTACTTCAGGTTTTCCTTATACCACTCGATCGCGAGTCCGATCCCGGCACGGAAGTCATAGGAGGGATCGTAGAACAGCTTCTCTCTCGCTTTGGAAATATCGGCATTGGAATCCCGGATATCCCCGGCGCGGGGCGGTCCGTAGACCGGCTCCACTTCCATATCCAGCGCCTCGCACAGATCATTGTAGACATCGATCAGATATTCCCTGCCGCCGGCACCGATATTATAAGCCTCTCCCGCCGCGGAGGAAGGCGCCAGACAGGCCCGGAGATTTCCTTCGATGACATTGTCGATGTAGGTGAAATCCCTGCTCTGTCTGCCGTCCCCGTTGATGGTGGGCCGTTCGCCGTTTAAAAGCTGCCGCAGGAATTTGGGGATCACCGCGGCGTAAGCGCCGTTCGGATCCTGTCTCCTGCCGAACACATTGAAATACCGGAGACCGTAGGTATCCAGATGATACAGCTTGAAATACAGCTTGCCGTACTCTTCATCCGTCCGCTTGGTCAGTGCGTAGGGAGAGAGAAGATTTCCCTCGCTGCCTTCCTTCTTGGGCAGCTCCGTGGAATCCCCGTATACGGAGGAGGAGGAGGCGTAGACGAATTTCAGCACGCCGTTCTGCCTTGCGGCCTCCATCATGTTGAGCGTCCCGCGGATATTGATGTCCTCGTACAATAACGGCATCTCGATGCTGCGCGGCACACTGCCCCAGGCTGCCTGATGGAGGACATACCGCACACCCTCCGTGGCCTTTTTGCAGGCCTCGATGTCGCGGATATCGTCCTCGATAAAGGTGAACCGCGGGTTCGCAAGAAACGGCTCGATGTTCTCCCTGTGCCCGGTGGACAGATTGTCCAGACAGCGCACCGTATAGCCCATATCCAGGAGCGCCTCGCACAGATTGGAGCCGATAAAGCCCGCTCCGCCGGTCACCAGAAATACACTGTCCTCCGGAAATGTCAGTTCCTGAAAGCTCATACTCCCTCCAATATCCTGATCAGATCTTTTCTGTAGTTACCCGGGCAGAAATCCCCTGCCCTCTCCGCGGCACGCGCCGCGTATTTCTCCCTGTAGCCCGTATCCCGCGCCATTTTCAGGATCGTATCGGCCAGGACGCGCTCCTCCGACAGATGCGACGGATCGGGATCCGGTGTATCGGACATATCCGGGATCAGGATGCCGTATCGTCCCTCCACCGTCTCCGCCGTCGACGTGCCGTATGGATACTTCTTCAACAGTTCCCCCAGTTCCGCATCGTCTAACAGGATCTCCCTCGGACCCGTGCGGCAGTCCGTCGCGATGACCGGTTTTCCCAGCGCCATCGCCTCCAGCAGGGCATTGGGAAAGCCCTCTCTGTTGGAGGGCAGCACATAGAGATCCGCCGCGTCGATCTCCGGGAACGGATCGGTGAGATTCCCCGTAAAGGTCACCCGTTCCGCGATCCCCAGTTCCTCCGCGAGCCTCCGCCAAGCCTCGTATTTCCCCGCGCCGATCACAGAAAGCCTGGCTTCGGGCAGTTCCCGCGACACGAGATAAAAGGCCTTGATCATATGCCAGTGCGCCTTGATGACGTCGTCCCGTCCCATAGTCACGATACGGAAGGTCCCGTCCCCGCGCTCTGCCTGCCGCTCCGCTGCCTTTTGGCGGATATTCTCCACATCCAGCGGATTGTAAAGATATGCTCCGCCGCTACAGGCAAAATCGCGCTTTAAAAGCGCCAGGATCTCTTTGGAGCAGGACAGGACCAGATCCGAACGGCGCACACAGGCTCTCACGATCCCCGGCGTCTCCAGATCCGTCCCGCAGCGCAGGCCCGTGATCACCCGGTCTCCCGCCCGGGAGAAGATGTTGACGGGATTGGCCGTATTGCCGAAGGAATAGGTGATGTCGATGTGTTCTCTGCGCTTGATCCGCCGCGCCCGGACGATCCTTAACAGAACGTTGAACACCTTCCTCGCGCGGTTTTTGCTGCTTGGCACATCCAGATTGATGATCCTGAGACCGCTCACATCGTAATGGATGTTCTTATCGCTGAAGATACACAGCGCCACATCGTAATCGTCCGCAAGGAGCCGCGCCGTCGCCACGGCGACCCGCTCAAAGCCGCCCTGGTGCAGCATCGGAAGCATCAGCATGAGCCGGCGCTTCATGAAAACGCCCCCGTGAGATAAAACTTCTCGAGCAGCGCCGCCTGCCCGCGCGCGTCAAATCCCTCCTCCGCCAGCTGTCTGCAGGCTGTCTCCGACCGGCTCATGCGTTCTCCCGGCGGAGTTTTCCCGAGGAGTTCCCTGAGTCGCTCCGCCCAGCGGTCCTCCGCCGCGCCGGGATCCTCTCCCGCTTCACCGATCCCCTCTCTGGAAACCAGTTCCGTTGCATCGACCTCGGGGGTGACCGTATCCGAGATCAGACAGGGGAGACCGGACGCCTGCGCTTCGATCACACTGCCGGGCAGGCCTTCATAGCGGGAGGGAAAGGCAAATACATCCATCGCCTGATAGTAATCCGCGATGCCCTGCCGGTTGCCGAGGAACAGGACATATTCCCGGATCCCCAGCCGGACGGCCAGCGCCTGCATCTCCTCATACAGTTCCCCGCTGCCTAAGAGCATGAGCCGGAGTCCGGGATCTCCCGACCGGTCCAGCAGTTTCCGGAACACCCGGAGCAGGAATTCATGATTTTTCGCATAACGAAAACTGCCCACATGGCCGATGACCCGGCATTTTCCGAGTTTCAGGGCTTCACGGATCTCCGAGCGCGCGCCCGGATCGAAACGGAAATCCTCCGGCAGAACAGCATTGGGCAGGATCCTTACGGAAGCGCTCCGGAATACACTTTTGGCAGCATCTGCGGAACAGGCAAAACGGTGATCGATGACCGGCCGCTTTCTGCCGTCCGCGCCGCGGATCCGCCACGTCTCCCGGCCGAGCGGCAGACGCAGGAATCTCGTAAGAAGCCCTTTGAGGCCGGGATCGGTCCCGGCGCTCCTCGCATGCGCGATCGTGACGGGGACACCTCCCCGGACGGCCGCAGGCAGATAGATCGCAGCCGTGCTGGTCATATGTCCCTGAACGACCTGCCAGATATCCCGGTGTTCCGAAAAGAACCGCTCACAGGCCTTCCTGTAGGCACCGATCCCGGTTCCCGAAAAAGACATCGACAGACGGGGCAGCGCATAGATATGCCCTCCCAGGGAGAGGATCTCCTCATCCAGATCATCGGGCGCGCGGTGCGCCATGAGTTCTTCCGAACCGGGCACCTTCTTCCCTGTGGGAGCGGCATCCGCATGCACCAGAAAATCAAACTGCACAAGGGACCGGTCCAACAGGCGGTAGATGTCCATGATCCTGCTCTCGGCTCCGCCGCGTCCGGTGCGGCCGAACACATGTAATACCCGGATCGGCTCCGTCATTTCTTCTTACGCTTTCTTGCGGCGAGGAACCGCTTGGTCCGAGCGGCATAATGCTCTGCCCGCATCAGGGCGGACGGCCGCCGGCTTGTCGGTTCTTCAAGCAGCGTGCGGTACGGGATGAGTTCCGCCCTGTCAAAAAGCGCTGCCGCGGCCTCAAAATCCGCATCGCTCATGGTATTCACGTGATAAACGAGCGTCACGCTCCCCTTTGCCCGGCTCTTTGCCGCACGTTCCCGGAGGACAGCGATCGGATAAAAGGTCATTTCCCGGTACCGGTACGGCGATCTGCCGAACCCGTCGGTGATGCGCCTGAAATCCAGCCTCTTCAATGCGGTCAGCGTATTCTCATCATAACTGTGCGCCGGTG
>JAEEGL012591139.1_pt1 | contig 11033 bp, 10 predicted proteins | sample 9134231 | NCBI WGS metagenome assembly JAEEGL01 (sample SAMN16246548, study PRJNA631951) | gut metagenome | biome: gut microbiome; feature: rumen; material: fiber-attached | host: Bos | place: Iran: Karaj | collected 2018-10
CATGCTGTTCTACCAGGTTGGAGAGCTGTTCCAGAGCTACGCCGTGGCCAGATCCCGCAGGAACATCACTTCCCTCATGGATATCCGTCCGGACCACGCCAATATAGAGGCAGACGGAAAGCTTATCGAGGCCGATCCGGATGAAGTCGCCGTAGGAACTGTCATCACCGTGCAGCCCGGTGAAAGGGTGCCGATAGACGGCATCCTCATTGAGGGGAACGGGAACCTCGATACGGCAGCGCTGACAGGCGAGAGCATGCCTCGCAGCGTATCGGAAGGCGATGATATCATAAGCGGCTGCATCAGTCTGAACGGCGTACTGAAGATAAGGACCACAAAAGAGTTCGGCGAATCCACCGTATCCCGCATCATGGATCTGGTCGAAAACGCTTCCTCCAACAAGTCCCGATCGGAAAACTTCATATCAAGATTCGCGAGGGTATATACACCTGCCGTCTGCCTGTCCGCCGCTGCACTGGCAATACTCCTGCCCATCGCAAGGCTCATTGCCGGTCTTGCACCCGCTTGGACTGCCTGGCTCTACCGGGCGCTCACCTTCCTCGTGGTCAGCTGTCCCTGTGCTCTGGTCGTCTCCATCCCCCTTGGCTTTTTCGCCGCGCTCGGCGGCGCCGGGAAGGAAGGCATACTGATCAAAGGCTCCAATTACCTGGAAGCTCTTGCGAATACGGATTCCGTAGCCTTCGATAAAACAGGGACCCTTACCCAGGGCGTTTTCGAGGTAACTGGCATCCATCACAACCAGCTGGAAGAGGAAAAGATACTCGAATACGCGGCCCTCGCGGAGTGCGCTTCCTCACACCCCATCAGCAAGAGTCTGCAGAAGGCACACGCGAAGGAGATCGACCGCACGCGCGTTTGCGATATCCAGGAGATCAGCGGACACGGCATCACCGCAAAAGTGGATGGGCTGCCCATAGCGGTCGGGAACGGGAAGCTCATGCAAAAGCTCGGCATCCCCTACACCGATTGCCACAGCATCGGCACCATACTCCATGTGGCGATCGATAATGCCTATGCGGGGCATATCGTCATATCCGATATCATAAAGCCCCGGGCTAAGGAAGCCATCGCCGCCCTCAGGGAAAACGGCGTAAAGAGGACCATCATGCTCACGGGAGACAGGAAGGCGATCGCAGACCATGTAGCCGCGGAGCTTGGGATCGACGAAGTGCACAGTGAACTCCTTCCGGCAGATAAGGTGAGCGAGATCGAAAAGCTCCTCAAGACAAACGGAAAAGGCGGCAGGCTCGCCTTCGCAGGCGACGGGATCAACGACGCGCCTGTCATCACCCGTGCCGATATCGGTATCGCCATGGGAGCCATGGGAAGCGATGCCGCCATAGAAGCCGCGGATGTGGTGCTGATGGACGACGACCCCCTGCAGATTGCGAAAGCCATCCGGTTGTCCCGAAAATGTTTACGTATCATAAAGCAGAACATCATTTTCTCCCTGGCGATCAAATTCGCCTGCCTCGCTCTCACGGCCTTCGGCATCGCGAACATGTGGGCAGCCATATTCGCGGATGTCGGGGTGATGGTGATAGCGGTGCTCAATGCGATACGCGCGTTGAAGGTACCGAAATAATAAGACCGTTGCCCGTAAGGAGGATACGCCATGACACCGCTCGAGGAAGCAAGATTTATCTTTTCCGAGGATCGTTTCGCCACAGAAACCACAGGCATAGAGATACTGGAGGTCGGGGAGAAATACGCGAAATGCAGGCTAAGGACCGGGCCGGAGCATAAGAACGCCGCGGACACCGTCATGGGCGGCGCTATTTTCACACTCGCGGATCTCACCTTCGCCGTCGCCTCCAACTTCAGGCAGGGACATACCGTAGGCGTCGTTTCGCAGATCTCTTTCCTCTCCGCACCGAAATACGGCGCCGTGCTCTACGCTGAATCCCGCCTCATCCGGGACGGGAGGCGCAGCTGCTTCTATGAGATCGATATCACAAGCGAAGAAGGGAAGCCCATCGCGCACGTCACGATGAACGGAATGCATATACAGGAGTAAGAAGCTTCCGGTCGAACCTCACACATCCAGGATCACCTCAGGGACAAAATACCGGACTGCCGCAGCAGCCCGGTATTCTTCGATCCAATGTCTTATACAACTTTATTTGCTTCAGAACTTGACAGTTTTCGGGGCCGCGCTGAAGGAAGAGAAGACCGCCTCGGCGTCCTTCAGGTAATAGACAGCGGTATTCCCGTCTCCCGCCTTGTACATCCTGCCAAGGGATGGATACGCCGCCAGCATATGATCCTGCGCTTCTATCCTCTCATCCAGTATCGCCTTTCCCGCTACGCGCAGCCAGGTACCATCCTGAAACGCGCAGATCTCCACCTTCGGGTTTGCCGCGATCTGCTTTGCCACGTTCTTGACCAAGCCCGTCTGGAAATACAGCTTATCCTCGAAGATATCGACCGTTCCGAAAGGCCTGACCCGGGGCTGGTCACCCTCAACGGTTGCCAGGTAGTAAGTGCCGCATTTTTTCAGGAATTCGTAAACCTCTTGCATGTGATCTCCCTCCGTTTCTGTTGTTTACGGCATTATGATAACATCCCTCGGGTTTCTTTTCAACAGTACCGCCCGGTTGTGCGAAAAAAAAGCCTATAGTATAATGATCGGGAAGACTGAAGGTTTCCGGGCCGGCAGACCCATATGTGCACTCTTACGGAAATCACAGTTCGATCAGACAGAAGGGCAGGTCGGCGCAGATCATGAGAGTCATTCGCAAAACGGTGTTTTCAGTCCTCGCGGCAGCGGCAGCATGCGCCCTTGTTTGCCTTCTCATCCGCTGGGCGATACCATGCATGGCTGGATCCGCCATGCCCGTCATGAAAGAGCAGTTTGAAGGGCTGACCCGCGCGCGGGTCTCCTGGAGCGCTGCCGCCATGCTCCTGATCCCCGCTCTCTTCTTCGCGGGCCGCCTGCCGAAACACAGGTCACTGCGCGTACTGATCACTATGTTTGCCGTTCTCCTTACGCTTCTTACCGTCAGGATCAACGCCATACCGCTCCCCGCCGCTGTAAGCGCGGCCATACGCGTGATATCATCCCTATAGGAGGTTCAAAATGAAATTCCTGCCTTTCCTCTTGCTCCTTTCCCTTCTCATGCACCTGCCTGCCAGGGCTTTCGCTTCTGAAGAAAAACTATTTACCATTGGCTATGGAGAAAAGGCGATCCCTGCAGATCTCACCGACGGTAGCATCTACTATGTGGCGGGATACCGAAACGACCAGCCTGCCACAGGCATACTGGACGACCAATACGCGAAAGCCGTTTATATCGAGGACGCGGAAGGCAGCAGCGTGCTCCTCATCTGTGTGGACTGCGTCGGCCTTTCCGGAACGGAAGCTGCGGCCATACGGGCTGCCCTGTCCTCCCTTTCCTCAGAGAGCGGCTGTAAGGACATCCACATCATATCCACGCACGACCACGCCGGTGCGGATACCCTCGGTCTGTGGGGCAAAGAGGGATGCGACGGCAAAAACCCTGCCTTTTCCGAAAAAGTACGCCTGGCCGCGGTCGAAGCCGCACGCTCGGCATTCGCCTCAAGATCAAGAGGCAGCCTGTATTTCGGCTCCTATGATACCTCCGCGAGCGGCATACAGGAAGACACTCGCCTGCGCATCGTATTTGACCCGCACATCTACTGTTTCCGGTTCGAACCGGAGGATCCCGCCGTTCCAGGAATACGGATCGTGAACTTCGCTTCCCACGCGGAATCGCTCGATGGGGACAACTCCCTGATCAGCGCGGATTTCCCGGCCTACGCGGCAAAATACGTATACGAGAACAGCAAAAGCCGCATGGTCTGGATCCCCGGCGCGATAGGCGGCCTCATACGCACGCGTTTCCTCCTGAGCGACAGGGTGGCAAACTGTCTGGAAACCGGGCGCCGGATAGGTGAAATGATACTTTCCGTCGAAAACGAGAGGAAGCTGGATCCTTCCCTTTCCGTGACAACGCAGGAATTCTCCGTGCCATGCGAAAATCCGCTGTACGTGCTGCTCTCTTCGCTCGGCGTACTCAGCGAGCGGACGCACGCCGTACTCAATAAGGTGTATATCGATACCGAGATTTCATTTCTGCGGATCGGTGACGTTCCCATACTGCTCGTTCCCGGTGAACTGTTCCCGGAGCTTGCCTACGGCGACAAAACGGGTTTTATCCCTAACGACCCTGACGCTGCGCTCCCGCCGCTCACTTCCGTATTCGGCGATGATCTCCTGATCTTCGGCCTCGCGGATGATGAGATCGGCTATATCCCGGCGCCGGACAACTATATGCTGAGCAGCAAGAATCCCTACCTGAGCCGCACGAGGGATAAAAACGGCGAGGATCACTATGAGGAGACAAATTCCGCCGGTCCCGATACCGCAAGATGCCTTTACGAGGCGGCACTGAAGCTAAAGGGCAGGATAAAATAAAGAACGGGCGCCTGCCGGAGCGGGCGCCCGTTTCCCTTATTCAGTTTCCGTTCTGCTCCGCCTGTATGGCCTTTAACCGCTTCATCACATCATTCCCGCCCCGGCCGAAATGATCGTGCAGGATGACGTATTCGGCATAGAGCCTGTCGTAGACCCTGCGGCTGCCGGGATCGGGCCGGTACACGGCATCGAGCGTCCCGCCCATTTCTGCGGCCGCCTGTTCGATGGTATCGTAGCCGCCTTCCGCACTGCCTGCCGCCGCAGCCCCGAACATGGCCGAACCGAGCGCGGAAGACTGGCGCGACCTGGCTAAACGTATCTCCCGCCCGGTCACATCGGAGAAAATCTGCATGAGAAACGGGTTTTTGTAAGCGATACCGCCCGAGGCACAAATGCTACCCACAGGCACGCCGCTCTCCTCAAAGGCTTCTATGATCCTGCGCGTCCCGTATGCGGTCGCCTCGATCAAGGCGCGATAGATCTCCTCCGCGCGGGTGAGCAGCGTCATTCCGATGATCAGGCCCGACAGATCCACATCTACCAGCACGCTCCGGTTCCCGTTCCACCAGTCCAGCGCAATGAGCCCGCTCTGACCAGGCAGGAGTCGGGCGGCCTTTTCCGAAAGCAGAGTGTGCGCGTCCATTTCCCTCGCGCGAGCTTCCGCGGCATACTCCTCCGGCAGAAGCTTGTGCACGAACCAGTCGAAATGGTCACCCAGGCAGCTTTGTCCCGCCTCATATCCCGTGAGCCCGGGCACCACGCCATCCTCCACCACGCCGCACATGCCGGGGATCAGGCGTTCATCCTTTCCAAGCATGATATGGCAGGCGGAAGTACCGAGTATCATGAGCATATCGCCGGGTTCCGTGATGCCGACTGCAGGCAAAGCGACATGGGCATCGACATTGCAGACCGCGACAGGCGTGCCTTCCCTCAGACCGAACCTTGCGGCAGCCTCCGCGCACACCGTTCCGGCCTTCGTGCCGACTGTCAGGACTTCGCCCGCGAACTTCTCTTCTATCACATTTTCAAGCCGTGGATCAAGGGCTCTGAAGAACGCTTTATCAGGATATCCCTGCCCCTTCTTCCAGAGCGCTTTGTAACCGGCAAGACTGCCGGAACGGCAGAGCCTGCCCGTTAAGCAGGCGACGATCCAGTCTCCTGCCTCTAGAAAGCTGTCAGCCTCGGCGTATACCTCCGGCGCCTTGTTGAGCGTCTCCCAAACCTTGGGAAACATCCGCTCGGAGGAGGCCTTGCCGCCGTAGCGCCTGAGGATGGTATCTCCACGTTCACCGAGAATGCTGCTGATCCTGTTTGCCTCCTCCTGAGCCCCGTGATGCTTCCACAGCTTTACCCAGGCATGCGGGTTTTCCTGCCATTCCTTCTTCATACACAGGGGCGTAAGGCTTTTATCCACCGGCAGCATGGTGCAGGCGGTAAAATCAATGCCGATACCGACGATATCATCCGCCGTGATCCCCGCTTCCCGCATCGCCAGCGGGATGACTTTCTCCATGCAATCCAGGTAATCACCCGGATGCTGCAGCGCAAAGCCGGGTTCCAGCGCTTTCCCGCAGGGCAAGGACCTGTCCATGACTGCATGGGGGTATGCCATTACAGCCGTACCCGCTTCCCGGCCTGTACCGATCTCGGCAGCAAGGGCACGCACAGACAACGTTCCAAAATCCAATCCCAAAGCGAAGCCAGCCACAGGATACCCTCCTTTCCGGATATGCTTACGCCATTCCGGCAACCGCAGAAGCCGCGATGAAGATATGACTCAGGTAATAAAGCGGCATGATATAGCCAAAGCAGCGGGTGTGGTGAACGAAATCATTTTCACAGATCATAAGATCGCTCGCGACGAGCATGGCTATGCCGAAGGAATACAGGAGCGTTTCAAAAGCACCGTTCCCCTTCAGTGCAGCCGCGCAGACAAGGGATACCAGGCTGACCAGGGCATATACTGCCACAGCCGCTTTCATCGGTATCTCCGGGATCTTCGGGAGCACTCTCCCGGCCATATACCAGCCGAGGAGCAGCATCAGGAGCACGCCGCAGATATAAATGCGCGCAGAACCAGAAAAGCGGCTGGCAGCGTACACAGTAAAGCCTATATGAGCCAGAAAGAACAGGCTGATCGCCAGGATATACCTCATGGTATTTCCTGATTTGTGGTTCATGAACCAGTCTCCCAGTACACTTATGATAAAGGCTGCTATGAGCGGTATCATCATCTCACCGCGGCCTGTCAGAGCCGCTATCAAAGCGCAGGACAGGGTGACAACACAGTTGCATAGGAAGCCTTTCCCCATGAGGCCCAGCACCATGCCGCATACCGGTATCAGGAGCGCAAAGCTCAGCCAGGTCTTCATTGCCTTTTCCCCTCGCGTTCATCAGCATCCACAACATGGAAAGAAGCAGCTCTGCCGAGCCTGTTCATATACGCAAGGCCCAGTTCCTTCGCCTCGGTGCCTTCGCAGAAGATCTCCTCCGCGCCCATATCGTCCATTTCGCGCAGAGCGGCAAACAGCTCCCTGCTCTGCTCCTGTATGTTGTTTCCCAGCATCCTCACCTTTCTGTCGCCATAAAGCGAACGGTTTCCGGATGCGGCGAGTATGGCGCATTTCTTTCCGTTCTTTGCCGCCGCGTCATACAGCGTGCAGACCTTAGACGCCATCCTCTTGCGGGAGCCCTTCACGATGGTCACATTGCCGCCCGGTGCATAGTGGCGGTACTTCATGCCGGGTGAACGTGCTGTCTCACCTTCCCCAAGAGGCCGCAGGACGCTTCCGTCGACCTCACACTCGCCTATCACCTCTGCGATCTGCTCAGGCGTGACTCCGCCGGGACGGAGTACACGAGGCGGTGTACATGTCAGATCCAGCACCGTACTTTCAAGGCCGACCCGGCAGCTGCCCCCATCCAATATAAGCGGTATCTGTCCGTTCAGATCATTGAAGACATGTTTGGCAGTCGTAGGGCTCGGACGGCCGGAAGAATTCGCACTCGGCGCCGCGATAGGGCCCGCGGCTTTGATCAGTTCAAGCGCCACGGTATTGGAGGGCATACGTATCGCCACCGTATTGAGCCCTGCCGTCACCGCGTCAGGCACCTTGCGGGATCGGGGCAATATCATGGAAAGCGGCCCCGGCCAGAACTCCTCGCACAGGAGGTTCGCGTCCAGAGGGATATCCCCGTCGATCAGATCCTTCATCATATCGGTATTGGCGATGTGAACGATCAGCGGGTTATCACCCGGCCGCCCCTTCGCCTCAAATATCTTCTTTACCGCAGCAGCATCCGTGGCTATCGCTCCAAGTCCGTATACCGTCTCCGTAGGAAAAGCCACGATACCGCCGCTCTTCATGATAGCGGCCGCTTTTTCTACCGCTTCCATTTCATATCCGTCAAGAATCTCTGTTTCCATATGAATCCTCACTTGTTATCATTCAGGCTGTCAAGCTTTGCCGTCTGCTCCGCGAGTACGAGAGCGTCTATGATCCTGTCCAGATTTCCGTTCATGATATCCCCGATGCGGGATACGGACAGGCCGATCCTGTGATCCGTCACCCTGTCCTGCGGGAAATTATAGGTACGTATCCTCTCGGAACGATCCCCCGTTCCCACCTGGGAACGCCGCTGGGCGCTGTACTCGCTCTCCGCCTGTTCACGTTCCTGTTCATAGAGCCTTGCCCGGAGGACGCGCATGGCTTTATCCCTGTTCTTAATCTGGCTGCGCTCATCCTGGCTCGTCACCACAAGACCTGTTGGGATATGGGTGATGCGCACGGCGGAATCCGTACGGTTAACATACTGTCCGCCCGCTCCGGAAGCGCGGTAGGTATCTATACGCAGATCGGCAGGATTTATGCTGATCTCCACATCCTCAGCCTCGGGAAGCACTGCCACCGTCGCCGTGGAGGTATGGATACGGCCGCCGGATTCCGTGACCGGCACCCTCTGCACTCTGTGCACGCCGCTTTCGAACTTCATCCGGCTGAAAACACCGCGGCCCTGTATCAGCGCGACTGCTTCTTTGACACCGCCTATATCGGTAGCGCCTTCATCGGTCAACTCCACTGTCCAGCCCTTGGAATCCGCGTAATGCATGTACATACGCAGTAATTCCGCCGCAAACAGTGCAGCCTCCTCCCCGCCCGCGCCGGCTCGCACTTCCAGTATCGCGTTGCGGTAATCATCCGGGTCCTCGGGGAGCAGCATGAGCTTCGCGGCTTTTTCCGCCTCTTCCATCCGAGGCCTCAGATCCTCAAGCTCTTCCTTCGCCATTTCCTCAAGATCGCTGTCGCCGCTCATCGCCATCTCCCGAGCGCCTTCTATATCCGCAAGGAGCTTTATGTAGTTCCTCGCAGCCGGCAGCTTCTCCTCGAGGGACGCGGCTTCGCGCGTCAGAAGACGGTATCTTCCGATATCGTCCATCACATCCGGCTGGGAGAGCTCTTCATTGATCTCTTCATACCGGTATATCATTGCTTCCAGCTTTTCAGCTATGGCATTTTCACTCAAATTTGCGATGAGAATCAAGCCCTCCTCATAACCATTGTCCTGTCAAAACCCTGCAGGTCCTTAAAGACCTCTGTAATCGCCCCCGGAAAAGCATCCGCGAGCATCCTGCGCACATCCTCCGCCTGGTCATACCCGATCTCCAGGATCAGTACACCGCGCTCATCCAGGATACTGCCCGCTTCACAGGCTATGCGCCTGTAAAACGTCAAACCGTCAGATCCTCCCCTCAGCGCGAGCTCCGGCTCGTACCGCACTTCACGCTGAAGAGCTTCCATATCCCTATCACTGATATAAGGCGGGTTGATACATATGACATCGAACAGACGCCCGGCAGCCGGATCGAACAGATCCCCTTCGAGCAGCTCGATATCCGCGCCCAGAAGCTCAGCATTCTCACGTGCAAGCGAAAGAGCCTGCGGCGAGATATCGCTCACCGCCACGCGGCACAGGGGACATTCCTTTTTTATCGTTATGCCGACAGCTCCAGAGCCGGTGCAGGCATCGAGTACATTGCGTTTCCCGTTCCTGCCGATCACATCGATCGCCTTTTCACAGAGGAGCTCCGTATCAAAGCGAGGTATCAGAGCGCGTTCATCCGTCCGGAAGGGCCTTCCGTAAAACCACGCTTCTCCGATGATATACTGAACAGGTCTCCCCTTCATCCTTTCGCAAAGCGCTCTTTCCGCTTTGCCCGCTGCCGATGCGGGCAGATCTCTTTCCATATCCTGCCTGCGATGCCCTAACCGTTCTCCCAACGCCCATTCAGCTATGAGAAACGCATCGGTATCCGGGTCCGGCACCTTCGCAATACGCAGTCTTTCCGACGCGGATGAAGTCCATTCGCGGACAGTCACTCCGCGTTCTCCTCCGCTGCCGGACCTGCATCTTCTGCCGATCGAGGCTCGTCATCGTATACAGGTATCGCATCTGGCATATCGAGGGCGTATTTGAGAGACGCCAGCGCCACCTCAAGCATAGAATCATCCGGCTCTGCGGTGGTGATCCGCTGTACCATAAGGCCCGGCCATTTGAGAGCTCTCACGCATTTATTGTCTTTCGCGCGCCCGAGCCACTGCAGCACATCGTAGGATATGCCTGCCACCACAGGCAGGAGCAGAAGACGACTGCCGATGCGGGCAAATACATTACCGGAATCGGAACCCAGAAGCGTAAAAATGAAAATGGAGATGACCATCACGATAACGAGAAAAGAAGTGCCGCAGCGGGGATGGAGCCGAGAAAAGGTGCGTGCGTTCTCCACCGTAAGGGGCATACCGTTCTCAAGGCAGAATACGCTCTTGTGCTCTGCACCGTGGTACATGAACACCCTGTGGATATCTTTCTGCTTGGAGACGAGGAACACGTAAAGCAGGAACACACCGATACGGACGATACCGCCGAGGATATTGACTACGACCTTGCTTTCGATCAGCCTCTTAAGGAGCGATTCGATCGCCGTGGGCAGCATGAAGAACAGCCCTATGGCCAGCACAAGAGCCAATATGACTGCCGCGGCAAGCATGACATCCTCAGGTTTTATGTGAAGGATCTGTGCTGCCTTCTTTTCAAAGGCAGAAGGCTCCTCCGCCTCTTCACCTGCCATTTCGGCGCTGTCCATCAGAGTCTTGGTACCCTGCCACAGCATGATGACAAAATTGACAACACCGCGAATGATCGGCCATGCAAAGAAAGGGTATTTGTCGGAAAGCTTAAGGTTTTCCTTCCGTTTGGCAACGATCCTCCCGGATGGAGTGCGCACGGCAACCGCCGTATACTTCGGGCCCCGCATCATGACGCCTTCCATGACCGCCTGTCCTCCCGCGCGTATCGGATCTCCTTCCTTGGGCTTGAGCCACCTGCCGGTAAACCAGTCTGCGAATTTTGACATATATCAGAACCTCCGGATCGAAAAAGAAATGGACAAAACCTCAATTTATATTATATCACATATCAGCCATTGCATTCCACATAGCTTTTGTGTCATTATCGCGGCACAAATAAAAACACGGGCTGCGATTTGGCAGCCCGCATCTCTTTGCATATTACA
>JAEEGL013096716.1_pt1 | contig 11033 bp, 9 predicted proteins | sample 9134231 | NCBI WGS metagenome assembly JAEEGL01 (sample SAMN16246548, study PRJNA631951) | gut metagenome | biome: gut microbiome; feature: rumen; material: fiber-attached | host: Bos | place: Iran: Karaj | collected 2018-10
CACTGAGTCGCCGAATCGGTTGATAAGGTTGGTAAACAGCAGTATGGTGCAATTCTTTTCTTTTAAAAGATCTCTGTACTTTGCGTTTTTAGTCATTTTAATGTATCTCCTTCGTGTTTATGACTAAATGGTACAGAGTTTTCCTATTCATTTTAACACAGTATTTGTACAATTGGGAAAGTATTTTATTTCCGATATGGAAAGTTTTGAATCGAGGATGCCCGCGGCGGGCAAATTTATTCCGCTGTATCACCGAGTTCAGTAGCGAAGGCCTCAAGATATGCATCCTGTTCCTGCTGCATGGCCGTCGCATCTATCTTTTCTATACGCTCGGATCCTATAAAACGAAGGTTCGCGGCCGCTTTTTTGGTCTTTATTACGACTTGTGTGTATTCGGGCCCGATCTTAAGAAGTTTAAGCGCTTCTTGGGTACTTAAATAACCGCTTGAAATGATCCCGAGAGTATCAAAAAGCGTATCATTGGCGATCGGCCCGACAATAACATCCGCACTCACCCCGTCCTTTGATCTGCGATTATTAAAGATATATTCAAACCACTTTTCATCACGCGTAAATTCATGCACGTCAAGGCCGGATTCATCGAGTTCGTAGATATTTACGACCGCGTTTTTGCCTGCCCACCGATATGTAAAATCCTTATCGGGGGTTAAATAAAATCCCCGGCCGAAATCCGCGTTCTTTCTGCCGTAATGTATATCGGGTTCTTTAATTTCACAGTCGCTCGTGTGATAAAGGATCTTCATAAACATCAGTCCTCGCCCGGCGTGATCGCCGTTCAGTTTAAGGATTTATCGTTATTCTCTGTATTTCTTGCGTGCAAGCAGCACGCATATCACAAGCCCGATAGGAAATCCTATACCTGCAAGCACGCCCGCCTGTAAGTTGTCTCCCGTTGCCTGCGAAACATTGCCCAGAATCGCAGGACCTGCGGCACCACCCAGATCGCCCGCAAGGGCAAGGAGCGCAAACATCGCAGTCCCGCCGCGCGGCATAATCTTTGACGATATGCTGATCGATCCCGGCCACATGATCCCGACGGAAAAGCCGCAAGCCGCGCACCCGATAAGGCCGAGTATCGGAATACCTGCCAGGGCTGCCAGCAGATAGCACGCAAGGCACAGTATACCCGACGCGATCATAAAGATGGAAAGATCGACTTTTTCACCGAATTTTCCGTACAGCGTCCGGCTGACACCCATGCATACGGCAAAGCCGCACGGTCCCGCCAGATCGCCCACGGTTTTGGATACGTGAAGCGCCGATTCCGCAAATGCCGATGCCCACTGCGACATGGATATCTCCGAAGCGCCGGCGCATACCATCAATACGATAAAGAGCCAAAAGAACTTTGTCTTAAGAAGCTGCCCCATCGACATGCCTTCGCCGTCATCGGTGAGTTTTTCGATCGGACAGGTTACAAAGTTATATATGTTGGCAAGCGGTATCAACGACCACAGAACGGCAAGTATCTTCCATTTATCCAGACCGATGCATGTGAAAAACACGGTCGAACCCAGTATCACCGCCACAGATCCCCAGCAGTAAAAAGAATGCAAAAGGCTCATAGCGGTTTCTTTGTTTTCAAACGGACACGCTTCAACGATCGGACTTGCCAGCACTTCCGTAAGTCCGCTTCCTATGGCATAAATTATCACTGAGATGAGTATCCCGATAAACGGGGATGGCAAAAGATCCGGCACTATCGCAAGCGACATAAGTCCCAGTCCGCTTGTTACCTCCGCGGCAACGATACACGGCCTGTAGCCGATCTTATCCACCGCTTTGGCACAGATAAAGTCCACGATCAGTTGTGTAAAAAAGAAAGTTGTGGAAATAAGAGCCAGTTTTCCGAACGATATTTTATAGTTTTCATGAAACACCATGAAAAGAAGAGGAACAAAATTGGCGCAGATAGCCTGGGTTACAAACCCAAGATAACACGCCAATAAAGTTTTTCCGTATTTTTTTTGTGGATCCATAATAACGATATTCCGATCAGGCCGGACGGGCAAGGTAGAATCCCTGGAAGAGGTCGATCCCCAGACCTACAAGATAATCAAATTCTTCTTTTTCCTCTACGCCTTCCGCTACGACCAGTATTTTGTGTGAGTGGAAATACTGCACGAGTTTTTTCACATTTTCCTGCTTTTCGGTAATGTGATCAATTCCGGATATGAGTTTTCTGTCAAGTTTTACGATATCCGGCGACATGATATCAACTCTTTCGATATTATTGATACCGCTGCCAAAATCATCGACCGACAGAAGGTTGTCCATATGTTTTACCGATTCACGTTTCATCTCCCAATGCTTGGGAGAAAAATAGGGGTATTCCAGATTCTCGATGATCATCCTTCCGCGAATCTCTTCCCCGAAGTATTCAAGAAATGCGTCCGCCTCTTCACCCTGCATGCAATCGGACGGGAATGAATTGATGGAAACCCTCTGCGCGTAGCCTCTTAAGAAATAAGCCTGCATAGCTCCAAAGAAGGTTGCAACTTCCAGGACATGCAGCTTGTTTCTTTTTGTATAATCCTCTATCAGCTCGGTAACCGTCATCTCGGTGGGACGCATAAGTGCTTCATAGGCATATATGGTTTTGCCGTCAGCCTTGAATATGGGCTGAAACACATAATTGATCGACAGCTCACCGAGGGCTTTCAATATTTCTTCGTTTAGGGGCAAATCATCATAGTATATCATGCTTGGTCTCTCCGCTTCTTACCGGGTGCTCTCACCCGTCAACACTATATCGTCCTAATCCGTTTGGAGCATTATAGCATTGCAAAAAGAACAGATTATTAACCAAAATAATTTACGGCTCGTGAAGTTTGTAATCAACGTCTTCTTTAATTATTTCCAGCATTATTGCCGCAAATTTGGGATCGAACTGGGTTCCCGAACCTTTCTCAAGTTCGCCCTTTACCACTTCCTGGGGGATAACGTCTCTGTAACTTCTGTGGCTTGTCATCGCATCATATGCGTCGGCAACCGCGATGATCCTTGCCTCTTCGGGAATATCCTCACCGGCAAGTCCGTCGGGATAACCCCTTCCGTCGAAACGTTCGTGATGCCATCTTGCGCCTGTTGCAAGTTTGGGCATTTCCACGATGTTTTCAAGTATCTTGGCACCTCTTCCGGGATGGGTTTTTATCTTGTCATACTCTTCATCCGTAAGTTTTCCGGGTTTATTGATGACCGCATCGGGCACGCCTATCTTACCTACATCATGAAGAAGCCCCATCATATATATTTCTTCCTGGTGTTCGGGGGAATAACCGTATCTTTTGGCGATTTCCCTGGAATAATCGGCAACCCTTCCCGAATGTCCCTTTGTATAAGCATCTTTTGCATCGATCGCATCGGCAAGCGTATGTACCACATGAAGTGAAAGACCTTCCACTTCTTTGGTCTTGCGTATGACTTCCGCACTAAGATCTTTCTGAAGTCTTATAAGCTCCAAAAGATGTCTTACACGAAGTGTCAGAACTTCCGCGGCGAAGGGTTTTCTGATAAAGTCCATGGCTCCGAGGGAAAGTCCCGCGGTCTCTGATGCACAATCGTCGTTTGCCGTAAAGAAAATGACCGGTATCTCGGGCTTTTCGTTTTCTTTTTCCCATTTACGAAGAAGCCCTAAGGTTTCAAATCCGTCAAGGTCGGGCATTTTGATGTCCAATAACAGCATGTCGATCGTGTTTTTGGTGACATAGTCAAGTAACATCCGCCCGCTCTTAAGGCAGGTAACCTTAAATCCTGCCTGTGCAAGGACGGTGTTAGCATTCTTCAATATGATCGCATCATCGTCTACAACAACTACGCGCTCTTCCATAAATATCCTTTCCGTCTGCGGGCACCGGATAATCCGCAAACACGCTGTCATTTCCGGGGCTCGATCGCTCACACCGGCCCGATCATTCCCACAGGCTTCCGTATGCTTTTATCGCCTCATCCACGGTCATCTCGCCGTTCGCAACCTTGTAAGCGGCTGCGCGGAACTCTTTATTGACGGCATCGCTGAGCCCGGTCTCCCGGTAACTGAATGACTTTTCATCGGGGAAACCTTCAAGAGACGAATAAACTTCATCAAGTGAGAAATCGTTTGTAGGTGTGATAAGTCGTTTGATGGCTGCCATATTTCCGAGTTCTTTTTCCTGGGTAAGAAATCTTATGAATTCGTTGGTCATATCAAGATTGGCGCTGTTTTTGTTTACACTGAAAAACAGATTGACATTGTCAAGGAAATACCCGCCGTCATCGCCAAGAGGCACTACAAAGAACTGATATTTAAAAGGATTTGCCGTATAAGCTTCCGATTTGCTCTCACGCTTGGCCGTACCCGAAACCATATCGCCGCTTCCTAACATCATCGGTACATCGCCTTCAAAAAACCGCAATATGACCGCATTGTAATCGTCTTCCATCTCAGCGGAGCAGGTGGCGGGATCAAGATATCCCGAGTCCACAAAGTGCTCAAGTTTCTCGAGTGCGGGACGCATCATCTCACCGGCACTGCTTTCCATGTTGTTGAGAGGTTCGACCGATTCGGGATGTTTGAGTACATTGTCACAGAACATCGGAAAAGCGAACGCATAGAAACTTCCGGAAGTCGAAGTGACGTTCGCTCCCATTAAGGGGTTTTCGTATCCCAGCGTTTTGAGGTTTTCGCAGACATCTATAAAACTTTCGTAATCTTTGGGAACCTCAAGTCCGTTCTCTTCAAAAATATCCATGTTCACGAGCATTCCGTAGGATCTTGTGAAGATGGGAAGCATTACCACATCTCCGTTTGCGAGGGTCCATCTGGCACCTTCGCGGATACAGTCCATATTGATATTTAAAGAAGGATCGGAAAGCACCTCCGCACTTTCAAGCACCGAAGCCATTTTTTCGTTTTCGATCATCCACGAACCTGTGACATAGATGTCGGGAGCCTCGTCACTCATCAAAGCGCTTGCAATGGTGTTTTCGTAATCATCCAGATAAACGTAATTGAGACTTACGTTCGGATAGTATTCATAGAAACGTTCAAATTCGCTTTCGAGCGATTCGAAGTTTGAATAAGTTCCCGCAACCTTGATAGAGCACGTTGTCTCGGTGGGGAGTGTGGGTTTAAATTCCGTACTTTGGGCAGTTTTGTTGCCGCACGCCGTCGTTCCCGCGAACAGTGCGATCACAAGTATCGAAACCAGTGTCTTTTTGAGCAATCCTGTTGTTTTAAACATAAATGCCGCCTCCGCTTAGTATCATTAACACTCTTTGTGCCCCCGGGTAAACCCCTGTGATCCCGGTAACTTATATGATCCCCATCACATATTGTCCCATTTGTGTTCTTCAAAATAAGCATCTATCGACGCAACAAGCTCGTCGCGTGGCATTGTCTTTAAGAAATATCCCGCCGGTTTTAATTTCATTACGCTCATTATGCTCTCGCGGTCGGATTTTCCGGTAAGGAAAATGATCGGGATATCTTTGTAATCGTATTCGCTCCTTATCATTTCCATAACCTGCGGCCCGGGAGTAATGGGCATATCGTAATCCAAAAGGATCAGGTCGGGACGGTGATTGGCCATATATGTAATGGCCTGCATGCCGGATTTTACTGCAGTGATCCTGTATTTTTCGGACAGCCACCCTCTTAGCATCTTTAAGAATGTGGTATCGTCATCGACCAAAAGAATATGCTTGCCAAGCCGCTTTTCCTCGGCTTCCATAGCAAGTGACATCAATCCTTCCGCTACGTATTTGGCATCGAAAGGACGCTTGAACTCTCTTTTAATATAAGGATCCGGTATATATTTTTTGATTGCGCTCAATTCATCGTCATATCCGATCAGACAGACCGGACGTTCCTCGTCCCTGCTGATATCCATGATGTATACGAGCGCTTCATCCGCTTCATACACATAATCTCCCGCGAGTATCAGTATCAGATCAACATCTTCTTTCCCCGCTTCTATGCTGCGGATGTCGGGTTCTGCCTGAATGGTGATGAACCCCGCTTTTTTGAGATTTGCCTGAAGCGCATCAGCCATAAACCCGGTCCTGGTGCTGATCATTAGTATCTTGCTGGCCATTATTTTTCTCCCCCCGATAAAATCCCCGGTATCAGGTCATAATCAAAATTGTCGACAGCCTTTTTGATGGCGTCAAATCTGGTTGCCTCTTCTTCGGGGAATCTGTACCCACCAAGCGATTCCACGATATTGACAACACTGTCATAATCAAATGAGGCACAGAATTCCGCAATAGCGAGGTAAGCCTCTTTCATATCACGTTCCAAAATAAGCGGCCGGTCATCACTCGCCGCATCATTATCAAGATCTCTTAAAGGTTCAAGTTCTTTTGCAAGAGCCCTGTACTCCGCAAGAAGTTTTCCGATCTCTCTTTCAAGAGTATCCGTATCCCCGGATTCTCCTGCTTTTTCGAGCCTGCCCGCAAACTCTCCGAGTTTTAAGGCTCCGATAACACGTGAAGTGCTCTTAAGCGCATGGACCTTGATCGTAACATTCTTAAGATCCCTTACATTCCAGTATTTCTCTATGTCATCCGCGTTTTTGGCAGCGGCATCAAGATACATCTTAAGAGTGACCATATATGATTCACGACTACCACAGTGTATCAGACCGGAATTAACGTCCAGGTCATCAAGTTTGAAAATGAAATCCGGGATAAAGAAATCATCTTCCCCGTCATCATCCGATGCCGGAGCGATCTTTCCTTTCGGAAGGTACTGAAGCAGCATCGTTTCAAGTCTGTCGGGATCGATGGGCTTGGTGATATAATCGTCAAAGCCTTCATTGATATACATTTCGCGCATACCCGAAATGGCATTGGCGGTAAGGCATACAACAGGAGTCTCGGCATTCGGAGTATCTTTGATCTCCTTCATTTCTTTGAGTGTTTCGATACCGTCTTTATCGGGCATCATGTGATCCAAGAAAATAACATCGTAATGTTTCTGTTTGTATAACGAAATGCCTTCGTCTCCGCTGCCGGCCGTATCTATCTGTACTTTTGTGCGCTTAAGGAGGCTTTGGAAAACGGAAAGATTGACAGGCGTGTCATCAACCACCAAAAGCCTTGCATGTGGCGCTATAAAGCTCTCTCTGTATTTCTTTCTGTCTGAAACGGAACGTTTAAAGGTCTCTTCGTAATCACCGATGGGATTCCAGTTCTTTACGCCCTGAACAAGTTCAAAAGAGAAAGTCGAACCTTTTCCGTATTCGCTTTGAACATCAATGTGGCTTCCCATCATTGCTAAAAAGCTTTGAGCGATACTCATTCCAAGGCCGGTTCCTTCTATATTCCTGTTTCTCTTTTCCTCGATACGCTCGAAAGCTTTAAAGAGGCGTTCCAGATCTTCGGGCTTTATACCGATACCCGTATCGGTAACGCTTATAAACAGTCTTATCGAATTGGGATCGGCGTTTTCTTTTTCAAAACCCGCTTTGAAGGTGATCGAGCCCTCTTTAGTGTATTTTACGGCATTTGAGAGAATATTGGTGATGATCTGCTTGATGCGGATCTCATCTCCGTGAAGTATCATCGGAATGTTCCTGTCGACATCAAGATTTAAGGCAATGCCCTTATCCTCGGCCTTACCCTGGACCATGTTCACAAGGTCGTTGAGCAGGGAAACAAAATTGTAGTCGACATTGATTATGTCCATCTTGCCGGCTTCTATCTTGGAAAAATCAAGGATATCGTTGATCAGTCCGAGTAACGTCTTGCCGGCTGTTCTGATGCTTTCGGAATATGCTACGATCTCCTCTTCATGACTGTCTCTTAATACCATCTCGTTAAGACCCATGATCGCATTCATGGGCGTACGGATGTCATGAGACATTGTCGATAAGAAGTAGGATTTGGCATCGTTGGCCTGGTTGGCCGCTTCGGCAGCCTCCGCAAGTTTCCTGTTGTAGAACATAAGTATCAGGAAGTTAAATACAAGCAATATCAGAAGACCCAATATCACGATTCCCAGTAACATCCAGTCAACAACCGTATTTGTCGAGAGTTCACTCGCGGGAATATACGCCAAAAGATGCCATGTATCCATCGAAGTAAGAGGCGTATAAGCTATAACGCATTCCTCACCTTTGGAATTGAGCATCCTCATGGTACCGGATCCTGAGGTGACCTGGTCTATCATTGTCTTGTATTCTGCGCTGTCCGCGTGATTATATGATTTGTAATATTCAAAGAAATTGGAATTTTTAAGGGATTTACCGTGTACCAGATAATCTCCGTCCTTATTGATGAGTGCGATCTCCACGTTTTCGTACTCACCATTTAAGAAAACAAGCTTATCCTCCAGCGCGCTTACCGGTTCAACACGCATCAGAAGTGCCTCTTTGAGCTGCCGGTTATCCTCCTCATCAACGATAGTCACGTAGTTCATGAATGCAATGGACTGAACACCGTTTTGCGGATTCGTATACGCTCTGGTAAGATTTACGACACCGTCCTCCCGGCTGATGGCATCGGGATCGTCAAACATATGGATGTTACGGTATGAAACCGAATAATTGTCCGGATCCACAGGACTCGGATGCGTAGATATACCGCTTCTGGAAAGGTCATTGGGAAATATCAGATGACCGTAAATAATGGGAGATATCTGGGCCCTTCTGACAAAAGAGATGGCTTCGGCCTCAGTCATCGGCATTCCGGCCTCAGCGGAACGGTCTATATAATTGGCCCAGATGTCGCAAAGGTGCTGCTCATCTTCGAGATAATTCGTGATGATCTGCTCGGCAGTGACACTCATCTTCTCGAAGGCCTCAATGACACTCGCGTCACTTTCGCGCATTTTTGTATTGGCATATTGAATTATAAAGAAAAGTATCAACCCCATTATGACAAGGTTGACGACTATGATCAGCGTTCTTCTCACGCCTGTACCTCTTTACTCGGTAATCAATGACTTGTTCTTTATCACGTTACAGTTGTACATTATCTTTCATTATAATATACAAAGCCCGTACTTCACAAGAAAAACAAGTCAGCAGAACAAAGCACCGCGCAAGCCCGCGAAAAAGGGCACCGCACGGTGCCCTTTTCTGCATTTAAGATCTGTATTTTTGTATCAGTTCCTTGCGGCTTGAACAGCCGTATTTCTTATAAATATTCTTCACATGAAATTTCACTGTGTTTTCTGAAATAAAAAGCTCCGACGCAATTTCCCTATAGGTCTTTCCGTTTAAGAGCATCTGCAAAACTTCCTGTTCCCTGTATGAAAGGCTGTCTGCACACTCATCCTTTGACTTTGTGATTCCCGCTGTCACCATCTGCCTGACATCATTTTGCAAACCGAGATCAAACAAAAGAAAAATGGCAAACAAGGTTAAAACACATATTACAGAAGTGGCTATAACATGGCTTAAATGATAGGGAGTCAGCAATATCCCGGCAGATGCTCCAAGAGCTTCACCCAACCTGCCGAAGGCAAACCCGAAAGGCGCCAGATAAAGAAGTTTCGGAGTGGATCCTGCCGGCACCACAAATGTCAGGGCTCTGGAAACCGATACAAATCCCAGAATAATGTATGCCATCACCCAGATCACCGCACTTGCATGAATCTGCTCCATCAATAGCAGCGATACAACGGGAAACAGGACAGTGGTACTGCAAAGGATCAACGCCGTTTTGGGGCTTTTGTCATATACAAGACCTGCGATGATCAATCCGATCGAATAAAAAGCTCTTGAGAATTCCAGATTCACACCGGCCTGAGTAATATCCGCAGAAGGAAAGTAGAATCCCATATTCCCCACCATACTTAATAAGACAATGGTGACAGCGCAAAAAATGAAATAGGTTCTGACCTTTCCCGGTTCTTTTATCTCGATAACCGCCGGATCGCTAAGTTCCTCGGATGCAGCATTTTCTTTTTCCGGAAATAGGAACCATGCACAGAGTACGGATATCAGAACAAAGATCGTATAAAGGATCCATACCGATGGTTGAGTCAGAAAAGAGCCATGCATAGGCAGGGAGATCAAAAAAGAAACGATAGATGTCACAGCTCCCGCTCCGCCAAAAAGCAGACCTCTTCTCTGCTTTGTCTTCAGTGCCAGACCCGTCAAGTAATAACCAAACAGATGACCGGTCAAAAGCGATGCTATAAGTCCGAATCCCATTACCACCGGTATAAGGTCCGTTGCCACGGAGATCAGACTCATAAAAAACCAAAGGCATATGCAAAAGATATAACTTTTTTTATTTAGAACAAGATTGGGGTTTCGCTTCAATCCCAGGGAAAATAACATCATGCCCAGGATATGGATCACATAGACCAAAACTTCCGCAGTGAAATCGGTGATCTTGGAAGGATACAAAGATGCGATCTTGTAATACCAACTGATAAAAGCAGTAGATGTCACCAGAATAGTGAGGGACATCATTATGAAAATACAGATAGAATTGTGTCTCTCATTCGATTGATTCATAAATATAAGTTATCATTGTCAATACGGAGCGTCAAACAAAATCAAAAGGCGGGTAGGCGAACAAAAAGCGCTTTTTTAAGGCGTTTTTCGTCTTGCCTACCCGCAAACTACCCACGGCCATTCTCACTTCAAGGGCCGATTTTTATGTTTTAAATTGATCAATAATAGATTCTCTGTCCCGGGAAGATCAGATTCGGATTCTTGAGAGGATTCAGGATGAGCAGTTCTCTCAAGGTTGTTCCCAGTCTTCTGGCGATCCTGTAGAGGTTATCTCCTTTTTGTACTACATAATACCTGCGTGACCTTGTCTGATTGCCTGTATTATCATTGCCCGCATTCTCGTTTCCGTCTGCCGGAACTTCCTTTTCAACATAATAAGCGATCTTCTGTCCGGGGAATATCAGATTGATATTCTTTATGTAAGTATTCCAACTTCTAAGAGATGACAGGCTCACACCCAGCTTCCATGCGATCTTTGTCATGGTATCACCCCTTACGACGATATATTCCATCTTAACCGTCGTCAATTTTGTAGCACCGGACCCGCCTGAAGAAGATCCG
>JAEEGL014082007.1_pt1 | contig 11033 bp, 9 predicted proteins | sample 9134231 | NCBI WGS metagenome assembly JAEEGL01 (sample SAMN16246548, study PRJNA631951) | gut metagenome | biome: gut microbiome; feature: rumen; material: fiber-attached | host: Bos | place: Iran: Karaj | collected 2018-10
TAGTGCGGATCTGCCCTTTTCCGAAAGCACATAGACCTTTCCCCTGCCCGCAGCCTCGCGTATGAGGCCTTCCGCGGCCAGCTTCTTCGCGTTCCTTACCATAGTCGTCCGCTCTATGCCCATCGCCTCCGCCCACTCGGTGAGATTGCCGCTTCCGATCCGGTCAAGATTTCTCAGAAGGCGGAACTGCGAACCGTTTATGCCGGCCGCCGATAAGCGGTCCTCATAAATCTCGGTAAGAATGCGCGCGATATGATTCGCGTTCGTATTGAAGCAGTCGCTTGAGTAAGGTCTGATCATTTCCGTTCCTTTCAAATAGTGTATATACACTATATCAGAAGGCGCCGCCCGCGTCAACATGCCTGGCCGGAAGCCGGCAGGCGCATGAGACCGGGGCCGGGGCCGGAGCGCAGATAAAAAAAGGCCGCGCGCTTTCGCGCACGGCCTTAAATATTAATGTTCAGAACAATCCCTGCGGGACATCCACCGAATCCATTCCCTCGCTCAGTCCCTCGCTCATCCTTTCAAACGAGGCTCTGGAGGCGTAGTCGCGGAATTCGAACTTCTGGAACCTCGTACGGTCGCCCTTCCAGCGCAGGTACATCCAGGGACCGGCATCGCCGCTCTCCACGGACTCGTCCTCCTTCTTCTGCACCCTTCCGCCGTCGACCAGCGAGAGGAAGTACTCCCACTGCTCTGAAGAAAGCTCCTTCACGCACGCGACGGTTATGTCGTCCTCGGTGAGAGGCCAGTGGTTACCCTCCCTCTTCTCGTAATAGAAGAGATAGTAGCCGTCCTCGAAGTAATAGCAGTATCTGTGGTAATCCGGCGGATTGGTCGAGGAGGAATAGGTATACTGAAGCAGCGATATCGTTCCGGGGCTTATATCCTTTCCGCTCCCGACCTCAAGATAGTCCTTTCTGTATTTGGCGTTCGGCCCTATTATGCCGAGTATCCTGAGGAGAAGGAGCAGAAGCAGCAGGATAATTATGATTATGGCTATTATGATCATTATTTTTCTGTTTGGCCTGTACCTCATCAGAGCTCACCTTTGCTTACGCGCTACAGGATGTTTATTCCGGCGGCTGCGCAGACCCTGCGGGTCTGCTCGTCCCACACCGAGGACTGCACCTCGCCGATGTGGGCCGCTCCGAGCAGCAGCATGCAGAGCCTGCTCTGCCCGATGCCGCCGCCTATGGTCTGCGGAAGCTCTCCCCCAAGAAGGGCCTTGTGGAAGGGAAGCTCCCTTCTGTCGTCGCAGCCCCTTATCTTAAGCTGTCTGTCCAGAGCCTCGGGATCGACCCTGACGCCCATGGACGAGACCTCGAAGGCTATGCCGAGGACCTCGTTCCAGAACAGAATGTCGCAGTTGAGATCCCAGTCGTCGTAGTCCGGAGCCCTCAGGTCGTGGGGCTTTCCGCTCTTAAGGGCGCCGCCGATCTGCATCAGGCAGGTCGTCGGGTGATCCTTTACGTAGGCGTTCTCCCTCTCCTTGCCGCTGAGATCCGGGTACATGTCCTCGAGCTCCTGGCTCGTTATGAAGCTGATATCGCGGCTCTTGGGCGAGGTCACGGCGATCTGCGGGAAGAGGCCCCTCAGGGTGTCCTCTGTATCGCAGATGGCTCCGACTATCGAGCGGACGGTGTCCTTGAGATATTCAAGGTTCCTGTCGTCCTTCGAGATGACCTTCTCCCAGTCCCACTGGTCCACGTAGACGGAGTGAAGATTGTCCAGATCCTCGTCGCGCCTTATCGCGTTCATGTCGGTGTAAAGGCCCTTGCCGACGTGGAAATCGTAGTTCTTGAGGGCCTGTCTCTTCCACTTGGCGAGAGACATGGCGACCTGGCATTCGCGGCCGTCCTCCTTTATGTCGAAGGAGACCTTGCGCTCGACCCCGTTGAGGTCGTCGTTGAGTCCGGACGAAGCTTCGAGGATGAGCGGAGCGGAGACTCTGCTGATATTGAGAGCCTTGCTTATATTATTCTCGAAAATATTGTGGATAAGACCTATTGCTTTCTGCATGTCGTAGACGTCGAGACATGCCTTGTACTTTTCGGGCAGGATAACGCTGCTCATCTCTCTCACCTCTTTTCTTATTCTCTGAAGAGCATGTTGGCGTAGGTCGGATACGGCCAGTAGGGCGAGCCTACCAGCGCTTCAAGTCTGCTCACGAGGGCTCCGAGCTCCTCCGTGCGGGAGACGACCTCGTCTCTGTAAAACCTTGCGGCTTCTATGTCCTCACCCCTGGCGGAGGCGTCCTTAAGGGCCTTCTCGAGGGCGTCGGAGACGCTCAGGGTCTCCTCGAAGACGTCGGACACCCTGCCGAGCACGGACCTTTCGGCCGCGGCCCTGAAGCCGGTCTTCTCCTTGCCTTCGACAACCCCGCAGAGGTCCTTCTCAAAGCCCGTGACGGCCGGCGCGATGTGGCGCAGCACCATCTCGAGCAGAGTTCCGGCCTCAATAGCCGTCTTCTTGCAGTAATCCGCGAGATGTATGGCGTATCTCGCCTCCATCTCCTTTCGGGTGTAGATGCCGTGCTTTCCGAAGAGCTCGAGGTTCTTCTCGTTGATGTAGGCCGGCATGCTGTCCACCGTGTCGCGAAGGTCGCTGAGGCCTCTCTCCGCGGAGATCCTCTTCCAGTCGTCGCTGTAGCAGTTTCCGTTGTAAAGTATGCGCATGTGGGCGCTGAGGGTCTCCTTTATGAGAGCCTGCAGCTCCTCGTTGAAATCTTCGGCCTTCTCGAGGCGGTCGGCGAAGCGCGAGAGCTCCTCGGCCATCATAGTGTTGAGCACGACGTTGGGGCCCGCTATGGACTGGCTCGAGCCGACCATCCTGAATTCGAACTTGTTGCCCGTGAAGGCTATCGGGGAGGTCCTGTTCCTGTCAGTAGTGTCGAGCGGGATCTCGGGCATGCTGTCGACGCCTATCTCGAGCTTTCCGCCCTGCCTTCCCTCGTAGTCGGTGCCCTCGACCACGGATTCAACGACCGCCATCAGCTCGTCTCCGAGGTTGATGCTTATGGTCGAGGGAGGAGCCTCGTTGCCGCCGAGCCTGTGGTCGTTGCCGTGATAGGCCACGCAGCAGCGCAGCATCTCCTGATAGTCGTCGGCTCCGGCGATGAAGGCCGCTATGAACGTGAGGAATCTCGCGTTCTGACGCGGAGTGTGGCCGGGCTTGAAGAGGTTCTCTCCGCCGTCGGTCGAAAGGCTCCAGTTGTTGTGCTTTCCGCTTCCGTTGACGCCTGCGAAGGGCTTCTCGTGAAGTATGCATTCGAGGCCGAAGCGCCTTGCTATCTTGCGCATCAGCTCCATCATTATCTGGTTGTGGTCGCAGGCCTTGTTTGCGTCGCAGTATACGGGCGCGAGCTCGTGCTGCGAGGGCGCGGCCTCGTTGTGCTCAGTCTTGGCGTAGACTCCGAGCCTCCAGAGCTCGCGGTCGAGCTCCTTCATGAACTCGGCGACCCTGTGCTTTATGGAGCCGTAATAGTGATCGTCGAGCTCCTGCCCCTTGGCGGGCCTGGCGCCGAACAGCGTGCGTCCGCAGAGCTTTAGATCGGGGCGTCTGTTGAAGTCCTCGAGATCTATCAAAAAGTATTCCTGCTCGGGCCCGACCTCGGGGATGACGTGCATGGTCTTAGTGTCTCCGAAGAGGCGCAGCAGCCTTACGCTCTCCCTGTCGAGCGCGCTTATGGAGCGAAGGAGCGGAGTCTTCTTGTCGAGGACCTCGCCGCCGTAGGAGCAGAAGAAGGTCGGAATGTAGAGCGTGTCGTCCTTGACGAAGGCGAAGGAGCTGGGGTCCCAGGCGGTGTAGCCTCTGGCCTCGAAGGTCGCGCGAAGGCCGCCCGAGGGGAAGCTCGAGGCGTCAGCCTCGCCCCTTACGAGCTCCTTTCCGGAAAGCTCCATCACAGCCTTGCCGGATCTGTCCGGAGTGACGAAGGCCTCGTGCTTTTCGGCCGTGACCCCGGTCATCGGCTGGAACCAGTGGCAGAAATGGGTCGCGCCCTTTTCGACCGCCCAGGCGCACATCGCCTGAGCGATGCTCTCCGCGGCCCCGGCCGAGAGCGGCTGTCCGCTCTGCACGCACTGCTTCCACGCGCTGAAGACGCCGGCGTCAAGCCGTTCCTTCATGAGCTCTTCGTTGAAGACCATCGACGCGAATAATTCGGGAATGTTCATGCTCTTATCCTCGCAGTGATTTTATCAGTAAATTATCATAAAATTTTATCACGCTTTTTGCCGTTGTGAAATCCATATTATGTATTTTAGTTCCGCGTTTATTCTTGATTTTGACGGCTGAGGAATTAAAATAATAGCCATATATGGAAAAGATCTCAAGGCAAAATCTCATAGACGGCTTCAGAGGAGGCATTCCCATCGGTCTGGGCTACTTCGCCGTAGCCTTTTCTCTCGGGATCGCCGCGGCGAATTCCGGCCTCACGGCTCTTCAGGGCTTCGTGACCAGCCTGCTCTGCAACGCCTCCGCAGGCGAATACGCGGGCTTCACCGTGATCGCGGCAGACGGGACCTACTTCGAGATGCTGATATTCACGATAGTGGCGAACGCCAGATACCTTCTGATGTCCGCGGCCCTCTCGCAGAGATGCCGGCCGGAGCTCGGGATACGCCACAGGCTCGCCATATCCTTTTACATCACGGACGAGCTGTTCGCGCTCAACATCTCGAGGCCCGGCTTCGTCGACCCCTGGTTCACCTACGCCGCAATCCTTCCCGCGACCCTGATGTGGGCGGGCGGGACGGCCCTCGGAGTGATCGCGGGCAACGTCCTCTCCCCTCAGATCGTCAGCGCCCTGAGCGTCGCGCTCTACGGCATGTTCATAGCGATAATAATCCCGCCCGCGAAGGAAAACCGCGTAATGGCGTGTCTGATCGCGCTGTCCTTCGCAATGAGCTACGCGGCCTCGAGGCTTCCGGGCCTGTCCGCGCTCTCGTCCGGCACAAGGATCATAATCCTGACCGTGGTCATAGCGGGCGCTGCGGCCCTGCTCTTCCCGGTCAAGGCGGAGCCCGCAAGGGAAGGCGCCGCGGATGCCGGCGGCAGTGGATCTTCCGAAAGAGGAGGCAAGGCGTAATGACGCACAGCACCTGGATATACATACTCATAATGGCCGCCGTGACCTTCGTCATAAGGGCGCTTCCCATGACCCTGATGAGACGCTTCATCGAGCATCCCTTCCTGCGGTCCTTCCTCTATTATGTGCCCTACGTGACCCTCGCGGTAATGACCTTCCCGGCAATAATAGAATGCACGGCCTCCCCGCTCGCGGGCGCTGCGGCCCTCGTTATAGGCATAGTTCTGGCCCTGCTCGGAGTAAAGCTGGTCGGAGTCGCCGCCCTCTGCTGCGTGACCGTCTTTATAATAGAGACAGTTGTGTTTTGAGTGTTGACACTTTCCGGCAGCGGGAATATACTGTTTGCAATATGAAACGCTTCAATTTCAGTTCAAGTTCATCCTCTTCGTGCTCCGGCTCCTCTTCGGTGCCGGCTTTGGCATAGTTTCGGGATGAAGCTTATTTAACGAAAGCCCTGTCCGGAAGCTATGCTTCCGGATTTTTTATAGCTTACGGGGAGAAAAAAGCGATGGAAAAACGGGTTTACAACTTTTCGGCCGGGCCCTCGGCCCTGCCCCTGGAGGTGCTCAAAAAAGCGCAGGAGGATCTGCTCTGCTATCCCGGAGCCGGCTGCAGCGTGATGGAGATGAGCCACAGGTCAGCGGATTATCAGAAGATAATCGACGGCGCCGAAGCGTCTCTGAGGCGCCTGATGGACATACCTGAGGAATACGCGGTGCTCTTTCTTCAGGGCGGCGCGACACTTCAGTTCTCGATGATCCCGATGAACCTTACCCATCAGGGAGAGACGACGGCCTACGCGGTGAGCGGAAACTTCGCCGGCAAGGCGCTCGAAGAGGCGAAGCGCTGGGGAAGCGCCGTCTGCGCCGCTAGCACGAAGGAGACCGGCTTCAGGGCTGTCCCGAAGATAACGAAGGACATGCTCCCGGCGGACGCGAAATACCTTCACATCACCGGAAACAACACCGTGTTCGGCACCTGCTATAACGAGCTTCCCGAATGCGGAGACGTACCGCTGGTCGCCGACTGGTCCTCGGCGATACTCGGAAAGCAGCTCGACGTAAGAAAGCACGCGCTGATCTACGCGGGAGCCCAGAAGAACATCGCCCCGGCCGGAGTCACGGTGGTCATAGTCAGAAGGGATATAATACTCGATCCGGTCGACCCGGTCGTTCCGATAATGCTGCGCTATAAGCCGCAGATAGACGCGAGCTCCATGTACAACACGCCGCCCTGCTGGAGCATATACATGGCCGGCCTCATGTTCGGATGGATAGAGGAACAGGGAGGCGTCGCTGAGATGGAGAGGCGGAACAGAAAGAAGGCCGCCCTGCTCTACGACCTGATCGATTCGTCGGAGCTCTTCAGCTGTCCGGTGGAAAAGGAGAGCCGCTCGATAATGAACGTGCGCTTCACCCTTCCGGACGAGGAGCTGACGAAGCGCTTCATAGCCGAGGCTAAGGAAGCGGGCATAATCAACATCAAGGGACACAAATCCGCAGGAGGCCTCAGGGCATCGCTCTACAACGGCATGCCTATGGAGGGAGCCGAGGCGCTGGCGGAGTTTATGACAAAATTCAAAGCATAGGAAGGACGAAAAAATGTATCAGATCAAGCTTTACGACAAGCTCGCGGGCGCGGGCATGAAGGTCTTCAACAAGGACAAATACAGCATAGGCGAAGACGCGAAGGATCCGGACGGCATACTCGTCCATTCCACTCCCCTTCACGACGTGCAGTTCGGAAGCAACCTCAAGTCCGTCGTCAGGATAGGTGCCGGAGTCAACACCATTCCGGTCGACAAGCTCACAAAGATGGGCGTGGCGGTCTTCAACTGCCCGGGCGGCAACGCCAACGCCGTAAAGGAGCTGACCATAGCGGCCATGATCATGGCCATGAGGAACGGCTTCAAGGCCATGGAATGGGTAAAGAGCCTGCCCGACGAGGAGACCGAGGCTGGCAGCACCGTCGAAAAGGGCAAGGAGGCCTTCAGAGGCCCCGAGATCATGGGAAAGACCATAGGCATCATCGGAGTCGGAGCCATAGGAAGCCGCATGGCCAAGGCCTGCACGGACCTCGGCATGAAGGTCCTCGGCTACGATCCCTTCCTCTCCCACTCCAGAGTCCAGGAGATCAGCCACACGGTGACCTTTGTCGAGAATCTCGACGAGCTCTACCGCGAGTCCGACATAGTGACCGTGCACGTCCCCCTCAAGGCCGACACCAAGGGCCTGGTCAATGCCGAAGCGATAGCGAAGATGAAGGACGGAGCCGTGCTCGTCAACTACGCGAGAGGCCCGATAGTGGATCCCGACGACGTGATAGCGGCCCTTAAGAGCGGAAAGCTCAAGGCCTACGCCACGGACTTCCCGACTCCCGCCCAGATGAAGCTGGACGACGTCATCTTCACGCCGCACCTCGGCGCCGGCACTCCGGAAGCGGACGCGAACTGCTCCGTGATGGCGGCCCGCCAGACCATGGACTACATCGAGAACGGCAACATAACCAATTCCGTCAATCTGCCCGACGTCTCCTTCGCGAGAGCCGAGGGCGACAGGCTGACCATAATCCACGAGAACAAGGTCGGCATGCTCGGAAAGATCACCGACAACGTGGTCAGCCACGGGCTCAACATAGAAAATCTCGTGAACAAGGCAAAGGGCTCCATAGCCTACACCATACTCGACTTCAACGGAGACGTCCCGGAGGAGCTCGCGAAGGCCGTGGAAGCGATAGACGGAGTCGTAAGAGTAAGAGTCATACACTAGGATGGACTACAAGGAAAAACTCGCCCTCTGCGGAGCGGCCGTGCCGGAGATACTGTTTCCGGCGGAAAACGTAAAGCTTGAGAAATTCGCCTGCATAGCCTGCGATCAGTTCAATTCCCTGCCCCAGTACTGGGACGAGACGGACAGGCTCTCGGCGGGCTCTCCGCGCGCCCTCGACATGATGATGCCGGAGGCCTGGCTCGTAAGCAGGCCCGAGCATCAGGCGGCCATACCCGCCGTCATGGATTCATATCTCAAAAGCGGCGCGCTCAGGAGCCTCGGGGAAGGCATGATGTTCGTGAAAAGGCAGACCTCGTCCGGCGAGCGCAAGGGGCTCCTGCTGAACCTCTCGCTCGACGACTACGACTACAGGCCCGGCGCGCAGTCTCTCATAAGGCCTACGGAAAAGACCGTGGAGTCCTATCTTCCCCCGCGGATCGCCGTCAGAAAGAGCGCTCCGCTCGAGATGCCGCATATACTCGTGCTGATAGCGGACAAGGAAGACCGCCTGATGGACCTTCTCGAAAAGAAGACGAGGGGCATCAAAGAGCTTTACGACTTCACCCTGATGCAGGGCGGCGGCCGCATAAGAGGAAAGCACATAAGCGACGAGGCGGTTTTGGACGCTGTCGCGGACGTTCTTCTCGCGCTTAAGGAAAACTCCGACGCGGGCTTTTTGTTCGCCGCAGGAGACGGAAATCACTCCCTGGCGGCCGCTAAGGAGGCCGGCGACAGGTACGTCCTCGCTGAGGTCGTGAACCTCTACGATCCCGCGATAGAGATGGAGCCCATACACAGGCTTTTAAGGAACGTCGATCCCCTGCAGGTGCAGAAGGACCTCGGCTTCGACCCGCTCGATCCGCCCGACCTTCAGAAGCTCCAGCCGAGGCTCGATTCGTGGATGGCCGCTCATCCCGGAAGCTCCATCGAATACGTTCACGGGGCGGAGGAATGCAAAAAACTCGCCGAGAGGCCGGGAAGCCTCGCCATAGTCTGGGGAAGCTTCGACAAGGACAGCCTGTTCAGGGGCGTGGCCGAGCACGGAGTGCTGCAGCGCAAGAGCTTTTCCATGGGCAGGGCGAGGGACAAGAGATACTACCTCGAATGCCAGAAGAGAAGATAACAAAAGAACGGTCATCCCATGCGGACGGCCGTTCTTTTATGTTTCGTTTTTTTATACCTGCCCTCCGGCTGCCTTATTCTCCGACGATCCGGGTCTTCACCACCCAGTCGTGCTGCACCTGCCGAGCGATGCGGGCGTGCTCGGCGTAGGTCCTGGCGAACCAGAGCTCGCCGTATTTGTCCGACTGGAAGAAATAGTAGTCGGTATCCCCGGGCCAAAGCGCCGCGTCCAGCGAGACGAGGCCCGGACAGCATATGGGCCCTATCGGAAGGCCCTTGTGAAGATAGGTGTTGTACGGCGATTCGAACTGAGTGTCATCCCACGATATTATCGACTTGTGGATGCCGAGGGCAAATTCCACGGTGACGCAGGACTGCAGCTTGTCGCCGTGCTTAAGCCTGTTGAAGAAGACTCCGGCGACCGTCCGCCTGTCCTCCTTTGTAACGGCTTCGCTCTCCAGCATGGAAGCCAGCGTCAGCATCTCGTCGAAGCTGTATCCGAGCTCCTCCGCTCTTTCGATGCGCTCCCGCGTGTACGCCATCTCACCGAAGCGGTCGAGCATGCGCCCGATCACGGCCTCCGGATCCGTGTCCTCATAGAAGCGGTAGGTATCCGGGAAGAGATAGCCCTCGAGCCTTCTTCTGCCGGCGGCCTCCGTGCCCTTAAGAAACTCGTGATCGAAGCGGGCGTTTTCGCAGGCCTCGAGGAACTCAGCCTTGCCGCAGATGCCTTTTTCTTCGAGTATCTTTCCTATCTCGGGAAGCTGAAGTCCTTCGCGTATCAGTACCTTTACGTCCGGCGCGTACGCCGTGCAGTGCATCTTCTCGGAGATCGCCTCGTACCCGCTTCCGGGCTCAAGAGCGTATTCCCCGGGCTGACAGCCCTCGTCCGCGTCCGTTATCCTTGAGAATACGCGGAAAGCGACGGGAAGCCTGACCGCCCCGCTTTCCTTAAGAAGGCGCGAGATGACTATGGTCCCGGCGCCCTTGGGGACCCTTATGATCACGGGCTCCGAAAGCGCCCCGCCGGAATAGTCGTGAAGCACCATCCCCGCCGCTGCGCATAATATTATCAGCAGAATTACTGCCGCCCGCAGTATCTTTTTCCCGAGGGCGCTTTTATTTCTTAGGAAATCCAAAACTTTAACTGACTGTTATCAAATAAAATATCCGAGTTTGCTTATTACATTACATTTTATAGTACCATATATTTTACCGCACGATACTAAACAAATTGTAATGACCGGCGGCATAAAAAAAGGTGCAGCCTATTTTGAGGCTGCACCTTCAGTTTTTATCGATCCTTCGATCCGGCCTTAAGCCTTACTGCTTCTTGCTCTCGTTGAAGGCCTTCTTCGCTTCCGCGAAGCCCGCCTTGAGGCCCTTGAAGCCCGCCTTTGCGGTGCTGGCCGCAACGTCGGCCGCGTCCTTTACGACGGGACCGACCTTGGCCGCGACGTCCTTGGCCGCTGCCTTTACGTTTTCGGCGGCGTCCTTGATGTTGTCGGCGGCGTCCTTCGCGACTGCCTTGACGTCCTCAGCCCTTACGGCCTTGCTCTGCTCTTCGTCCTTGATGGCTGCCTGAGCGGCCGCGAGGCGCGCGATGGGCACTCTGAACGGCGAGCAGGAGACGTAGTCGAGTCCGACCTTGTGGAAGAATTCGACGGAAGAAGGATCTCCGCCGTGCTCTCCGCATACGCCGAAGTGCAGGTTCTTGTTGCTCTGCTTTCCGAGCTTTACGGCCATGTCGACGAGCTTGCCCACGCCGGTCTGGTCGACCTTGGCGAACGGATCGTTCTCGTAGATCTTCTTGTCATAGTAAGCTCCGAGGAACTTGCCCGCGTCGTCTCTGGAGAAGCCGAAGGTCATCTGGGTGAGGTCGTTGGTGCCGAAGGAGAAGAAATCAGCTTCCTTGGCGATCTCGTCCGCGGTGATGGCGGCTCTGGGCACCTCGATCATGGTACCTACGAGGTACTCGAGATCGGCGCCCGCTTCTTCGATGACCTGCTGCGCGGTCTCGACGACGATGTCCTTGACGAACTTGAGCTCCTTGA
>JAEEGL015075960.1_pt1 | contig 11033 bp, 3 predicted proteins | sample 9134231 | NCBI WGS metagenome assembly JAEEGL01 (sample SAMN16246548, study PRJNA631951) | gut metagenome | biome: gut microbiome; feature: rumen; material: fiber-attached | host: Bos | place: Iran: Karaj | collected 2018-10
CATGTGCGCTCCGGCGTCCATTTCGACGGCTTGCTCTATCGCTATCGCATCCAACGGCCCGGACAGAGTGTTGAGGCGTCCGCCTACGCGCGAGATGTCGATGCGCTGGTGAAGGTGTTCGACAGGATGCGCGCGGTCTATCTGGACAAGACGGCGCGCGCGGCGACAAACAGCGCCTACCTGCTCGAGCAGCTCAAGCGGTTGGCGCTGCTGATCGGATCCGTCTGCCTGTTCAACCTGCCGACAAAGCGGACGACGGAAGTGCTCGCGTCCTTTTTGCAGAAGGTTTCCGCCGACCTGCCGGAAGTCTTGTCTGCGCTGGACGCCGCGCGCGTCTTCTCCTGGTCGCCGCTGCCGCTGCGCTACCTGCGCTTCTGGCGGCGGCATCCGTGTCTGCGCCAGCCGTTGTGTGCGTTGCTTCGCGCCTACGTGCGTGTGTTGCCGTCCTATCGCGGCTGAAAGGAAAGGGAAAGAGACGATGAAGGGAATATTGGCAATTTGCGCCATGATCTTGGCGGGAATGGCATCTGCGGATGCGCCGATGGCGCATGTCGTGCAGACGGGGTCGATCGCCGAGGGTGGGCATGGCGTCGCCACCGCCGAGACACTGACGCGCGAGGGGTGCGGTACGCTGCTGAACCTCTTCGCCGGAAAGTGGACGCCCGAAAAGGTGCGCGCCGTGGGCGAGCATTGCCGCAAGCACGGGTGCATGTTCACGATGGATGAGACGTTCGACCGCAAGACCGGACGCTGGAAGGGCGAATACGAGCCGATGAAGGATGAGCTTCTTGCTGTGTTGCGCGACTACCGCGACGTCTGCGCAGGCACGCAGCACTACAGCGAAACGGGTGGCGTGATGTTCTACTGGCCGTTTGCCGACGTCCAGGCCGGCGGCGTACCTTCGCCGCGCATTCCGGCGAGTGGGGGTTCGCTGGCGCGGGCATACGAGGCGACCTGTGCCCGCGTGCGCGAAGATCTCCGGCAGGCGATCGAAGCCGGACTGCCCGCGCCGCACTTTTCCATCGAATGTTCCTTCGGGTTCGCACCCTATCTCCTGCGGGCGGGCTATGATCGTGTCGATCTGGAAGTGATCTATTCCGACGAGCTGGAGCGTGCCTATGCCGGGGTGAAGACGGCCGCCGAGGCGTTTGGGCGCAAGGCGTTCGGCGCCGACATGGCGATGACGTGGTATGGCGGCATCCAGGACGACGGGCTGTGGGAGGCACGCTGGCGCACGTCCCTCCGCCATGCGTACATGCGTGGCGCCGATCCGATCTACAACGAACACGGTCTGATGAGCCTGCTCAACCACGGCCGCGACTTTGGCCACGACCATCCCGTGACGCGCCGCTACCGCAAGGTACTTTCGGACTTCACCGCCTGGTGCGGCGCCCATCCGAGAGCCGCCGGCTATCCGCTCGCGGCGGTCGCCGCGCTGCAGGGCCGCTTCGATGGATATGCCGGGGTGTTCCAGACGCATATCTTCGGTCAGCGCACGAACGAGGCCTTCCGCGTGGCGGACGCCGATTGGGCCTGGCGGCTCTTTGACGGACTCTACCGCCGCCGCGGTTGGCAGGATCGAGATGCCTGGGGGGCGGCGGACTTTTCCGGCAATCCGCCCCTGGGCGCGGCCGGCATCATCCCGTTCGATGCGCCGGACGCCGCGTTCGCCAAGTATCGGCTGCTCTTTCTTCTCGGACGCAACGTGATGGATGATGCGCTGTACCGCAAGCTCGTGGCCTACGTGAAGGGTGGCGGCACGCTGATGCTCGCCGCAAGCCACCTGACGGTGCAGGACGCGCCGGACGGCGCGTTCGTCCCCTACAACGGTGGCGACTGGTCGCAACTCGTCGGCGTGCGGATGCGTCAGGGCCAGTCGTGGCGTCTGCCGCACGGACTGAAGTTCACGAAAAATCCCGGTCCGGACTGGAGGCTCCAACCGCTCACGAACCAGTGGGATCCCGCGTTCACGGATGGCGGTTTCGACGTGCCGGAGCTGGAGATGACGACGGCCCGCCCGTTCGCCGTGGCGTCCGACCGCTTCTGGGAAAAGAATATGGCCTCGTGCCGCAGCGTGCTGTACGTCAACGAGATCGGCAAGGGGCGCGTAGTTTTTGTCCCCTCGCTCGATTCGCCGGGTGCGGCGGGTGTTCGGCGGCTCTATGCGTTTCTGCTGGCCAAGGCGGTCGAGGCGGTGGGGAGGGGCGTCTGGCCGAAGGTGGAATGTTCCGACACCGTTCGCTGGAGCGTGTATCCGGACGGTACACTCTATCTGCTCAACACCGAGGCGAACGTCGCGCAGGAGGTGATCGTGCAGCGTACGGCCACCGCGCCGCGCGAGACGGTCCATCTCGCATTCGGCGAACTGAAGACGCTGGGTTCGCCGTAACGACGATTCCGTCTTTGAGTTCTGGCTTGTGTGCGGGGCGGTAATCTGTTACAATAGGCACGATACTTGAAAGTCTTGGAGCGCCCTATTATGAAACAGATTATTGCAGTTGCCTGTCTGGTGTCAATCGTGGCTTTCGCCGTTCGTGCCGCCGATGCGGACTACACGGCCGAGACGGGCTATGTGACGGCGATCAACAACAGCAGCCAAAGCTGGCGTTTGCCGACGACATGGTCAACTGGCATCAGCCCGGTAGATTTGACGGTCGCGACGAACTACTACATTGGCACGACGCGAGGCGTCAATGGATTGACGTCGGAAGAAGCAAATGCGGGCTATGCCTCGGTGAAGTTTCCGGCGGACGGCTCGAAGCTTGTCGTGGCCGGAACGTTCACGCATACGGCTGCGGGTACCACCAAACCCTATTATGGCGACATGACCTTTCTTCCGGGATCGAAGTTCGCCTATAATTCCGTTGGGGAGATACTTTCCGGCGACTTCACGATTCGCGGCACGGCAGAGAATCCGGTCGTGTCCACCATCGCACGCAAGGAAAACACCACGCGTACGCTGATCAGCGCGGCCAATTTCCATTCCGACGCCACGGGGTGTATGCGGCTCGACAAGACAGATTATGCGGGATATACGCCCTGGCAGAACTTCAAGTACACGGGCGATTGGTCGGACTTCAAGGGCACGTTCATCTTTCCCAAGAACGATGGCGTGTATGTGTGTAACAATTTCGACTCGCCCGGAGCTTTCCAGTTGCGGTCGAACAGCGTTCTGCGGGTGATCGGCAACAACGCCAAGGCGGCTTTCGGTCGCATGGACATCCAGCCGTATGGCGTGTTTTGGCCTGAATACGCCACTTCCGAAACGACGGTCGGCACGCTGGATGTCGCCGCCAACGGGATAGTCGAGAAGGTGAACGTCTCGCAGAAGGCCCTCGCCGTCACCAATCGGCTGACGGTGGGCGCTGGCGCTGTGGTGAAAATACAGACCGCAATCAACAGACTGGGGCAGCCTGCCAGCACGACCGCCGTGTTTCGCCTGTCGCCGCAGGCCGTGTCCGCCGGTGTGCCGGATGTCTCCACGCTCGTGCCGGTTGCGGTCGATCAGCTCGGCGAACTGCCGCGCCTGGCGCCTTGCCTGTACGACGATCCCGATGTGGCGGGCGGCAAGATCGTTGGCCTGGCCATTGGCGAATATGTGGCCATGACCAATACCAGTCTGGCGCTCAAATCGGCGTTGGACCTTGAATACAACCATCCCGAGGAATACTGGAGCGATGGACAGTATCCGAGCGAAGGCAAGGACTATCTGCTGTCGGCGCAGCTGTTGTTCAACAAAAGCGGAAATCCCTACGTGTTCCCTGGCCGGTCGTGCGTGGCGAACGCCGTCGTCATTGGAATGTATTCGAGCGTGAAGGACATCACCTTCACCAATCTCTACCTCTGCGGCAATTCGTCGTTTCGCCCGATGTCGGATTCGACAACCTACTATTTTCGTGGCAAGGTCAGCCTGTTGAAAGGCGCAGCGCGCGCACGTATCGCCATGCGCAACAAGCAAAACTTCATCCTGGCAGCAGATGTCCATGGCGACAACGATTTGGGCATCTTGTTCCAGGATCTTGCCAAACCTCCCTCATATTCCGCTTCCCAGATGAACGTGACGTGCCGTCTCATGGGCAACAACGTCAACTACACGGGCAAGATATGCGTCGCCACCACCAACGACGCCTACCTGTGCTCCAACGGGTCTGTCGTCGCGTTCGACCGGGAGCATACGGCCACCCTGCGCGTGACTGCGCCGGAAAACCTGGGCGGTCCGCTGGACGCCTTCGCCTACGATGCGCTCACCATCTCCAACCGGTGTCGCCTCGCCATTGACGCCACGGCGACGTTTGCCGACCTCACGCGTGGCTGGTGCTTCCCGCGTACGGCCTATCTCTTCGTGACGAACGGCGCGACGGCCACCTGCCGCAACACGCTCACGATCGGGGGCGAACTGGTCAAGGAGGGCGAAGGCACGCTCCTGCTGGCGGCCAAGCCCGTCTTGAGCGGCGGCGAGGCGGCGCTGACGGTGACGAACGGCATTCTCGCCGTGGGCGTTTCGGACGCGCTCGACGGTCTGCCTGTCGCGTTTGCCGCCGGCACGGCGCTGGGGCTGGACATGTCCTCTGCGGACGCGACGTTTGCGGCCAAGGGGCTGGTCCTTGCGGACACGTCCATCGCCGTCGCCGCCGCGCCGCTGCCCGTGGCGCTCTATGGCATGCCCGCCCAGCCGGAAGATGCGGTGGGGATGGAATACCCGCTCCTCACGTACGCCACCGAGCAGGCCGAGACGATTGCCGCAACGTACGTTCTGCGCAATCCCTATCCGCAGACGGGCTATACGGTTCTGTTGTCGGAAGCCGCCAACGGCGACGGCACGATGACGCTCAAGGCCCGTGTCCATGTTCGCGGCACCCACGTCATCGTTCGTTGATGCGCGGCTCGCGTCCCGATTGACAGTGGGGCATGGATATTGTAAAATACGTGTATCATTTAACTGGCCACAAGGCTCTTTTCAGGGAGACATACGTGAACAAAGCAATCAAGTCTGTCGCCATGGTGCTGTGCATTGGTGCGATTCTTCAGGTTTTCGGCGCGGCATCCTACGCCACATGGACAGGGGCCGAGAACGGCTACTGGACCAACGCCAACAACTGGGTGGACGGGCAGATCGCGGGGCGCTGGCTCGTGAAGGATGCCGGCGGCAACCTGGTCACGAACGGCGTCAAGGGCAGCACCGCCTACTTCGGCGCGGAAGGCGCGAGCGGCGCGACGACCATCAACTTTGACGGCGTCGTTTCCGTCTCCAACATCCTCGTCACGGGCGGTAGCGCCGCGCCGCGCTACACCTTCGGCACGGCCACCACCCAGAACATTCCGATGGAGGCGTATGGCACATTCTCTGCCGCCGAGACGGAAGATACGCCCGTCGCGGTGATTGGCGGCAAGTTCTACGGCCCCCTTGAGGCGAACGGACGCGGGTATGGTGCGGACAACCTCATCTACCGCAACAACAACACCTCGGAAACGCTGGCGCTGGCACGCTGGAGCGGCAACCAGGTGTGGGCAGGGCCGGTAACGGACATCGACAAGCACAACGGCGAGCCGCGTACCGTGTTTGAGGGCGCGGGCAACATCCGGCTCGACGCTGATTCGCAAGGCAGCAGCTACAAGAGCTTTACCATGACCATGACCGGCAAACTAATCGTCAACTGTGACTTCAAGAAGATTCGCAGTTTTTCGACGTCCGGTTCCGGCACGAAGCGCATAGAGATCCTGAGCGGTGCGAGTATGCGCCATGGCTCCGGCTTTTACGATTTTCTGCTGCTTTCGACACCGCTGGAGGTGTCGGGTGAGGGAACTTTCTATTTCGGCGCAGGATTCAACAAGTTCTGGAAGAACAGCCAGAACAAGATAAATGAGACGGCGACCTTCAGCTGTCCCGTCACTTCCGTCCGCACCACGACCGGCTATACGGACGCCGATTGGCTGCCGGGCGTAACCTTCTATTCCTCGAGTGTCGGCCCCTGCACGTTCCTGGGCGAGAACACCATTCCCGGTGACGTGCTGATGACTGCCTACACGGCCAACTTCACGCTCAACTGCGAAACGCTGGGACTGCAAGGCACGGCAGGTTCGCACGGATACGGCAACTTCATCGGAGACAACCGCTACGTGATCCGCTACACCGGCGCCGGCGACACGACAGACCGTTCGTTCTGCGTGACGAACACCGGCAGCTACGCGCATGCTGCGACGATAGAGCAGGCCGGTACGGGTCCGCTCGTGGTCAACTCCGCCGTGACGAAGTCCGCCAATGTCACCGCGCCGACGTTCATTCTCCGCAACGGCACCGATCAGGCGGCCACGTTCGGCGGCACGCTGGGGGACGACTTCAAGCTGACCAAGGACGGCGCGGGCACCTGGACAATCGCCTCTGCACTGACCTATACGGGCGTTACGACTGTCGAGGCCGGTACGCTGGAGATTACGCCTGAGGGATCCATCGCGAATTCATCGGGCGTATCCGTCGCCGCAAATGCCGCGCTTGTCATGCTGGGCGATGGCGAAAACGCCCTGGCCAAGACGGTGCCGCCACTGACGGTCACCGGAGCCGGCGCCACCTTGCGTGTGGACGCGGGTGTTTCGCTTACGGTTTCCTCCCTGTCCGCCACGGGCGCCGGCACGCTGGATATCGTGACGGAGAACGCGACGGCTTCCGTAAAGCTTGCCGGATCTACGGGGGGCAATGCGCCGTTATGGCTCACGCTCAATGGACAGCCGGTCGAATACGACGAGAATGGCGTGCTGCGCAAGCGCACCGTTGCCACGGATACCGACATCCCGGCCTATGGCGGCGTCATCCCCAACGATTCGACGAAGGCGGTGGGCGTCACGACCGTGGGTACGCCGGGGGACGGTCCCATCACGCTGGCCGCGAATGCGACGACCGTTTCCACGCTGGCGCAGAAGACCTCCGTGGAGGCCGTAGTCGATCTTGCCGCAGATCGGACGCTGACGGCGGCACAGCTGGCGGTGACGGAAGACGCGGCGCCGCTGACGATTGGTTCCGTTGACGGACAGGGCACGTTTGCCGCCGCGAGCGGCAATTTAACGCTGTACCCTGACGCAGGTCGCGAAATCACGGTCAAGGCTACGCCGTCTTTGGCCGCGGCGACGCAGATCGACAAGATCGGCGACGGCACCGCGCGCTTTACCACCAACTTCGCGTACAGCGGCACGGTGCAGATCAAAGGCGGCGAACTGGCAGTGACGCCTTCCGACGCGTCGCAGACCTTTGCGCTCAGTGGCGGCGGGACGTTCGCGAAGGAAGGCGAGGGCGATTGGACGGTGCCCTCCGGGAAAAACACGGGATTCAGCGGCGACTATATCGTGCGCGGCGGCACGGTGACGCCGGGAGCAACCTCCGCAGCCACGCTCTTTGGCGTAGCGGACCACGGCGATCTGGTGATTTCCAATGGCGCGGCGTTCCATTACGGACCCACGCTTTCCGGCGCGCTGGATTTCGGCCACAAGCACGTGCGCCTTGCGGGCGACGGCCCCGACGGCAAAGGCGCGTTCGTCGTTGACATGCCGGCCTCGCGCGCCGCCAATTCCGTTACCATTCCGTTCCTGACGCTGGACGGCGACACCTTGATGAACTTCACGAACGTGACTTCCACTTCGCATGCCATCGGACTTTCGGAGGCAAATCCTGGCCTATTCGACATGCAGGGCCATACCTTCACGCGGAAGGGCAGTTGCCGGCTGGTGATGAGAGGGTGCGCGGTCACGAACGGTGGTGCCATCCGGGTGGAAGGACCGGTCGGCAACGTAAAGAAGGAACTCACCGGATATCTGGTTTTGCAGAATGGTCTGAATTTCACGGATACGCCGCCGACAATCTACATGACCAACAATACCTATATCTGCACCCAAAACTGTTCCCCCGTGCCGTGTCCCATCGAGATTGCGCCGAATTCGTTCGTGTGGGCGGGTACGTTTGCGCAGAACATGGACACCAACTTCAACAACCTTGCCGGCCCCATCCACCTGGCGGACGAAACATCCATCCTGTCGCTGGACACTTCCGCCGACGGAACGCGTCTGCTGACGCTCTCGGGCGAGATATCCGGTTCGGGCATCATCACGAATTCGGGTGGCAGCTCCAAGTTCTTCATTGCGGCGCCCGTCAACACGTTCACGGGGAAGACCTGCATCGCCCTCCCGGCTGGTTCCGGTTCGTTTGGATCGATCACCTACGCGCGCCCGACCTCGCTGCCAGACTTCTCAAAGGCGACGTTCAACGGCTACGGTACGGCCAATGTGCGCGTGTCGTCCGACCAGTCTTCGTGGCCCCATGCGGAGATCGGACGGTTCATGCGCGAAGCGACCTTCACCACCAGCGCGATGGTCGGCATTGACACCACCGACACCGGCGACTATACGATCGACGTCTCTAGCCTGGGCGCCGTGCCGACAAAGCTCACGGGTCTGGCCATTGCGGCTACCTGCCCCAACAACGATGTCCTTACGCTCAACCTGGACGCAGACTTTAAGGCGTATTCCGTGATGGGCCTTGGCACCTACTGCGGCACGTTGCGCGTCGTCGGTACGGGCGGCGAGCTTGGGTTGCGCTTCATTCGCATCAGCGCCGATCGCGTCTCTGGCATAACCGGTACGATCGAAATCACCGACGGCGCGACCGTACGCCTTTCCGACGACACCGTCGCCAACAGTTCGATCGGTGGCGTTGACGATACATACGGCACGCTGCGCGTTGCCAACGGTACGCTGGACATCCCGGAGAACAAGTCTTCCGTGTGCTACGGCATGTTTGTGGGCGGCGTGACCAAGTCTCGCGGCATCCTCGACGTACGCCAGGACGGCGAACTGCGGAACGCCCGACTCTTTGTTGGTGCCGGGGGGAATGCACGTGGCGGTGCGGTTTATCTCTCCGGCAACGCGAAAATCGGGCTTGCCGCCAAGCCGACCTACATTGGATATGTGTGTGGCGGTTACGTCGATATGGCAAGCGGCGAAATCACCTGCACCGACGGCGGTTATCTGCGCGTGGGCAATCCCAACTTGCAGTATGCCGGCACGTATGCCATCATTAGCCAAAGCGGCGGACTGATTCGCATCACCTCGGATACGGGCCTGATCGGCGGCACCTGCGACCAGCTTGGCTTCATCCGCCTGACGGGCGATGCGGAGTTTTATGTCGAGCCCAAATCCTGGACACACGCTCTTGAATGGCCGTGTTCGACATCTACGACCGGCATTTCGGCCGATTCGCTGGGCGTGATTTCGCTCGACAGCGCGAACGCGCACTTCTCGGTCGCCTCGAACAAGGTGGTGTTTCTCGCCAACCAGCCCAACGGCACGGCCATCGTCAACCTCAACGCGGGCGTATTCGAGATGGGGGCGTACGAGGCCTGCGCGAGCGGGCATGCCGGCAGCGCGGCCTATGTGAACTTCAACGGTGGTACGCTCAAGGCCAACGCGAACAACTCCGATTTCCTCAAGGGCACGACGCGCGTGCTCCTCGATGCGGGCGGTGCGACGGTTGACACGGCCGGACACGATGTGACAATCAAGGAGCCGTTCGCCGCGCCGACGGGCAATGGCGTCGCGTCAATCGAACTGCCGGCCAGTCTTGCCAACACCACGAATGCGCACATGCCGTGGGCCGTGCGTATCGAGGGCGATGGCACGGGCGCTACGGCCATCATCGCGCACGACCGTGCGACGCAGCGCATGACGCATGTGATCGTCACGTCGCCTGGCTGCAACTACACGACGGCCAAGGCGATCTTCTGGGCCGGGCAGACGGGATCCGTAGTCGCAAATCGTCCCGACAAGCCGATCACGAACGAGTGCGTCCTGGCGGCGAACGCCGCGCCGGGCGTGTTCACGAAGAAGGGCGAGGGTACGCTCACGTTCGGCACGGGCGGCGGCTTGCCGGCCGGGGCGTCGGTGGACGTGCAGGAGGGCACGCTCGACCTCAACGGCACGTCGGCGAACTTGGCGAACGTCACGTCCAGCGGCAACGGCACGATTATTAACGGTTCGGCGTCGATAACGCTGCCTTCCACGATGGCGATCGATGTTGCGTCCGCGCAGGCCGGACACTACCTCACCGTTGGTGGCGACGCGACGCTTCCGACGACGCTGACCCTGCAGAACGTTGACCAGGTTGACGCGAAGGCGAGGTCCTTCACCATCCTGAAGGTGACGGGCACGGCGACGGGCGCGCTGCCCGCGATCGATTCGGCGACGCCGGTGCCGCCAGCCTGGCAGCTTTACTGGACCGGTTCCGAGCTGAAGCTTGGCGTTCCGCGCGCCACCCGTCTCTATTTCCGGTGAGGCGCGAATCTGATACAATGGCCGTAATGAAGCTTTTGGACGATCCGTATCTCGCGCCGTTCGCGGACGCCATTCGCGGACGGGTGGCTCGCGCCCGCGCACGGGCGGACGAACTTGCCGGCCAGGGCAAATCTCTTGCCGACTGGGCCAGCGCCCACGAATATTATGGTCTCCATCGCGTCCGCCGAGGCTGGGTCTTCCGCGAATGGGCGCCGAACGCCACGCGGATGTGGCTTGTGGGCGACTTCTCCGGCTGGCGGCGCAAGAAGGCGTTTGAGCTGAAGCGTCTGCCCGGACGCGACGTATGGGAGGGGCGGTTCAAGCCGACGGCGATTCGGCACGGGCAGTTTTATCGGCTCGATGTCTGCTGGGCCGGCGGCGAAGGCGAACGCATTCCCGCCTATGCCCGACGCGTCGTACAGGATCCACGCAGCAAGCTCTTTGCCGCCCAGGTGTGGCAGCCGCCGAAGCCGTACGTCTGGCGGCATTCGTCGCCCCGCGCCACAAGCCGCGCGCCGCTCATCTACGAGGCGCATGTGGGCATGGCCCAGGAAGAGGGCAAGGTGGGGTCCTACGCCGAGTTCCGGGACCTGACGCTGCCGCGCATCAAGGCGGCCGGCTACGACACCGTGCAGCTGATGGCGGTCATGGAGCATCCGTACTACGGCAGCTTCGGCTACCACGTGTCCAGCTTCTTCGCGGCGTCGTCGCGCTTCGGCACG
>JAEEGL015304160.1_pt1 | contig 11033 bp, 7 predicted proteins | sample 9134231 | NCBI WGS metagenome assembly JAEEGL01 (sample SAMN16246548, study PRJNA631951) | gut metagenome | biome: gut microbiome; feature: rumen; material: fiber-attached | host: Bos | place: Iran: Karaj | collected 2018-10
CGTTGCTATCAATAAGGGTAACAACGAGATCAACCAGTCCTTCAATGTAAGCGGCAGAACTATAACAAACGTTGACCGCTACAGAACATCAGGAAGTGAAAACATTGCTAAAACTCTCAATATGAGCGCGAGCGGCTCTTCATTCAATGCTCAGCTTCCTGCAAACAGCGTATCAACATTCGTTGTAAGCCTCGTAAGTGACGGCAAGGGCTTTGAGGGCGGCAAGGATCCTGTACCTCCTGAGCCTATCGAGCCTGATGCAAACGGTTACTACTATCACGATACATTTGAGGACGACAGCAACGGCTGGGAAGGCAGAGGCGGTGCAGCTGTTACTACAGGCGGTACAGCTTATGCAGGCAGCAAGGCTCTTACAGTATCAGGCAGAACCAGTGCATGGCACGGTGCTATGAAGTCTCTTGATTCATTGACATTCAAGGGCGGTCAGGAGTACAGCTTCAGCGTAGCAGCTTCAGGTTCCGGAAAGCTTATGCTGTCACTCCAGTATACAGACTCTTCAAACGAGACAAAGTATGATCATATCGCTGACGGTGAGTCCTCAGGCGGATATGTACAGCTCTCAAATACAAACTACAAGCTCCCTGAGGGTTCAGGATATATCCTCTATGTTGAAACAGAGGAAGGCACAGACGATTTCAGCATCGACGAAGCTATCGTTGCAAAGGCAGGCGTTCAGATCGAGGGTCCTAAGCCTGTTGTTACAACTACTACCACTACAACTACTGTAACAACAACAGCTGCTCCTGTTGTTACACAGGATCCTAAGGCAGCACTTGAAGCAAAGGTTTCAAAGTGGGGCGACGCTAATAACGACAACACAGTTGATATGAGCGACGTAGTTCTTATCATGCAGTCACTTGCTAACCCGAACAAGTATAAGCTCGGTGAGCCGGGCATCTACAATGCTGACGTAAACGAAGCAGGCGGCGGTATTACTTCAAATGACGCACTTACTATCCAGAAGTATCTTTTAGGTACCATATCAAAGCTTCCCGAGAGCTATTCAGGCAGCTTGAGTACAGCAGCTGTAATCACTACAACTAAAGCTGCTGAGGTAGTTACAACCACAACAACTAAGGCTCCTGCTGCAGAAAAGGTATATTTCAAGAGCGCATTTGATTCAAGCACAGACAGCTGGACAGCAAGAGGCAACGCTTCCATTGCTGCAAGCAGTGACAGCTACTACTCAGGCAAGTCACTCTACGTTTCAGGCAGAACAGCTGCATGGAACGGCGCAGCTTATACTCTCGGTTCTGACTTCAAGGTAGGCGAGAAATACAGCTTCAGCGCTGCTGTACTTCAGCAGTCTGGCAAGGACGTAAAGTTCCAGCTCTCACTCCAGCAGGGCGAAGGCGACTCTGCAACTTACACTGCGATCGCATCAGAGACCTGTAAGAACGGCGAGTGGACAAAGCTCGAGAATACTGAATTTACTATCCCGAATAATTCAGGCGATATGATCCTCTATGTAGAAACTATGGACGGTTCAGGCGATACTATGGACTTCTATCTTGACGAGGTACTTGCTGCAACAGCAGGCACAAAGTCTACAGTTGTAACAGGTCAGGGTCATGTAGGTGAAGTAAAGACTCCAGAGCCGGGTAAAGTAGATACTTCAAAGAAGCTCTGCGCTATCTCATTCGACGACGGTGCAGTCGGCAATGCGTCAACAGATACCTCAATGAGGATACTTAACGCACTCATTAAGAACAACATGACAGCTACATTCTTCTATGTTGGCGACTGGACAACAACAAACGGCGACAACGAAGAAGTCAAGTACGCTTACAAGAACGGCATGGAAGTGGCTAACCACTCCAAGTCGCATCCTTCACTTGGTTCTCTCAGTTCGTCTGAGGTACGCAGCCAGTGGGAGCAGTGCAACAGCAAGCTCAAGAGCATCATCGGCACTGAGCCCTCACATCTTATGAGACTTCCTTACCTTGACGGCGGCGGACAGGTCAAGTCTGCACTTTATGACATACCGCTCATCAGCTGTGCTATTGATACAGGCGACTGGAACAATGCTTCAAAGGATCAGATAGTAAACAAGATCAAGCAGGCTGCTCAGGACGGTTCACTTGAAGGTGCTATCGTACTCTGCCATGAGACATATGCTACAACAGCAGCTGCTATGGAAGAGGTTCTTCCATGGCTCGCACAGAATGGTTATCAGAATGTAAATATTTCCGATATGGCAAAGGCTCACGGCAAGTCACTTGCAGGCGGTCAGATCCATACACGCGCTTGATAATAAGCTGCGTCAAAACAGAACATAACAGAAGATCCGGCTTCATATGGAGCCGGATCTTTTCGTTCAAACGGATAATAAAGTCCGGGAAATACTGTTGGTTCTGCACAAAATGTTATTAATATGTATATAATATTCCTTTTTCCTGTCCGAAACCTTTTCTTTTATACGTGTATATTAATATAGGGGAATTATTCCCTATGGATCCGTGTGAACTAAAAATATTATCAGAAAAGAGGATTAAAATGAAAATCAACAGAATAACAGGTATAATTACGGCGATTGCTATGTGTTCAGTTCCACTGGCAGCGAATTTCAGCTTTTTAAAGGCAGAAGCAGCAGATATCAAATATGAGTACGGTGTTTTTCTTGGCGCTGACCCTGAGGATATATCCGATATGGAGAGCTATAAAAAGATCGTAATAGATGCACAGTATTTTGATAAGGAGGAGATCAGCAGGCTTAAAGAATCAGGACATACTGTTTACAGCTATATAAATCTGGGTTCTGTTGAAGAATTCCGCTCTTATTTCAATAAATATAAAGATTACTTCCTCGGTGTTTATGAGAACTGGGAAGACGAAAGATGGGTAGATGTTTCCAAGAAGGAATGGCAGAAATTCGTAGTTGATGATCTTGCAAAGAAGATACTTGACAAGGGCGTTGACGGACTTTTTGTTGACAACTGCGATGTGTACTATAACTTCAAAAAATCAGATATATACAACGGCGTTACAGAAATACTAAAAGGCTTCAAAAAATACGATACATATGTTATCATAAACGGCGGTGATACATATGTAACAGAATATGCCAGGAAAAATAAGAGCCTTGATGCTGTTATGGACGCTGTAAATCAGGAATCGGTTTTCAGCGCGATAGACTGGGATAATGATACTTTTACAAAGAACAATGATGAGGACAGAGAGTATTTTCAGGACTATTGCAAGCTTGTAAGCGACTACGGCAAAGACGTTTATTTGCTTGAATATACCAAGGACAGCAAAATAATCGAGTCCATAAAGAAGTACTGCAAAGAGATGGGATATACATACTATGCTTCAACCACACTTGATCTTAAAACTCCGGGGCAGGAAGCAGGTTCTCAGCTGCTTATAAAAAACGAAGAAACACCAAAAAAACAGACCTTGGCAGGTGATGCAAATATGGACGGAACAGTTGATCTCTCAGATGCTGTAATGATAATGCAGGCACTTGCAAATCCCAATAAGTATGGCATAGACGGTACAGCAGACCATCATCTTACTGAACAGGGCAAAACCAACGGGGATATGAACGGCGACGGTCTGACAGTAGGCGATGCACAGGCAATACAGAGAATACTGCTCGGTCTTGACTAAAATTAATACAGTTTTATTTTTGATATAAAGATTAAGACCGATTGTCTTCGCAATCGGTCTTATCTTATACCCTTTTAATGCACTATTTTTCATTTACTCATAATATGTAATCTGCTTCAATAAATTCTTCATTAGCAATTATGGTAAGCGATATCGGCTTAAGTTGAATTGCGTTACATCAATGGAATACCATAAAGCGTATGCAGCATGACAGTCTTACAGTATTGAAAATATTAAGTTATCGAGATTGATTTTTTTGTTTTATGATGATATAATTATACATATATCTTGCTAATGACGTACTGAAAGGACAATGCTTATGAAAACCAATAACAAAACTTCTGAAAGGGGAGGCTTTGGTTCCAGGATAGGCTTTATACTTGCTGCGGCAGGTTCGGCAGTTGGTCTTGGAAACATCTGGCGCTTCCCATATCTTGCCGCTAAATACGGCGGCGGTGTATTCCTGCTGGTATATATCGTATTTGCTATAACATTCGGCTTTGCACTTATGCTTACTGAAATAGCTATAGGCAGAAAAACAGGAAAAAGCGTTATCGGCGCATACAAAGCTGTGGATAAGCGTTTCTCATTCCTTGGACTGCTTGCTGCCGTGATACCTGCGCTCATTCTGCCTTATTACTGTGTTATCGGCGGCTGGGTGCTGAAATATATGTCTGTATTCATTACAGGGGGAGGCGAGAAGGCTTCAACTGCCGAATACATAACCGAATCAGGTGAAAGTATCCCGTTCTTCAGCAACTTTATCAGTCATTTCACTCAGCCGACAGTATTTTTCATAATATTCCTGCTTCTCACATCTGTTGCGGTATTCCTCGGTGTTGAAAAGGGCATTGAAAAGGTCAGCAAATTCTTAATGCCTGTTCTTCTCATACTTATCGTGGCTATGTCGGTATACACTCTTACTCTTGACGGTGCAGCAGAAGGTCTGAAATACTATCTTCTCCCTAACCTTGATAATTTTTCACCTGCTATGTCCTTACAGACGATCGCAGCAGCCTGCGGGCAGCTTTTCTACTCAATGTCCATTGCTATGGGAATAATGGTGACATACGGCTCTTATATGCGAAAAGAGGACTCGCTTGAAAGCTCTGTGCGTCAGATAGAGATATTCGACACTGTTGTTGCCGTACTTGCAGGCATGATAATCGTTCCTGCGGTATTTATCTTCTCAGGCGGTGACAGGGCTTCACTCAACGCAGGTCCCGGACTTATGTTCAATACCCTTCCGAAGGTATTCGCGACAATGCCGGCAGGACAATTCATCGGCACAGCATTCTTCATTCTGGTAACTCTTGCCGCACTCACTTCCTCCATATCACTTATGGAGACAGTTACAGCGGTTGTTATCGAGAAATTCGGTTTCAGTCGTACAAAGAGCTGTGTTATAGTCATCATTGTTACATTCATACTTGGTATGCTTTCCGTACTCGGATACAGCGCATGGTCTGATATAAAGATTTTCGGAATGCAGATACTTGATTTCTTCGATTTCATCACAAACAACGTAATGATGCCTGTGCTTGCGTTCCTTACCTGTATACTCATAGGCTATGTTGTAAAGGTAAAGTACATAGAAGAAGAGGTAATGCTGGGGGAAAAGCGTTTTCGCTCAAAGCTGCTTTACAATGTAATGATAAAGTTCATTTGTCCTGTATGTATGCTGATGATACTCTTAACTCCTTTTGTTACGGATATATAATGATAAGCTCCCTGTATTTCAGGGAGCTTCAGCTTGTCAAAAAAGTCCAGCCGAAAGCTGGACTTTTTCACGTGTTCATGATATGATAAAAAAGAAGGCGGTGGAAAAGATGCTAAAACAGGAAATGGAAAACAGGAGCCAGATGGAATTTTTCTGCATATATCAATTTGTACCCAAAAAGCATTTGCTTCGGAAGATAGACAAGGCAGTGGATTTTTATCATATCTATGAACTGGTGGAAGATTTATACTGTCCAGACAATGGCCGTCCGAGCTGTGATCCTGTAGTACTATTCAAAATGGTCATCATTCAGCATCTATACGGCATACCATTTCTGCGCAGGACCGTTGAAGAAATAAATATGAATGTAGCTTATCGTTGGTTTCTTGGATATACAATGTCAGATAAGCTACCGCATTTTGCAACCATCAGTTACAATTTCAAGCATCGATTCACCGAGCAGACAATAGAATATATTTTTCACTGGGTACTTGATGAAATAGCGGCTCATCATATGCTTTCGCCTGAGGCAGTTTTCATCGATGGTACACACATCAAGGCAAGTGCAAATATGAAAAAACGCATAAAAGAGAAATACCTGTTGCTGCAAAAAAGTACGAAGAACTGCTTATGGAAGAGATAAACGAGGAACGTGAAGATCATGGAAAAAAGCAGTTTCCAGATGATAAGAATGATCCGCCCAAAACCAAAAGCGTGACAGAATCAACAACAGATGCCTGGAGTTAATAGTAGCAAAGAAGTAAGTAATGCAAACTACCTTTGGATCCCATATGAAAATGAGGCAGATGTTCGTTTTGTTAAATACGCTTTTGATATGTTACAACGAGAATGCCAGCAAGTATCTCAAGTTGCGGCACAAGATAATTTATCATGGGAAAAACTATCAAAAATAACTTTTCCTGCTCCGTCTATAGATGTTCAGAGAAAAGTTGCAGACATCATCTCTGCCTACGACGACCTTATCGAAAACAACCAGAAGCAGATAAAGCTCCTTGAAGAAGCGGCACAAAGGCTCTATAAAGAGTGGTTCGTCGATCTGCACTTCCCCGGCTGGGAGGAAGCAAAGATCGTTGACGGCGTGCCGGAGGGGTGGAGGAAAGGCAGTGCGGAAAGTTTCTTCAATATAACTATCGGAAAAACTCCTCCTCGTGCAGAAAAACAATGGTTTGTTGATGGAACCAAAGGAGTTCCATGGCTTTCTATTTCTGATATGGGAAGTTCAGGTATGTATATTTTTAGCACGAACGAAGGTCTTACTGAGGAAGCAGTAAAAAAACATAATATGAAAGTTGTTCCTGCTGGAACTGTCTTTGTTAGTTTCAAATTAACTGTCGGAAGAGTTGCGATAGCCAATACAGATATGTGTACAAATGAAGCTATTGCTCATTTTTACGTTGATAATAGTAACAGAGCATATACATATTGTTATTTGAAAAACTTTGAATATGATACACTTGGAAATACATCATCAATTTCAAAAGCTGTTAATTCTAAAATTATAAAAGCTATGCCGTTCATTATGCCGACAAACGATGTACTTGAATCGTTTACTTCAATTATTGAACCCATATTAGAAGGAATTAAAAATAAGCAGTCAGTTTGTATATATTTAGCAGAAGCCCGTGACCGCCTTCTGCCTAAACTGATGAGCGGAGAATTGGAGGTGTGAAATGTTTGCAGCTTGTACATATGAAGAAATTGAAAAAAGAGAAAGCAAAATTGAAAACCAAGAGATTGTTGTTTTACTTTTCGCTCGTTCAACAGAAATGGATTGAAACAACGTACTGACATAGTTCCACCTTCAGCACTGACAAAAACACAAAATATCATAAACTTGTGCAGAAAAGGTAAATTCGATGAAGCACAACAGGAGGAAAACAAATTATGGAAATTCTGAAAATCTTTACATACACCGGTTGTTCGGAAGATTACTGGGATCATATTATGTCATATCCATCAAATGAAAATAGTGTTGCAGTAAAAGGTTACGGCGTTGACGATAGTAATCCTGAAAATGCCAAAAGACAGTTTAAAACTATAGCACAATACTATGGAAATGAACGAAAAAATCCTTTCAATCAATACATAATATCTCTGACAAGAGAAACTGCCCCTGATGCTGAAACAGCAATGGCAATCAATGACAAATTCTTAGCACCATTGAAATAAGAACATCAAGTGCTTGTTGGTGAGCACCAAAAGCATACAGAATCTTCTGATTATCATTTTCACAACTACGTTACTACTACAAACTTCAACAACGGAAAAATGCTGTATGCAGATAATAAAACCAATTTCCCTTTGGCACAACGTTTGGCGGATATTACTCAGCAGGAAGTATTGCTTCAAATTGGAGAGGATATTCAGATTGACGCCAACAATGTTAAAAAGGCATATAGAAAGGTCTTTAAACCGCATAAAAACAAGGAATGACTCTAGATAACACCGAATATTTCTCATTTATACAACTCAGAACAGCTTCATCATGATTCATTATCATACCCGGCCATTGTGCCGGGTGAGCTGTTCTTTAACTATGCTATAATTAAATACACCAACTTCTCTTCAGAACCCCTTGACACTTCAACTGTGATATGATAATATACACTCATAAGCTACTAACTCATGATTCGATAGGGCTTGAAAGTCTATCCCGCAAACCATAAACAATTATTACGGCAATACCAATGTAGTAAATGGTTCTGCTAAACATAGTCAGATTATTTCTGGAGATAATAACAACATCACAATTACTACAGACGCATTAAGAGCAGAGTTAGATACAATTGAAAAAGCTATTCACAAAGAAGATAAACTCTCGTCTGAAAATATAGAAACAGCTTTAGAACTATTATCTGATATACGTAATAAGATTGATTCCGATAAAAAGCCAAGTATAATAAAATCTGGTTTAGTTGGATTAAAGGATTTTCTTATCAATGCAGGAGGTGGATTGGCTGCAAGTTTACTTGCAACTTTGATTACTCGATTATAAAACGGGGTGATAGAATGACACACTTCAATGAACACGCCCTTGAAATGTCCATTATGGAACTGTTTCAGGACGAAGAGTATACCTACATAAACGGCGAGAGCATCAGCCGAGATATGTCTGATGTTCTCCTTGCCGATGATTTACGGAAGTATCTGAATGAATGTTATGCTTCTGAGGGCATCACTGAAAGCGAGATAGACGGAATCATTCTCAATCTCCGCAGTATTTCAGGTACTATCTATGAAGCTAACAAAGCTGTTATCAAGCTGATTTGTGACGGGTTTATTCTCAACCGTGAGGACAGATCACAGAAAGACCTGTATATCTGCCTTATCGACTTTGAAGTACCTGAGAAAAATATATTCAAGATCGTTAATCAGTTTGAGATTTCCGGCATGAATAATCAGACACGTATACCTGATGCCATTGTATTTATAAATGGTATCCCTGTTGTAGTGTTTGAATTCAAAAGTGCTGTCCGTGAAGAAACCACAATTATGGATGCATATACTCAGTTGACTGTTCGCTATCGCAGAGATATTCCCGAACTGTTCAAGTATAATGCTTTTGTCGTCATAAGCGACGGAGCAAATAATAAGTATGGTTCGTTCTTCTCTACATATGATTTTTTCTATGCTTGGAGAAAAATCGAAGCTACCGATACTGAGCTTGACGGTATTAACTCATTGCTTACAATGATCAAGGGGATGTTCCGAAAAGAACGTCTGTTGGCTGTTATCAAGGATTTTGTATATTTCCCTGATAACTCAGATAGAGATGTGAAAATAGTTTGCCGTTATCCGCAGTTCTTTGCTGCTACCAAGCTTCTTGAAAACATCAAGGCACATCTGCGTCCCGATGGAGATGGTAAGGGCGGAACATATTTCGGAGCGACTGGCTGCGGTAAGAGCTATACAATGCTGTTCCTTACACGTATGCTGATGAAATCAAAGTCCCTGCATAGCCCGACTATTGTTGTTATCACAGACCGAACCAATCTGGACGACCAGCTTTCAAAACAATTTTTATCTTCCAAGAGATATATCGGTGATGATACTGTTGTGAGCATTGAGTCCCGTGAAAAGCTCCGAGAGGAGTTGCAGGGCAGAACAAGCGGCGGTGTTTATCTTACAACAATACAGAAGTTCACCGAGGACTTGAAACTGCTTACGGATAGAAGCAATGTTATATGTATTTCCGATGAAGCACACAGAAGTCAGGTCAGCCTTGACCAAAAGCTGAAAATCACATCAGAGGGTGTAAGCAAAACTTATGGCTTTGCAAAATATCTGCATGATTCTCTGCCGAACGCTACTTATGTAGGCTTTACTGGAACACCGATAGATGCTACAATAGAGGTCTTTGGTACAGTTGTTGATTCCTATACCATGACAGAAGCGGTTGAGGACGGTATCACTGTAAATCTCGTTTATGACGGACGAGCAGCAAAGGTCACTCTCAATCAGGCGAAAGTGCAGGAAATCGAGGATTATTATGACCAGTGTGCCGAAGAAGGTTCAAACGAACATCAGATAGAGGAAAGCAAGAAGGCAGTTGCAAAACTTGATGTTATCATAGGTGATCCCGACCGTCTCCGTGCAGTTGCAGAAGATTTCATCAATCATTATGAAACTCGTGTATCCGAGGGCGCTACCATTGCAGGGAAAGCGATGTTTGTTTGTTCCAACAGAATTATCGCTTACCGTTTCTATAATATAATAAAGGAACTGCGTCCTGAATGGACAGAAAAGAAACTCTGTCCTGACGGTACGGAATTGACGGACAAGGACAAAAAAGAGCTTAAACCTATCGAAATGATTAAGCTCGTTATGACGAGAAATAAAGATGATGAGCCTGAGCTTTATGATATGCTCGGAACAAAGGACGATAGAAAAGAGTTCGACCGGCAGTTCAAAAACGTCAAATCAAATTTCAAGATCGCTATTGTTGTAGATATGTGGCTTACCGGATTTGATGTACCTGCACTTGATACTATCTATATAGACAAGCCTATTCAGCAGCATACACTGAAACAAACTATATCCCGTGTAAATCGTGTATATGAAGGCAAGGATAAGGGCTTGATTGTTGACTATATCGGCATCAAAAAGAATATGAATATTGCCTTAAAGAAATATACCAACTATGAGTGTGATGAATTTGAGGACATAGAGCAGTCCATAAAGATAGTAAAGGATCAGCTTGATGTCCTCTGTCAGATGTTCCATAATTTCAACAGTGATGATTTCTTTACAGGAACGCCGAAACAGCAGCTTGATTGTATTAACCGAGCGGTAGAATATGTGCAGTTATCCAATGAACTTGAAACAAGATTCATGGCGGCGGTAAGACGTATGAAACAGGCGTTTAACCTTTGCAGTTCAAGCGATAAGTTTACAGATAAAGATAAGGATTGCAAAAGGAGAAAAGTTCCTCGGACGCAAAACCGAACAGGGTCATGTAGTGTACATGGCTCTCGAAGATACATCCGAAAATTTACAAACGCGAATGTATGAGCTTACAGATGAAGTCCCGAAACAGGACTGCACTCATTCCCAGCTCATGACCGAGTTCCCATAATGGGAATTCGGTGTGGTGGGATGGAATATCCCGTCATGACTATGAGGTGGTGAACCGCCACCTCATCCACCTAAGTCAGCGAAA
>JAEEGL015642021.1_pt1 | contig 11033 bp, 9 predicted proteins | sample 9134231 | NCBI WGS metagenome assembly JAEEGL01 (sample SAMN16246548, study PRJNA631951) | gut metagenome | biome: gut microbiome; feature: rumen; material: fiber-attached | host: Bos | place: Iran: Karaj | collected 2018-10
AGTAAATCTCCTATACAATTAACTTAAGTAATTATCTCAAAGTGCTTTCGCCAACATCCCTACAAGCTCAGTAGGTTCCTCACTTCGTTCGTCAATACTGGCTTGCAGGGGACCTTGTTGGCTACGCACTTTGAGTAAAACCCAACTTTGAATATCTTTCCGCGAATCTAGCCAGAATCGCCACAGTTTTGCCACTCACAACTTTGAGGCACTTCATGCCACGCTTCATACCCCAAAACTGCCTCATAACACTCGCTGCTCTAGCATCAAAAAGTCAAACAAGCTGACGGTTCTTCCACTTTCCGCTTTTGAAACGGATTATAAAGAACGCGCCGCGAAAAACCCAGTCCGTTGACATCGCAACCCAAACACCGAACGCGCCCATCCCGAAAGTGTTCGCATAAACGTAGCTTAATCCCACGCGAACCGTCCACATGGAGATAAGCGACACAATCATCGTGTAGCGAGCATCATTGGCGGCGCGAAGAGCGTTCGGAAGCGTAAAAGATGCCGGCCAGAAAACAATTCCTGTAATGCCGTGGCACATGAGCATACGCCAGCCAAGCTCCGTTGTTTCCGGCGACATTCCGTAAAATCCGATGAGCGTCCGCGAAAAAAGAAGAAGTGGCACGTTCAGCACCGCCATGCTGATGTAAGATGCCGCCATCATCCATTTTGTGTAAAAAACAGCCTCGTCAGGACGTTTCGCGCCCATACATTGCCCCACAACCGTAAGAAGCGCAAGCCCGATAGAAGATGCCGGTAAAACCTCAAAAGCAGAAATCGTATTAGAAGCGGCATTCGCGGCAATTGCACCCGTTCCAAAAGTCGCAACAAGAGTGATTACAAGAATCTTTCCAAGCTGGAACATACTGTTTTCCAAGCCGTTCGGAACGCCAATCTGCAAAATCTTCTTTATAAGATACACATCCGGCTTCGTCCGAAGAATCCCTTTTATGGAGATAATCTGAGTCGCGCGAGAAGAACTTCCCGAAGCTCTGAAACTCGCACCCGCAGGCTCGTACAACAAAACCAAAAGAATCACTGCCGCCGTCGTCCGCGCGATGAACGTCGGAATCGCAACGCCCTCAACCCCGGAATGGAGCCCATACAGCATTATCGCGTTGCCGCCGATATTCAGCACGTTTATAACAAAGCCAGTGAACATAGAGATACGCGAGTTCCGCTGAGCACGGAAAAGCGCGGCGCAGGCATTGTAAACCGCGACAGACGGAAGCCCTACAAGCATCCAGAAAAAATACGTCCGCGCGTTTTCCATTACGGCTGGCTCTATATTGCCGAACAATGCACCAAGAAGCGCGTTCATGCTCACAAACCCGATGGCGGCAACAGCAACTGCACTTACAAAAACCGTTCCCAGCAGCTGTTTCGCGGTTTTTGACGCCATATCCGGGCTTCCTTTCCCGATATACTGCGAACAAACTACAGCACCGCCAGTTGCAAGCGCGGCAAAAAGCTGGTTTATAAAAATGAAAATTGAATCAACAAGAGAGACACCAGAAACTGCAGATTCTCCAAGAGTCGCGACCATTATTATGTCCGCAATTCCCAAAGTTATGGCAAGAAGCTGCTCAACCATCAGAGGCCAAACTAATGCCCAAATATCTTTTTTAGTAGAAAGATGGTTCATTAAAAATCTCCCGGCGGCATGATTATATCAATTTTTCCGAAAGACACGCAATGAGTTTTCGAGTCAGTCCGCACCAGACAGTACGCATGAACGGATACGTACACACATAACTTAAAATATGCACGCGCCGGGCTGGAACGGTCGCCAAAGGCGAGGATTTTTGACCGCTCGCGGGCAAAAAGACCAAGCGTCAGCGGGCCGTGGAAGACCGGAAAACTGATTAAGGTAGCGTAGCTACCGTAGCTCCGCACCAATAAAAACAGATTTTCTGCCACTTGTCCCAATAAACTGCCACTTGTCGCAAAAAAACTCACGCCAAAAACAAAAACTACTATACTGCGAATCATGAAAAGGACATCATTCATTTTAGTTTTGGTAGCATTTTTATGCAGTGTTGGGTTTGCACAGGATTTCTCTTCTGCAAACATGAATTACCGTTTTGTTAGCGGCGGATTCTGGAGCTGCGGTCAAGACTTCAGCGGTGGATTCGGTGAGTTCGGCATAAACTGTTTGCCGGAAGAAAAGACATTTGTCATGCGAGACTGCATTTTTTTGCAGGGTGAAGGAGGAACCTTACGAAAAAGTAGCTCGGCACATCCTGATTGTCTGGAATTCGGCGGCGCACAAATCGGCAACAAACTGATTCTTGGCGGACGGACAAACTGCACAGGTTTCATCGTCAGAAGCTACGGATTCATCAGCGGTGCTTTGGGCTTGTTCTCGTGCGCAGGGCACCCATTCGGCAAAATGCCTTGGATGATAAACCTTGCGTTCGGTGGTGGCTTTGAATTCCAGTTCCAGCAAAACTCTGCGTTCGTCATCGAGTTCGGCGGAGTAAACAGATTTCTTGTTGGCGGCAACAAATCTGACTTTGAAGGCTATTCAAGATCAAGCCCTGCACTTACAATAGGTTTCAGGAGCTTCAATTAACAGATTCATAACCGAACAGTGCACGGTGTGACTTAAATAAAGTCACATTGCGCATAACAGGAGTCATGATTGAAAACGCAAATCAAGATAGAAAGTACCGATATCCCATACTGTGTTATCCACACACGAAACGAAACACAGGGCATAAAAGATATCGCGGAAAAAATAAGCAGAATGGACGAAACTGGCCGTACCGCAGTTGTAAACGGATGGGATGGTGATTACTGCATCCAAGTAAAGCAGAACGATATTTTCCGCATTTACAGCGCAGATAAAAAAGTCTACATGGAAGCGCGGTCAGACGACAAAAGCGGCACATCAGGCGGCACGAAAGGTAGCACCGGCGCCTCGGACAATTCCTGCACCACGCACGACAGCAACGAAACCGAAACACTGCTTATAAAAATGAGACTCTACGAATTTGAAGAGCTGGCTGCAAAATGCGGCTGGACAGATTTCATCAGAATCTCGAACACGGATATTGTGAACTTTTCAAAAGTTACAAAACTCGATATGTCGCTCAGCGGCATAATCAAAGTGAACTTTACGAATGGAAAAGATGCAATAGTTTCTAGAAGATACATGAACAAGATTAAAGACCAGCTTAACATGGTCAGGAGGGTTAAAAATGCTGAAACAATGTATTAAACGCGCCGTTTTAGGATTTATGATAGGAATATTCATCGGTCAGACAATTCTGATAATAGAATCACTTTTTGTAGGCGACGGAAACTATTATCCGTTTTCGGAGTACCTTGTGTCCATCACATCAACAAAAATCGCTGCCGTAATCGTGCAATACTTTATCACAGGCATAATCGGTTTGACTTTTGCCTCTACAACCATTATTTTCGAACTGGATAAATGGAGCATTCTGGCACAGACTGCCCTTCATTTTATTATCATGTCGATTATAATGTTCTTCTCCGGCTTTTTTTGCGGCTGGTTCCCACACACTGTAATCAGCACGATAATCTGGTTCAGCGTTTTTATCGTTGTCTACATAATAATTTGGATAAGCTTCATGCTTTATTATAGAAAAAAAACAAAAGAAATAAACAAAGCATTGTAAGGATTGGCAAAGTACTTACGCCTTTTGCTATAAGCCGTTACCCACCACCCGCTATGCGGGTGGTTTTTTGTGTTTCTGATAGCAGCCGCACCGGCTCATGTACAAAAAAAAAGGGGGCTAAATCGCCCCCTCTAAATTGCCACGATCATTTAGAGTTTTATACCGAATGTCCAGTATGTACGAACAGAACAAGGATTATCATGAATCGGGAAATCATATTGTCCTGCTTTTTCAGACCAGTAATCAAACACCTTATCATTCCAACCGTTCACCCGCAAATCTGCGTTAAACGAAGCAAATATACCAAAATGATTTCCGAATCTCATGTTTGCCGTTACCCTTGCAGAAGGATAGAACCTCTTTGAAAACTCACTGAAAGTGTCTTTCAAAACCGTTCCTGCATTGTCTGTTTCAGAATCATCAATGTTTTTGAGTGATTCGAACTTCGAACGGACATGATCTATATCAAGAATGTATTTGCTCAGAACCTCAATATCAAAATTGATGAAGCTTCCTCCAATCTGCGTACCAATTCCATATCCCATTACAAAATAATTCTTATTCTCTTTCTTGTTAGGCGTGATTGCACTTGTTAAGAAAGTCGTAAAGAACGTCTTTGTACCGCCCTGATACTGAATACCAAAATCTTTGTTCTCATAAAACATAGAGAAGGAGTTTATTCCGTTCTTTATATAGTTGAAAATACCAATTGAAGCACCAGAACAAGAATCAGCAATATTTACAATACCAATCTGTGAACCTTGCACATTACCAGCGATATTGATAAACCCTGCAATTTGCATACCTTGAAGGCTGCCACTAACTTTGTTGATGAAACCAGCTACTTGTGAACCGCGCATATCACCGGTAACGAAGTTACCAAGGCCTGCATACTGAACACCACGGAAAGTACCTTTCGTATTATTCAACAAGCCGCCGACCATTATACCGCTTCCGATTCCTCCAAGTTTGCTTAATAAACCCGAAACCTGTATACCAGAAAGCTCCTGTTTTACCGAACCGATTAATCCAGAAACCTGGAAACCACGAATGCGCTCGTTAGTTATATAAAGCGAACCAATTGCGATATTTACATTATCATATTCAGCCGGTATAGAGAATCCAGGGAATACCGATATACTAATCGGGTCATAGTCCACCTGCGAAGACGTAGTAGCACCGTTTCCAGAACCGGTGCTGCCGTATCCGCTTCTTTCGGAAGTTGTATTATAATCATAGTCATCGTCATCATAAGACGTAGTCTTTGAATTGCGCGCGGCGTTCTTTCTTGCTCTTTCAAGGACATTTCTTTCTTCTGCATCAAGGGAAGAATTATCGTAACCGAACACACGGGATGCACTGTTTCCTGATACTCCTGACAAAGCTGCTCCTGCTCCAGATAAGGCTGAACCAACCGCTTCTAAAGTATCGCCTACAATGCTCGTGATAGTTTCTGCAATTCCGGCTGTTCCGGCGACATTTGCCGCCCCAGCTGTACCTGCTGTACCAGCCATCGCTCCAGCAGCCGCAACGTTCGCAGCATCCCCGGAAACATTTCCTGACAAAACTGCACCGCCGCGCGCAACGCCTGTTGTAAGAGGAACTTGTTTTATGCCGTCAGAAGCAAGCGTGAACGAATTTCCTGCAATAAGCCTTACGTTCGTCTGGCCAGTACTGTTGGCAGTAACAACTGTCACCGTGTAATATCCGGCAGGCAACGCTATTGAAAGCTGACTGCCACGAACCTTGTTGACTTCAGAGGCAAGCCGCCCGTCAAGAGTTCGCACAAGATATCTGCCTTCTGCATCAGACGGAAGAATAATCATAGCCTCGGCATCAGAAAGGTCTGTAAGCACAAGGTCGCCTGAACCTACAAGCGTTATGTTAAACGAAGGATGCTGAGGACCAATAACTGAAGTTTCCGTCTTTGCGAGCGTGTCGTTGAACGCATAGTAGTAAAGCTCGTTCAAAGAAACGCGATTATCTCCCGATGTGTCGGCGGCTCCGCGAAGCCCTGTAATAAGCGAGTGTGTAAAATACGAAGCTCCTATAACGTCCGATTCCTGAGAACTTTCACTTTCCGAACTGGAAGAAAGGTATGCATGGCCCTGTACGACAGAAGCGTCATCTACAAGGAACGACTTCTGGCGGGAGCCGCCTTTCGCCCGGATAAAATTACCGGAAAAGCAGGAATCAAGCATAACGACGTGAATATCGCTCGGCACATTCGAAATATCAGATTTCAAATCAGAATATCCATATTTTTCGTTTCCAAGAAGAAGCGCTTCCTCATCAGAATGTCCTGAATAATAGAACAGGAATTCCACACGTTTTGCTTTATACTTGTTTCTTTCTATTATAGAAGTGATGTTGTCGAACGCGCCTTCAATTTCTTCGCGAGTCGAATCTACAAGAATAAAACTGTTCTGCTTGCGGACACCGCCAATCTCTATCATTGTTTTCGCGAGGCTTTCCGCATCCGTTCCGGCATATTTTAGAGTTTCACGATCTTCCCCACCCCTGTTGGATGCTACATACAGTGCATAACGCTCTATAGAACCGGAAGTTCCATTTGTTTCGGCAGCAAAAACACTGACCGAGCATATAGTAAAAAGCAAAAACGAAATCGCAATGTTTCTAATAACCTTCATAAATTACTCTCCTAGTTTTACTTCTTAAGAAGCAGAAGTTCAGTTATCTTTAGGTTTTTCGGGAGATATTTAGAAAAATCTGCCTTAATGGACATATTTTTATTATCAAAAGAATCAACAGCATCTACAATTCCACTCACAGTAAAAGGTTTGTCTCCAGTAATAAGTAAGAATCTCTCAAAAGAAGGAGCATCATCAAGCTGATATGAATAATCAAGCGGAATTTCACCATTGGTTTCTAGAAGCGCAGACGTGTAACCATACTCAGGATAATGCTGAGTCACGACACCGTTGCCATCAACAGAAACTATAGCACCATATTTAGCACCGGATGCTATGTAGCTTATCTGGATTATATCACCGGCAGAAACGCTGTCACTGTCGGAAAGCTTAACGGCATCCTCACCGACTTTTTTGTATAAATACATACGAGTGCCAACACCTTTAGCACGACTTTCATCCACCGCAGCCCCAAGCGTTATTCCTTCACCAGGAGCGGCAATATCAGCCATTTTAGCACCGCTTCCTTTTTTGACAAAAAAAGGTATCATCAGCGCAAAGCAAAGAACAGCTGCGCAAGCAATTATATGCTGTATATTCCAACTGAAATGTTTTTTTGTGAACTTAGATCCAGAAAGCTTCGCGGCAACAGCAGCCTGCATTGCAGAAGCCGGATATGCTGCCAATATCTCGCGATCTGACTCCTCCAGCGCAGAAATCTCTGTAAAAAGATTGCTACCATTTGTGTCGGAAAATTCGGCATATTCGGAAGCAGGAAGCTCCCCAGCTTTAATCTGTTCAAGAATTCTCGTTCTTTTTCCCATAGCACTTATCCCCTGCCAATATTCATGAATCCAGAAAATACAGACATAACCATAGTTACGCATGCAACGGCTTTCGCCCTCAATACCGAAAGCCTTTTTCTAACCCCAGATACCGACATATTCATTTTTTCGGCTGTTTCTTCAAGTGTGTACCCATCTACATAGTGAAGAACCGCCATCTCTCTTGTGTCTTCCTTCGTTTCCGAAAAAATAACATCAAGCAGAGCCGATGTATCTGCCACATCCTCGTGATTCGCCGTAACGTTGTCGGCAATTTCGATCACAAGGTTTTCAACAGACGGACCTGAACGTATTTTGTCTGAACGGATTTTGTTCAGACATACACGAGTGGCAACCGTATAAAAAAGACTGGAGCACACGGATGAAAGCGTCGTACGCTTCTCTAGAATACGAACGAACACATCCTGCATTGCATCAAGAGCCTTTTCTTCATCTTTCAGTAAAAACCGACAGCGGCGAAGCACCATCGGTCCGTATTTTTCATACAGTGCAGCAAAATCATTCATCGAAACAGATGCTGCATCGTTGTTTTTTTTCATTGCGCAATGTTTCCTGTTTTCATAAATTCAAACACTATGGGGATAAAAAAGTGTTACCTACTTATTAAAAAATAGCGTAAAAAGTAAGAGATTTCCAGATGGGCGAAAAATCATATCTTCAACTAATGCTACAGATATTGCTTTCGCTGGCACCCTGAGCGGAAAGCCGTTCCTCTCCATGTTCGTCAATGCTTTCCGCTCAGGGACCTACCAGCTACGCAATATCTGTAAAAGGCTGGCAAGTTGCATTTTTCATCATCTGTAAATCCGTAACCAGACAAAAAAAAGCCGCACTTCATGATTAAGAAATGCGGCTTTCGGTCACACCGGAAACAATTCCGGCATAAGACGATAAGTATTATTTGTGTTCGAAAAACTTCAGTTTTCCGAACTGCCTATTACTCAGCAGTTGCTTCCGGATAAACGACTGTCATATCGTCTGCGTTGCAGTACCAAAGAGTTCTAAGACGAGGAAGAACAGACTGTACAGACTGTATTACAAAATCAACAGCTTTATCATTGAAGTCGTAATTATTCAGGAATGTAGCCGGATCATCTGTATTTGTAAGGAATTCTGTACCAAAATTGCTGTATCTTGTATTCTTCTTGATATTAGCATCTCCCTGATCCGTCATAGCCTCACAAACAACTTCACCGGTTGCATTGTTGATGAGCTTGTAGTTGCAAAGCACATCGTAGAACATGTAAACATCGCCAGCCTGTTTAAGATGTCTTCTGTCATCATCCCAGTAATCCTTGAGGTATCCGTCTCCCTGATCAAAATCGATGACCTGATAAACCGTAGCGTCAAGCTTGTAGTACACATCAAGAGTATAATCAGCCGCAGCAGGATCATCTGCAAGTACGAATGTCGGAGGTATAACCGTTCCGCCCGCAACGAGCACTGGCTCATAAGGATATGTCTCATAGTCGAAATCTGCAGGAGCCGTTGAGAAAAGAGCTTTCTGATCATCTGGATTTGGCTGGAAATATGTAGCCTTGTCCAAAGTCAAATAATATTCAAAAAGCCCCTCAACCTGATCCTTAAGGAACTCAGGAGTTACACCACCTCTGCGGAAAGGTGAATAATAGATTGTTCCAATTGTCGCGCCACCGTTAATAGAGAAATAATCCTCGAATTTTTCCTCGATGAAATCATTTGTGAAAGGTGAGTTTACGATATCTTCCGGCTCCATTTCCCAAAGAATCTCAAAATTAGGATCTACATTAACTGCAAGCGTTGACCCAACAGGAATGTTTGCTATTGCAGCTGGCATAGTCATAGTTTTTTTTGCTGTGAGGACACCACCTTCTGTATCAAGACATGATGCGCACAAAAGTAAAGCTGCAACTAAAACGAAAAGTAAACTAAGTTTTTTCATTATTAATTAACCTCCGAAAAAACAATACGGAACATATGTTCCAAATAAAAAAATAGAACTAAAAAACTACTTTCGATGTTTCTGAGCTCTTCATACTTTATTTTAACATATCGTAATTCGAATTTCTTATGAAGGAAAAAATTTTTCAAAAAAACTTAAGATTTCGTTTAGTTATATTCTATATTTCTTTATATTCGAATTATTCAATTCTTGATTGCCATATACCGCATCATATTCATTATTTTCTCTTCCACTTGCAAGAATTTTTAATATGGTTTAAGATTATTAAGTATTAGTAAAGTCACTCATGGGTCAGGTCATTCGCGATTGCTCGCGAATTAAATGACTCACGAACCAAGTCACTCGCGCGAAAACCACTGCGACGCGCAAAATCCGGGTCGCACAAATCGCGTTTTATCAATAGGAGGCAAAAAAATGAGCAAAGTTGATCTCGACTGGTCAAACCTCTCCTTTGGCTACACAAAGACAGCAAAAAGATACGTAGCTAACTTCAAAAACGGCGCATGGGATAATGGAGCCCTTACAGATGACGACAAAGTTGTTATTTCTGAGTGCGCGGGCGTTCTGCAGTATGCACAGACTTGTTTTGAAGGACTCAAAGCCTACACAACACAGGACGGAAGAATCGTTACGTTCCGCCCGGACTTGAACGGCGAGCGCATGGAAAACTCCTGCCGCCGCCTTGAAATGCCTGTATTCCCAAAAGAAAAGTTCGTCCAGGCTGTTATCGAAACAGTAAAAGCCAACATAGATTACGTTCCTCCTTACGGAACAGGCGCAACGCTTTATATCCGCCCGTATATGTTCGGTTCAAGCCCGGTAATCGGAGTAAAACCAGCGGACGAATATCAGTTCCGCATTCTTGTTACACCGGTTGGTCCGTATTTCAAAGGTGGCGTAAAACCGATTACAGTGCGTCTTTCAGACCTTGACCGCGCCGCTCCGCACGGAACAGGCGATATAAAAGCCGGTCTTAACTACGCAATGAGTCTTTACAACATCGTAGATGCTCACAAGTGCGGATTTGCAGAGAATATGTACACCGACCCTGCTACACACACATATATAGAAGAAACTGGTGGTGCAAACATCCTTTTCGTAACAAAAGACGGAAAGCTCGTAACGCCAAAGTCAGACTCTATCCTGCCGTCAATTACACGCCGCTCTCTCCTTACAGTCGCAAAAGACTACTGTGGCATGGAAGTTGAGGAACGCAAGATTAACAAGAACGAAATCGGCGACTTTGTTGAGTGCGGTCTTTGCGGTACAGCGGCTGTTATCTCCCCGATCGGAAAAATTAACGACCACGGCAAAGAGATCGTCTACAACGACGGAAAAGACGAGATGGGACCAGTCCTGACAAAGCTTTACGACACGCTCACCGGAATCCAGATGGGCCGCCTCGAAGCACCTAAGGGTTGGATTTACGAGATTAAATAAAAAAAACTGTGTGCAGGGACGCACACAAAAACTGATGAGTTTTGTGCGCTTCTGCACAAAACTCGGTAAGTTCGGGCATCATGGATGTTGCCCGAACGTCTGGGTCGTTGAAATTAAATAAAACATGTGCCCGAACGATTGGGCGCAACCCCGACGGCCAGCATAACTGCCCGCCGGGGTCGGGCGTTCCGCGGCTTGCTAACGCGCGGCGTCTGGAAGTATCTTATCCTTCGTCAGCAGTTTTTCTTTTTTGATTTTGAACGCGGCTACATTCTCTTTGCCTTGGACTATATTTCTATTATCATATTATTTGCTACAATTTCACATTTAATAGCATCAAGATTAAAAAAGAATCGATAGATCAGGAGAAGTAGAATGGCAATCACAGTAAATCTTCGTTACACAGGAAAAAAGGGTGCAGCACAGGCTTTTGCCCGCGAAATGATTTCCAGCGGAACTGTTGAAAAAATCCGCGCAGAAAAAGGAAACCTCCGCTATGAAT
>JAEEGL016439860.1_pt1 | contig 11033 bp, 9 predicted proteins | sample 9134231 | NCBI WGS metagenome assembly JAEEGL01 (sample SAMN16246548, study PRJNA631951) | gut metagenome | biome: gut microbiome; feature: rumen; material: fiber-attached | host: Bos | place: Iran: Karaj | collected 2018-10
AGGGGCGAAATCACACGCACGTTGCCCTTCGCGTCAATCACGTACGGACCGATCGGGAGCTGGTTCGTCTCGCGGTGGATCATGCGGTTCGCGTGCGTGCCGCCCACGGAACCGGCAAACGTCTCGCGCGTGAGATCCGGCTTGATGCGGTAGAGCTTGTCGCTGGAACCCAGCGGGCAATGCGGACCGTAGGTGACCACCCACAGGTCGCCCGCCCACGGCACCACCGCGCCCGTGCCGCACTCGCCCTCGTCGTTGTACATCACGAGATGCGGATACACGCCCGACACGCACGATAGGGGGCGCGCGCCCACACACGTTGCAGCAGCTGCCACCATCAGCATGGCTGCGCACATGACTTTCGCTTTCATGTCCGTATTATATCACACATCCGCATTCCGAAGAACGCGGTTGCCGCCATGTCAACTTCGAAATTCGCGCTAGTAGCGTACGCCCGACCCGGCAGACGGGACGCAGACGAAGGCGGACGGCGGCAGGCCGTTCTTCGCGTAGAATTCCCGCCCTAGCAGCGCCAGCACGGCTTCCGCCTTTGACTTCTCCACCAGCGCCACCACGCACCCGCCGAGTCCCGCCCCCACCAACTGCGCGCCATAGACGCCTGGCGCGGCGTCGAGCAGGTCGCACAGGCCGTCGATCCTCGGCGTCGAGCAGGCGTACGCGCCATGCCAGGCGTCCGGCGTGTCGCCTGTGCCGGACAAGGGCTTCCCCTCTGGCCATGCAACGCGGTCGCCGTCATGGGACGTCTTCATCATCTCGCCCAGCTTCATGTAGTCGCCGGCCGCGAGCGTTTCCATGAAACGCGCGCTGCGCGCGATCTCGGAGACGCCGTACTCGGCCACGTCGCGCAGCCTGTAGACGCCCGGATCTGCATGCGTCGCGAAAACCGTCTCAAGGAACTCTCCGCTTTCGGGCAGAAGCTTCCGCAGCTCCGCGCGCGTCACTTCCTCGGGCAACGTGTCCAGCATGTGGCGCAGCTCGGCTGCGGGCTCGACCTCGGCAAGGTCGCGAAACACCTCTAGCCGCCGGTCCGGGAAGTTCTTCTTGATCAGCAGGAAGGAGAACTCGTACGCCGCCACCTGTCCGTTGAACTTGTCACGGCTGCCCTCGGACTTCTTCGAGGTCTCCATCGAATTCGCAACCACTACGGCGCACGATTCCGGGAATCGCGTCGCATTGCCGATCGAGAAAGGCTTGAAATCGAGATGCGTCACGCAGCCCGGACGGCTGCACTTCATCGCCGCATGGTCGCCGGGCCCGCCGCGCGACCCCACGAACCACTCGCCCTCCCCGCACAGCTCCACGAACTCGCGCGTCGTCAGGTTCAGGCTGTTCAAGGCGGTAAGCGCCTCGGCCACCGCCACCACCACGGAAGAAGAAGACGAGAGTCCGGCCGCCACGGGGATGTTGCCGTCCACCATCAGGTCCATGCCCTGCAGAGGCAGGTCCGTGGCCATGCGGAAGCGCAGCACCGCGCTCTTGATGTAGTTGGCCCAGCTGCCGCGGCTCCGCGCCAGCGCCTCCTTCGTGGCGGGAAGATCGAGGAACTCCAGCCACGAGAGTCTGTCCGGCCCCGCCAGCGCAGGCGCCAGCGTCGTCTCCACCGAGAACGAACCGGAGGGATAGCTCTCCGCGCAGTTCGCGTAGCGTATCTCGTCGTCGTCGCGCGGAGAGGCCACGACCAGCGTGTCGTAGGCAACCGCCATCACGTTCACACCGCCACCGCGATGCTCGATGTGCCGCCCCATCAGGTTCACGCGCCCCGGCGCGCGCGCCAGCACCACCGGCCGGTCGCCGTACGCGCCGATGAACGCCTGCAGGAGCGCGATGGTGCGGGCATCCGCCGCGTCGGCCAGGAAGGCAGACGCCGGGCGCAGGAACTTGCGCGCGATCTTCCGAAGCTCCGGACGCGTGGAGTAGGTAAGCAGGTCGTCGGGATTCGTCACGCGATACACGCCCAGCTCCTGCCGGGCGGCGAACCGCTCGATCGTGTCCGTGAGATATATCTCTCCCTGCGCGTTGTCAGCCCCCACCGTCGCCAGCTCGCGCGCGAGCGCCCGCGAATCGAAGCAGTAGAACGCCGTGTTGACGTCCGGCGCGGACAGCGCCTCCTCGCCAGAGAACGAACGCCCAGCCAGAGAGAGCGGCGCCCCGGTCCTCTGCGCGCGCAGGGCGTCGGCATGCTCTATGATGCCGAGCGGACGCGCCCCGGCGAACATCACGTGCCCGCCGTTCGGATGCTCCTCTCGCGGCTGCACGCCGCACACCGCCGCGAAGCCGGTCTGCCGGGAAAGCATCTCCGAGACGATGCGCGTGGACACGATCTTGTCGCCCATCGACACGATCACCGGCCCCTCGAAGCCGATGTCCTCCAGCACGCGCAGCCCGCAGCCGGTCGCGTGTCCCGTCCCCTTCTGCTCCCGCTGGTAGGCGTACACCACTCCGCGCTCGCCGTCGAGCGCGGACATCACGCTCTCCGCGCGGTGCCCCACCACGATCACGAAATGCCTCACTCCCCCCGCGCGCATGTTCGCCACTATCCGGCGGACGACAGGAACGCCAGCGCAGTCGAAGCAGACCTTGTTCTTCGAGTCGTCGCCCATGCGCGTCCCCTTGCCCGCGCACAGGATGATGGCGGCCGCGCCCGTCGCGTCCCGCGTTCCTTTGATCGAATCGTTCATTGCACACTCCTTGGTCATGGCGTGGTTCCCGGAAACAAGGCAGATCGCAACCTCCGCGCTAGCGTACCCGCCACCGTATCGGCTCGATGTCGCCGGGGAGGTAGAGCGGGTGGCTGGGAAAACCGCCGGACGTTAGGCGGAGGTAGTGGAGCGGACGGTCCTTCAGCAGCTCCAGCAGATGCTCCTGCCGCCCGCCGAGCCTGGCGTGCGTCCCCCAGCAGCAGAACACCCTGTCGGCCTTCGCCGTCTCCGAGAGCAGCCATGCGTCGTTGTCCGGCCCCACAGGATCGGCCGCGGCCTCCATCTCGCGCGGATCCGTGGCCCGGAACGCGAAGGCGTTCAGCATCATGAAGCCGTTGTAGCCCCAGCGCATGGAATATCCGCGTATGCGCCTCAGCGTGGGATCTAGGCGGTTCTCGTCGGCGGTGGACGGGTTGAGCGCTATCCAGCACGCGATCCGATCCTCCGCGTCCAGCAGGCCGCGCCAGCTGTGCAGGAGCGTGTAGCGGTACACGCGGTCCGGCGAGAACACGCACCTGTTTCCAGTCTCGTCCATGCCATCCGCTCCGCGCCGCCGCGCAAGGCTACTTCCGCTCCTCGAGCGGCAGGTACTCGCGCACGTCGCGCGCCTTGTAGATGGGCTTGTAGGCCGGGCGGATGATCGGGCCGTCGTTGTCCAGCTCCTCCATCCGGTGCGCGCACCAGCCCACCACGCGGGCCACGGCGAAGAGCGGCGTGTAGAGGTCCTGCGGGATGCCGAGCATGTCGTACACGAAGCCCGAGTAGAGGTCCACGTTCGCGCATATCTCCCGGGCGCCGGGATGCACCTTGCGGATGATGTCGGGGCCGAGAGTTTCGATCGTGTCGTAGAGCGTGAACTCGTCCATTCGCCCCTGCGCCTCGGCCAGCGCCTTCGCCTTCCTCTTCAGCAGGACGGCACGCGGGTCGCTGAGCGTGTAGACGGCGTGCCCGAGGCCGTAGACGAGCCCCGTGCCGTCGCCGGCCTCCTTCCTGACGATCTTCTCGATGTAGTCGGCCACCTGGCCCTGGTCGGTCCACTTCGCGATGTTCTGCTTCATCTCCGCCATCTGCCGCATGGTGCGCAGGTTGGCGCCGCCGTGCCTGCTGCCCTTGAGGGAGAGCGTCGCGGCCGCGATGGTGGAGTACATGTCGGAATACGCCGAGGTGATGACGTGCGTGACGAAGCTGGAGTTGTTGCCGCCGCCGTGCTCGGCGTGGAGGATGAGCGCAAGGTCGAGCGTCTCCGCCTCCAGCCGCGTGTACTCGCCGGTCTTGCGGATCAGGCCGAGCAGGTTCTCCGCCGCGCCCTTTTCCAGATCGGGATAGCGCAGCACCAGCGAGTGCCCGAGGTGGTAGTGGGCCTTGGCGCGGTATGCGTAGGCTGCGATCGTGGGGAAGGCGGCTATCAGCCACACGGCCTGGCCGAGATTCGTCTCCAGGTCGAGCGCGTCGGGGTTCTCGTCGTAGGTGTACGCGGTGAGCACGGCGCGGGCGATGGCGTTCATCAGATCCTTGCTCGCCGCGCGGATGATGGCCTTCTCCTTGAAACCGTCCGGCAGGCGGCGGTACTCGCCGAGGATCGCCTGCCACTCGGCCAGCTGGCTCTTGGTGGGCAGTTCCCCGAACAGGAGCAGATAGGCGCACTCCTCGAACCCGAAGCGGTTGTCCTTCTCGCAGCCGCGCACAAGGTCGACCACGTCGAACCCGCGGTAGAACAGCTGGCCCGGCACGGGCTGCTTCTCGCCTTCGGACACCACGTAGCCGTGCACGTTGCCAATGCAGGTGAGGCCCACCAGCACGCCAGTGCCGTCAGCGTTGCGAAGGCCCCGCTTCACGCCGTACTTGTGGTACAGCCCGGGATCTATCGTATCCATGCGCCGCACGTCTTCCGCGCGCGCGGTCAGTAGCTTAGGGTCTATCATGTTCATTCCTCCAGTCGCGGAGACCGGATAGTATATCAAAAAAAACGCGCATTGCTTCGCCTGGCAGGGCGAAACATGCTATAATGGCGCCATGCCAGCAGTCGAAAAGCCTCTCGGGCTGCCGCTTCCGACGATTCGGCGGTACCCGTTGTATCTGCGGGCGATCAACGCAAAGATCGCCGAGGGGGAGCTGTACGTGTCCAGCGCCGCGCTCGCGCGCGAACTAAACATCGACCCTGTCGTGGCGCGCAAGGACCTAGCGATGGCCGGTGAGCCTGGCACTCCACGCCGAGGCTATCCGGCCAAGGAGTTAACCGAGGCGATCAATCGCGCGCTTGGCTGGGACAACACCACCGACGCCGCGCTCGTAGGCGTCGGTTCGCTCGGTAGGGCCCTCCTCGGATACCAAGGGTTCGAGGAACAGAACCTCCGTATAGCCGCCGCCTTCGACGAGGACCCGAAACTCGTCGGCACCGTCTGCCACGGCGTGCGCGTGCGCGCGATGGCCGACCTCGCGAAACTCGTACCCCGCCTCAAGATAAAGCTCGGCATCCTCACCGTGCCGAACTTCGCCGCGCAGACATGCGCCGACCAGCTCGTCGCCGCTGGCGTACGCGGCATCTGGAACTTCACCGCCATCCAACTTGTCGTTCCAGATAACGTCAAGTTGCAACGAGTGGATCTGGCCGCCTCCCTCGCGGTCCTCTCCCACACCATCGCCACCGAGGTCTAGCGTAGCCGCTCCACGAGAAGCGGAATGGCGCGCTCGAACGCGACGCCGTACCAATGGTCATCACTGGTAGCCTTGATTGCCGAACACACCACGTCCGCCGCAAGCGCGGACGCATTCAGCGTCGACATCCCGCGCATCACCGCTCCCGCGAAGACAGAGGCGAAGACATCGCCCGTCCCGTGCGAGGTGCGCGCCAGGCGAGGATTGAAGTCGTACTCCACCGAACTGCCGTCGGACACGGCCGTGCCCAGCAACCCCGGCTCGAACGAGACTCCGGTGAGCACCACGTTCTTCGCGCCGAGCGCATGCAGGCCTTCAGCCATATCCTCGACGAACGCCTCGTCGTAGCCTTCCAGCACCGGCTTGCGCCCCAGCAGGAAGGCGGCCTCCGTCAGGTTAGGCATTATGTAGTCCGCCCCGTCGCAGAGGCGCGCCATCTGTGCCGGGAAGTCGGGCCCGAAACCGGTGTAGAGCTTTCCGTTGTCGGCCATCACGGGATCCACGAACCGCAGCGCCCCCGGATTCGCGGTCGTCTTCATGATCGAGAGTATCGGATCGATCTGCGGCGGGCACACGTATCCCGTGTAGAACGCGTCGAACCCGATCTTCTGCCGCCGCCACTCGGCCTCGATCTTCGGCATCTCGTCCGTCAGGTCGCGGAACGTCCACGCCGAGAAGCCTCCCGTGTGGTTGGAAAGAACGGCGCTCGGCAGCACGGCGCACTCCACGCCGCACGCCGAGATCACCGGCAGCGCCACCGTCGCCGAGCATTGCCCGACGCACGACACGTCCTGTATCGTCAATAGTCTCTTGTACATGCTTACACCTCCAAAGTTCCTGTCAGGTCGCGCGCGGCGGCGAACCCGTGCCTTTCGCAGTATGCGGCGATGCCGTCGCACACCGCCGCCGCCGCGCCGGCGACGTCCGACATGGCGTCGCCAACGGCCACCGCCGTCGTGCCCGCCAGCACCAGCTCGATGGCGTCCTTCGCCTCGTAGACGCCGCCCATAGCGAGGATCGGCAGCTTCGAGCAGCGATGCGCGTCGTACACTGCCTTCACCGCCACGGGATGCACGCACCGCCCGGAGAGGCCGCCCGTCCGGTTGCCCAGCACTGGACGGCGCGTCTCGATGTCGATAACCATCGCCGGGATCGTGTTGATGAGCGCAAGCGCGTCCGCGCCGTTCTCCTCGCACGCCGCCGCGTATGGCGCCACGTCCGGCACGTTCGGCGCGAGCTTGACGACGAGCGGCAGCGTGGTGGCCGCGCGCACGGCCTTCACGAGGCGCGCCAGCACCGCGGGATCCTGCCCGAACGTGTGCCCGCCCTCCTTCACGTTGGGACAGCTCACGTTGCACTCGATCGCCGCAATCGGCGCGCCCGCCTGCGTGAGGCGCGCCGCCACCTCGGCGTACTCCTCCACGCTTCCGCCCCAGATGTTGACGATCATGGGAGGAACGCAATCTGTTGCGTCTGCACGGGAAGCCGCCATCGCGTCCGCGACCGTCTTCACATAGTGCTTCACGTAGTGCGAGACGAACGCCTCCACGCCCGGCCCCTGCAGGCCGATGGCGTTGACGAGCCCGCCGAACACCTCCACGTGGCGCGGCAAGGGATTCCCCGGCCACGGATCGCGGCGAACGCCCTTCACCGTCACCGCGCCGAGCTTCGCGTAGTCCACCGCGCCTACGTACTCCGTGCCGTAGCCAAACGTGCCACTCGCCGTCGTCACCGGCGTGCGCATCTTCAGCCCACCCAAGTCAACATTCAAGTCTATCATCTCAACACCCTTCACCTCTTCACCTTCACCTTAACCTTCACCTCTCACCACACCAGGTCCTCCGCCTTGAACACCGGCCCGTTCACGCAACAGCGCGCGTTGAAGACGTCGCCGTTCGGCAGCTTGATCTTCTGGATGCACGCGAAGCACGCGCCCACGCCGCAGACCATGTGCCGGTCCATCGAGATCCAGCCCGGCATCCCCGTGCCCGTGGCCCGCTGCGCCACGGCCTTCAGCAGACCGTCCGGACCGCAGGTGAAGAGCTCGAACGGCTCGTCCTTCTGCCGCAACTCGATGAGCGCGTCATCGAGCGGCTCCGTCACGAACCCCTTCACGCCCGCCGAGCCGTCGTTCGTAGCCGTGCGCACCTCCACGCCGAGCGCCGCGAACCGGTCGAGCGCAAGCAGGTCGTCCTTCGTGCGTCCGCCGACGAACAGGATCGGCTTGTTCCCCGCGCCGCCCGCCAGAAGTCGCTTCGCGAGGAAGTAGAGCGGCGCCACCCCGTACCCGCCGCCCACGAGGAGCGGCACGCCCTTGCACGTTGAAGGGAACCCGTGCCCAAGTGGACCCAACACCTCCACGGTCTCGCCGACCTGCACCGTGTTCAGCGCGGCCGTGCCGCGCCCCACGTTCTTGTAGAGGAGCGTCACCTGGCCGTTGTCGGCGTCGAACACCGAGAACGGCCTCCTCAGCGCGCTTGCCTCGAGCGCGGGCACCTTCACGTGCACGAACTGCCCTGGCACGAGCTGCGCCGCCAGCTGCGGCGCGTCCAGAACAAGGAAACGATATCCCGGTCCGGCCGGATCGTGCGCCGCGACCTTTGTCTTTTCGTTGATGGCCATGCGCAAGATTATACCATGGTTAGTGGTTAGTGACTAGTGGTTAGTCGCTAGTGGCTAGAAGCACCAGAATCGCGCACAACCACTTGCCATCTGCCGACCTCCGACTACCGACCTGTCAGCAAGCGCCAAGGCGCGTCTTGAAGTCCATGTAGCCGAATGTCTTCAGCGTCTCCACCGTTCCGCCGATGCGCCGAAGGGCGATGTCGGGGAGCGGCATGCCGTTGAACGTGTTGTTCTTCACCATCGAGTAAATCGCCATGTCCTCGAACACGACCCGATCTCCCTCCGCGAGCGGGCGCGGGAAGCTGTACGTGCCGATCACATCCCCCGCCAGGCACGTGGGCCCGCCGAAGCGGTAGTAGTAACGTTGAGGTGTTGAGGCGTTGAGGCGTTGAGGTGTTGAGGTGTTGAGGTGTTGAGGCGTTGAGACGTTGAGACGTTGAGACGTTGAAGTTTCCTCCTTCTCAACATCACAACCTCTCAACCTCTCAACATCGCAACCCCTCAACTTCTCAACAACACACCGCGGCGTGTACGGCATCTCCAGAACATCGGGCATGTGGCACGCCGCGCTCACGTCCAGGATCGCGTTCGCGACGCCGTCCGCGCCCGGCGGCTGGATTTCCAGCACGGTCGCCTCCAGCGTGCCCGCATCGAGCGCCACCGCCTCGCCCGGCTCCAGATAGACCGTGAGGTGCGGATGGCGGCGGCGGAAGTCGAGGAGCAGCTCCACCAGCCCGTCCACGTCGTAATCCGCACGCGTGATGTGGTGTCCGCCGCCGAAGTTCACCCACTTCATCTGCGGCAGCAAGTCACCGAACTTCGCCTCAAACCCCGCCAGCACTTTGCGCAACTCCTCCACTCCCTGCTCGCACAGGCAGTGGAAGTGCAGGCCGTCGATAGATGGTAGATGGTAGTTGGTAGTTGGTAGTTGAGAGTTGGCAAGCCACGCATCCCATGCCGTACGTGTCGTACCCAGCCGCGAGCCGGGCCGACACGGATCGTACGCGGGCGTGGTTGCCACGGACACCTCGGGGTTCACGCGCAGCCCCACCGACACACCCGCCGCACGCGCCATCGCGCCGAACTTCTCCACCTGCCTTGGCGAGTTGAACACGATATGATTCACGACAGCCAGCAGTTCCGGCATGTCTTCCGCGCGAAACGCCGGCGCGAACACGTGATTCTCCTTCCCGGGCATCTCCTCGTGCGCGAGCCGCGCCTCAAAGAGACCGCTCGCCGTCGCGCCGTGAAGGTACTTCGCCACGAGCGGGTACAGCGCAAAGCACGAGAACGCCTTCTGCGCAAGCAGAATCTTCACCCCCGCGCGTTCCCGCACCGAGGCGAGAATCTCCAGATTACGTGTCAGCGCCGCTTCATCTATTACATATCGTGACATGGCATTCGACTTCTTCGGCATAATCATTTTATATGGGATTCACGACATTCGACAATCGACGACCGACAGCCGGGTGACAACCGACACCCGACTCCCGACAGTCGACTGTCGAATGTCGCCTCCATCACCATCACTTCCAGTCCCACTTGCGTGTGCCGTTACAATTGGGATACGCCTGGCAACTCCAAAAAGGATTGCCCGCGTTCGCGCCTTTCTTCGCTACCATCTTCCGCATCGGCCCACCGCATTTCGGACACTTCGGCGCGTTGCTTTCGGCAATTGCTTTGTCCCGTGCCTCAAGGCGCACCTTCGTAAGATGCTCCGTGAAGCCGCCCTGCTCGCGGAAATCCTCGCCAATTTTCTCGATCTGCCTGTGCAATAACGCGCACGCGCGGTCGATCGTCACGAGAATCGCGTTCGCAGCGATGATCGGGTCTTCATTCTCAAGCGCCGCCGCAAACCGCTTGCGCATCGCAAGGATGTGCTTCCCGTATTCATGGCGTAAATCCTCTTTCGCGTCAAAATCATCGAACACGAGCGATTTGGCCTTGCGATATTTTGGATCATATTCGCTCCACGGCGTTTCACCCATATCGACTATGAACGCCTCATAGTCGCCCGCAAGTTCCTGCAACGACGCCTTTGCCACATCAAGGAGCTTAAGCTCGGTCTCCTTTGAGGTTCCGGCGCGAGAGGAACCTTCTACGATGTTCTGCCGTGCCGAACGCGCCGCGCCAATCATCTGCCCCACGGTCTTGCCGAGGGCGTCGTTCTGGTAGTTGTAGTTGCGGCGGCAGAATGTGGTAGTGGCATGATACACAAGGCATGTGAGGCCAAAGGAGAGCGTCTTGCGGTAGCCACCGTAGTGTCCGATAACGGGAGTCATGAGTGGTCTCCTTTCTCACGGGCGGGTGATGGCAGGGGGATCGGGATCGTGGCGACATTCGACATTCGGCGATCGACAGCCGAATGACAGCCGACATCCGACTGTCGAATGTCGTGCCCGGATCGTCGGATGCCGCCCGTCGAATGTCGCCCGATCGTCGGCAGTCGACAGTCGAATGTCGCCTCCCCACCCATCAGTCCACCATCACGGGGTCGAAGGTCTCCTGCCACGGGAGACCCTGCTTGTTCAGCTCCGCCATGAACGGGTCGGGGTTGAACTCCTCGCACGTGTGGACGCCCTTCTCGGTCCACTTGCCCTCCAGGAACATCTTCGCGCCGATCATCGCGGGCACGCCCGTCGTGTAGCTGATCGCCTGCGAGCCGACCTCGGCGTAGCATTCCTGGTGGTCGCACACGTTGTACACGTAGTAGCGCACCGGCTTGCCGTCCTTGACGCCCTCGAAGATGCAGCCGATGTTCGTCTTGCCCTTTGTGCGCGGACCGAGCGTGGCGGGATCCGGCAGGAGCGCCTTCAGGAACTCAATCGGGACGATCTTCTGTCCCTTGAAGTCGATGGGGTCGATGCGCGTCATGCCCACGTTCTCGAGGCACTTGAGGTGCGTGAGGTAGCTCTGGCCGAACGTCATGAAGAAGCGGATGCGCTTGATGCCCTTCAGGTTGCAGCCGAGCGACTCCAGCTCCTCGTGGTGGAGGAGGTACATGTCCTTCTCGCCGACCTGGTCGAAGTTGTA
>JAEEGL016580449.1_pt1 | contig 11033 bp, 10 predicted proteins | sample 9134231 | NCBI WGS metagenome assembly JAEEGL01 (sample SAMN16246548, study PRJNA631951) | gut metagenome | biome: gut microbiome; feature: rumen; material: fiber-attached | host: Bos | place: Iran: Karaj | collected 2018-10
ACATGGGAGAATGTAATAGCAGATTATGAAAAGCCCTGCGTGTTCATTCAGATCAAATACACTGTAGGACTTGACGGATCTAACATCCTGGTCCTCAAACAACATGATGTGCTTGTCATCACCGACCTGATGATGGGAGGCGACGGCCAGAATGTTGAGGACACCGAGCTGGGAGAACTTCATCTGTCGGCTATATCAGAGGCCATGAACCAGATGATGGGTGCTTCGGCAACATCGCTCTCAACGATGCTCGGCAAGATGATAGATATATCACCGCCCGAAGCCAGTCAGGTGGATTTTACTGAAGGCAAGGACGGATCTGAGATAGCTGAGTTTCTTGGAGGCACTTTTGCCAAGATCGCCTTCAGGATGCAGATAGATGATCTGGTGGATTCAACGATCATGCAGCTCTATCCTTTGGATTTTGCCAAGGAATTGTGCAATGTGTTCCTGAACAGCCAGACAGATTCGGCTCCGGCACCCGCACCTTCGCCGGCGCCGGCACCCGAACCCGTAGTTCCGCAGACGCCGGTCACCCCGATGGCACCTATGCCCGACATGAGTGCGGCGCAGCCACCACCTCCGATGATGGATCCGATGGCCGGATACGGACAGCCAATGCCTCAGATGTACGCGCAGCCTATGATGTATGCGCAGCCGGTTCCTCCGACCAATTACGTGCCGGCCCAGTTCCAGAATCTGGCGCCGAACATGGCAGGAGTTCCGGGAGGCGAGAATATCGGCCTGATCATGGACGTGCCGCTTGAAGTAACAGTAGAGCTTGGGCGGACGAGCAAGTCGATATCCGAAATCCTTGATTTTGCTCCTGGTACTATTCTGGAGCTTGATAAGATAGCGGGTGAACCCGTAGATGTGCTGGTCAACGGTAAATTCGTTGCAAAAGGCGAGGTAGTGGTCATAGAAGAAAGCTTCGGCGTTCGTGTCACTGAGATTATTAAACAATAGGAGACAAAGAAAATGGCAAAAAACATTTTAATTTGCGATGATGCAGCATTCATGAGAATGATGATCAAGGACATCTTAACCAAGAATGGCTACAACATTGCAGGAGAAGCAGAGAATGGAGCAATGGCGGTAGATAAGTACAATGAGACCAAGCCGGATCTTGTGCTTATGGACATCACCATGCCTGAGATGGATGGTATCCAGGCTCTCAAGAAGATCAAAGCAAATGATCCTGCCGCATGCGTTATCATGTGTTCTGCCATGGGACAGCAGGCAATGGTTATCGAATCCATTCAGTCAGGAGCAAGAGATTTCATAGTTAAGCCTTTCCAGGCTGACCGTGTGCTGGAAGCTGTTCAAAAGGTTCTCGGATAATGTGGGATTCCATAGGTCAGCTTACTTTAGTGCTTGGCATATTTGCCGGGGTGCTTTTTGTTACTTATCTTGTGACAAAATGGATATCCGGATATCAGAATACCCAGCGTGCAGGCAATAATGTAAAACTGATCGAGCAGGCTCCGCTTGCAGCCGGCAAATATATCCAGATCGTGCGCATCGGTGATAAATATGTTGCTCTTGGAATAAGCAAGGACAATATAACCAAGTTGTGCGAAGTGGATGAGCAGGCGCTGTGCTTTGATGAAAAAAAGAATCGGAGCGCGCTCTCATTTAAAAGCATTTTGTCCGGGATCGATACTTCTACAAAGACGGATCAGTCCGGACAGGATGAGACGGAATCTTTTGAAACGGAAACACTTGATCATGAATAGATGCACAAGATGTTTTGTCAGATATATTAGCGCTTTTATATGCCTGCTGGTTACGGTGGGCATATTGTGTATATCTACACCGTTTTCTGCACGCGTTTATGCGGCGGAAGAGGTGGATACGCAGCACCATCTGACAGGCGAAAGTGAAGAATCAACCAATATCGATAACCCCGGGACTGCTGAAACGCCGGAGGATCTGGCGGATTTAAATATAGCCAATACCGTGACCATTACCTACGATAACGGTAACGGTCAGATAAACGGGGCTCTCCGTATCCTGATAATCCTCACGCTTATAGCGATCGCGCCGATCCTTATCGTGATGCTCACGTGTTTTACAAGGATCATCGTGGTGCTTCATTTCACCAGAATGGCGCTTAACACCCAGACTGCGCCTCCCAACAACGTCCTTATCGGACTGGCGCTGTTTCTTACGTTTTTTATCATGCAGCCTACGATAATGAACGTATATAATGAAGCGGTCGTACCCTTCGAGGCGGGGGAACTGGAGACTGCAGATGCGTTAAATGCCGCCATGGGGCCGATACGTGAGTTCATGTATCCCCAGACCCAGGAGAAGGACGTTGCGGTATTTATGGAGATATCAAGAACGGAATGGGACGGCACTCTTGACTCGATACCGAATCTGGTACTGATCCCGAGTTTTATCGTATCGGAACTTCGCAGTGCGTTTATCATCGGATTTATGATATACATACCGTTTATCGTCATAGACATGGTAGTGGCGTCGACTCTTATGAGTATGGGTATGATGATGCTTCCGCCTACGACGATATCGGCACCGTTTAAGATACTTTTGTTCGTGCTGGCAGACGGATGGAATCTGGTAATAGTTAATCTGGTTAAGACCTATTATTGACGAGCATTGAAATCCATCCGTGGATGGCACCTAAGGATACATCCGTGTATCCTTGAACAGGTGCTAATGACGTCCTGTCATTTCAGAACATGCTCATTTTCATCCATGAAAATCATAAGGAGCAAATATGAGTGTAGATGATGTTACCCGGGTAGTCAGAGACGGCCTGTTCATAATTATAAAATGTGCCATGCCCATGCTTTTGGTAAGTCTTGTAGTGGGCCTGGCCGTATCCATTTTTCAGACCGTTACATCCATTCAGGAGCAGACGCTGACTTTTGTGCCCAAGGTAATATGCGTATTTCTGGCCTTGTCCATCGCAGGAAACTGGATGCTCAACAATATGGTCGGATATATGCAGGATCTGTGGAATAATTTTGCGGTTTATATCAGATGACGGGGACAGGGCAATTACACATGTTTTGCCGCATCTCCAGTTTCATCCATTAAAATAAGCAGATGCTTGATATACATTTTACTTATTCTGACCTTCAGACATTTTTGCTGATAGTTGTCAGAGTCACAAGTTTTGTTTTTGCAGCGCCCTTTTTCGGCGGCATGAATAATACTCCGAGGCGGGTCAAAGTCGGAATGGGAATATGTTTTTCCCTGCTTTTATACGGGGTTGTGGATCATCCGACCCTTGACTTTGACAACGAGATAGAGTACGCGATCATAGTCGCAAAGGAAGTGATATGCGGGCTCTTAATAGGTCTTGGAGCACAGCTGTGTACCACGGTGACGAGCCTTGCGGGATTCATAGTCGATATGGAGACCGGAATGAGTATGGCGCAGGTGTTTGACGTGAATACCAGGCTGCAGACTTCCATCACCGGCGGTATCTACCAGGCGGCGATAACTCTTATCCTTATCGTGTCCGGTATGTACCAGTATCTGGTGAAAGCCCTTGCCGAGTCATATACGCTCCTGCCCATAGGCGGCATTAAGCTTAATACTGACAAGCTGCTGCAGGCTTTCGTCACTTTTATGTCGGATTATATGTCCATAGCCTTCAGGATAGCGCTGCCTATATTCTGTTGCATACTGCTGCTTAATACCGTACTTGGTATCCTGGCGAAGGTTGCGCCCCAGATGAATATGTTTGCCGTGGGCATTCAGATGAAGGTATTGAGCGGACTGAGCATACTTTATATAACGGCTTTTACTTTGCCCAGAGTGGCTGAATTTATATTTACACAGATGAGGACCATAGTAGTGGATATGATAGAGGGCATGATGTAATGCTGGAATATGATCTTCAGTTCTTCGCAAAGGACGGACCGGGCGGGGAGAAGACCGAGAAGCCTACCGCCAAGAAACTGCAGGATGCCCGTAAGGAAGGTCAGGTTGCCAAGAGCAGGGAAATCTCCAATGCGGCACTTTTGCTGGTATTGTTTGCCGCTTTTTCCGCTATTATCGGGTACTATGCAAGCAATTTTATAAATGTATTTGAGATCGTATATAACAAGATACCTGAGTGGACGGTGTATTATCAGGGAAATCTTCCTTTTGCGATGATACTCGGAGGCATAAGGGAGATGATGACCAGATTCCTGATGATCGTCCTTCCGGCTCTGCTCATAGGTTTTCTGGTTCCGTTTATCGCCAATCTTGTGCAGGTGAAATGGGCGCCTACGACCAAACCTCTTCAGCCCAAATTTTCCAAGCTGAATCCGATCAATGGTTTTAAGAGGCTTTTTTCCACCCAGTCGCTTGTAGAACTGATCAAATCAATACTGAAGGTTGGCATCATCGGGATAATGGTCTACGTGTATATCAGACGCAGACAGAATGACCTGTTCATCATACTGAATCTTCCGGTCATGAGCGCGGTGGCGATGCTGGGACAGGTGATAGTCCAGATAGGAATAAGGATATCGGCAGCCTATATCATAGTGGCAGCTGCGGACTACATATATCAGAAGTGGAAATTCACCGAAGATAACAAGATGACCAAGCAGGAAGTCAAGGATGAGTACAAGAACATGGAAGGTGATCCGCAGATCAAGAGCCAGCAGAGAGCGCGAATGATGCAGGCCTCAAGGCGGCGTATGATGCAGCAGCTTCCTCAGGCTGATGTGGTCATCACCAACCCGACACACTATGCGGTGGCCATCAAATATGATCCGGATCTGTATGACGCGCCCTACGTAGTTGCCAAGGGAGCCGATTATCTGGCAGAGCGTATAAGACAGGTAGCCAGAGATAATAATGTTGAGATAGTTGAGAATAAGCCGCTTGCGCGTATGCTGTACGCCAACGTGGAAGTGGATCAGATAGTGCCGCCGGAACTGTATCAGGCGGTGGCCGAGGTACTTGCACTTGTATATCGCCTTCAGGGAAGGGTTTGATACAGATGAACGGGTTGCAGGTGCCGGCGTAAATGTTTAGAAGGGAGAGCGCATGCGCGGTAAGCTTAAGATAGCCGATCTGGGTGTATCCGTATATCTGTTGATCGCATTTATCATGCTGATCGTGCCGATGCCGGAAACACTTCTGGACGTATTTCTTACGCTTGACATGGGCATAAGTTTTACGATACTTTTTACGTCCATGTTTGCCGAAGAAGTGCTTGGAATGTCATTTTATCCGACCATGTTGCTCTTCTCGACCATATTCCGTATCGCGCTGAACGTATCGTCCACCAGACTCATACTTGCGAACGGAAGCGCCGGAAATGTCATTCAGGTTTTCGGAGAATTCGTTGGCGGCGGCGATCTGGTAATAGGTATCATAGTTTATCTGATACTCGTGATCGTGCAGTTCATGGTTATCAACAAAGGTTCCGAACGTGTTGCTGAAGTAACGGCCAGATTCACGCTGGATGCCATGCCCGGTAAGCAGATGGCTATAGATGCTGACTTAAATACCGGTGCGATCACCGATGAGGAAGCCAAGGCAAGACGTGACAAGATACAGGAAGAGGCAAGCTTCTTCGGTTCCATGGACGGTGCTGTTAAGTTCGTTAAAGGAGACGCTACTGCAGGTCTTGTGATCACCGCCATCAATATCGTCGGCGGTATTGCAATGGGAATGCTTAGACAGGGTATGGATATGTCCACCGCCCTTAACTGGTATTCGATACTGACCATAGGTGACGGACTTGTCAGTATGATCTCCTCGCTGCTCATATCTCTGGCTACAGGTATTCTGGTCACCAAGGGCAGTAAGACCGCTGATTTCGGAGAGGTTTTGATCGGACAGCTTTTCGGGATCCCGAAGGCATTATATATAGTCGGAGGAGTGCTGATATTCCTCGGAATAGTAACGCCGCTTAATACTGTACTGTTCATTCTGTTTGGAGGAACATTTATCATCGTGGGAAGAGTTGTGGCCGGAACCATAGAGACGGCTAAGATCGAATCGGAGGTGGAATCAGAGGAAGCTGCCGCAGAGGAGATCAGGCAGCCTGAGAATGTCACATCCCTTCTTAATGTGGATCCGATAGAATTGGAATTCGGTTACGGTATCATTCCCCTGGCAGATGTTAACCAGGGCGGCGACCTGCTTGACCGAGTTGTAATGATCAGAAGGCAGATCGCATTGGAGTTGGGTACCGTGGTGCCCATCATCCGTTTGAGAGATAACATACAGCTTAATCCGAACCAGTACATCATCAAGATCAAGGGCGTACAGGTGTCGGAAGGAGAGATATTATTTGACCATTATATGGCCATGGACCCCGGATTTGTTACTGAAAAGATCACGGGTATCCCCACGCAGGAACCTTCCTTTGGACTTCCTGCCACATGGATCACGGAAGGTCAGAGAGAGCGCGCAGAGAGTCTGGGATATACGGTTGTTGATCCGCCTTCCATCATAGCGACTCATCTGACGGAGATCATCAGACAGCACATAGCTGAACTGCTGACCAGACAGGATGTTCAGAATCTTATAGATAATCTCAAGGAGACCAATCCTTCGATCGTTGACGAACTTGTACCGAAGCTTCTTGGTCTAGGAGAAGTGCAGAAGGTTTTACAGAATCTTCTGGCTGAGGGCATATCCATCAGGGATCTGCTCACCATATTTGAAACCATGGCGGATTACGCCACGACTACGAGAGATACCGATATACTTACGGAGTATGTCAGACAGGCGCTTAAACGCGCGATATCCAATAAGTATTTTCCTTCGAATGAGATCACGCAGGTGGTTACGGTGGATCCCTCGCTTGAGCAGGATATCATGTCCAGCGTTAAGCAGACCGAGAACGGAGCGTATCTGAATATGGATCCCGTCAAGGTGGACGCCATAATGAAGAGCGTTCAGGCAGAGGTTGAGAAGCTTGAGAACCTCGGAAAGAATCCGATAGTCATCACTTCTCCCATAGTGAGGGCGTATTTTAAGAAACTGACCGAAGAGTATTTCAGGGATCTCATCGTAGTATCATATAATGAAGTGGAGACCAACGTTCAGATTCAGTCCATCGGAACGGTGACGGCATAAAATGATCATCAAGAAATTTACAGCCAAAACAGAAGCAGAAGCGACAGCCGATGCCAAAAAGGAATTAGGACCAAACGTCGTTGTGATGAATGTGAAATCCGTTAAGCAGAAAGGATTTTTCTCATTCTTCAAAGCGCCCTTGGTGGAGGTGACTGTTGCTCTGGAGGAAGAAGGAGAGAACAGCTCCACCAGACGCAGGATAGAGGTACCTGCTCCTCCTCCGGTACCCGGAAATGTTAAGGAAGCCATCAGTCAGGTCAGCACTCTGATCACCGCTGATATGGAGAAAACCAAAGAACCCGAGCAGAAGGATTCGGGCTCTGCGATAGAGGAAAAGTTAGATTCCCTGCAAAGTCTGCTTGAGAAACAGATCGCTGCTCCTGCTCCCGTGCAGACTTCCGCACCGGAAACAGGCGACGCTCCTGCACAAAAGACAGGTACATCTGCTCCTTCCGGAAAAGAAGATGACGTTCACGACATAGATTCAGAGCTTCTTAAATTCATGAAGCTTCTGTATAACAAGATGATCGAGAATGAAGTGAACGAAAGGATCGCCAATTCCATCATCGAAGAGACCAGAAAGACGACCAAACCCGGGATGCCCTTCCAGGCAGCTCTTACAAACACATATCAGAAGATGATATTAAAGTTCGGGACTCCGGGCGAGATCACTCCTGCGGATAAAGGACCTAAGGTTGTGTTCTTTGTCGGTCCTACAGGCGTAGGTAAAACCACCACTATCGCCAAGATCGCTTCCAGATTTTCCATGATGGACCACAAAAAGGTGGCCCTGCTTACCGCCGATACCTACAGGATCGCTGCGGCGGAACAGCTTCATACATATGCGAATATCCTTGAGGTGCCCTTTAAGATCATTTATTCCGTTGAGGAGATAGAGCAGGCGCTTGAGGATTTTGCTGCATTTGATTATATACTGGTGGACACTGCCGGGCATTCTCATCAAAATGAGGCCCAGAGGCTTCAGATGAATGAATTCATACATTCCGTTGATGGTCTTGCGCAGAAAGAGACGTTTTTGGTTCTGTCCGCCACAACCAAGTATAAGGACCTTATAAGTATCGCCGACACTTATTCGACTATGACGGATTACAAACTGATATTCACCAAGCTTGATGAGACCACAACTCTTGGCAATCTGCTGAATATCAAGATACACACGGGGACCAGCATTTCCTATGTTACCAACGGTCAGAATGTTCCCGAGGATATATCGGTCTTCAATCCGCAAAAGACCGTAAAGCTTCTGTTGGGCGGCAGGTGAAGATATGGATCAGGCTACAGCGCTCAGGAATATGGTAAAATCCAATAACGCCGCTAACAGACCGGTTTCCAGGGTTATAACCGTCACCAGCGGAAAAGGAGGGGTAGGAAAATCCAATACCTCTATTAACCTTGCCATACAGTTCAGAAAACTGGGGCAGAGGGTGATCATTCTGGACGCCGATTTCGGGCTTGCAAATATCGAGATAATGTTTGGCGCGGTGCCCAAGCATAATCTGTGCGATCTGATCTATCAGAATAAGAATATCCGGGAGATCATTACCTGGGGGCCCATGGAGGTTGGATTTATCTCGGGAGGAAGCGGAATAGCCGGCATGACTAACTTAAGTCGGGAATATCTGACTTATATCATTCAGAATCTTGCCGAACTTGACGCTATTGCTGATATAATAATAGTAGATACCGGAGCTGGAATATCGGATGCGGTGCTGGAATTCCTGGTTGCCAGCGGAGAGATGATACTTGTCACAACGCCGGAACCGACATCGATAACCGATTCGTATTCACTGCTTAAGGCGCTTAATGCGCACAACAGATTTGACCGTGATTATACGCAGATCAAAGTCATGGCCAATAAGGTTGATTCCGAATCAGAGGGACAGGCTCTGTTTAATAAGCTGAATGCGGTTGTTGTAAGATATCTGGGACTGAATATGAGTTACCTTGGGAGCGTGCCGCAGGATCAGCAGCTGGTTAAGGCTGTGATGCAGCAGACGCCTGTTTCGCTTCAGAATCCGACAGCGAAATCATCCGTAAGTTTTGAACAGATAGCCGGAAAGCTGATGAATATAGAGACTTCCAAACTCAATAAACGCGGTATGGCTGCATTTTTCTCACACATAGTGTCTGCCGCCAGAAAATAGGAGGGAATATGCTATCCAAATATGTAGTAGTAGGAAACAGAGTTGAACTGCAGGCTGTCAGAAGACTGAATATCGGGTCTGTCGATCTGGGGCATGAAGAACGTAAAGTCTATTCTACGAAGGTCTATGATATTATCTCCGATGAACGTCTGGAGCTTCTTATGCCGATGGAACAGACCAAACTGATACTTCTTCCCATAGACGGCGAATATGAACTGTGCTTTTATACTGCGAATGGTCTGTATCAGTGTCTGGCAAAGGTTGTGGACAGATACCGCGATAACAATGTATATGTACTGGCGCTGGATCTTACAACGAACTTAAGAAAGTATCAGCGAAGAGAGTATTACAGATTCAGCTGCGCGCTTGAGATGAATTCAAGGGAACTGGTGAAGGAAGAAATAGAATCCCTTGATCATGACAGGAATCTACTGCAGCCCCAGCTTCCTCTTAAGAGAAGCGTCATCCTCGACATAAGCGGAGGCGGATTAAGATTCGTATCCACTATCCCGTATGAAGTGGAGAGCATGATCCTGTGCAAATACGATCTGGTTGTAGATAACGTGCCCAAGCATTATTCGCTTGTGGGAAAAGTGCTGGCAGTCAAGGAACTGGAGGATAAACCCGGAGTTTATGAGCATCGTGTTCAATATATGAATATGGATGTTGATGAACGAGAGGAGATCATAAAATTCATATTCAACGAAGAACGAAAAAGCAGACATAAGGAAAAGGGGTTATAAAAATGAAGAAAATCTTACTTGTTGATGATTCTGCACTCATGAGAAGGGTTCTGTGTGATATAATTGATTCAGATTCCAGATTTCATGTGGAAGATCGGGCTAACAACGGGCTTGAGGCGTTAGAACTGTTGGAGAAGAATACATATGACGCAATGGTTTTGGACGTCAATATGCCCAAGATGGACGGGATCTCGCTGCTTAAGGAACTGAACAAGAGAAAGCTCGGCGTCCGTGTAATGATGGCATCCACTCTTACCATGGAGGGAGCTAAGGTTACGCTGGATGCGCTGGACCTGGGAGCGCTTGATTTTATCCATAAGCCGGACAGAGCGTCTGATTGCGATAATGATGATTTTCGTAAGAGGATGCTTCGCACGCTTTACGGAGTGTGCCTGTCCAGGGTTCCTACCTTTGAATCGAAGCTGACTCTTGATTCCATCAAGACGGATCGCAAGGTAGTAGAACTGGTTAGCAAGCACGCCGCTTCATATACCGGTTCCAAGATCGTTGCGATAGCTTCATCAACCGGAGGCCCCAAGGCATTGCAGGCCGTCATTCCGAAACTGCCGGGTAATCTTGCGGCGCCGGTGGTGCTGGTGCAGCATATGCCGGTTGGATTTACCGCATCACTTGCCGAGAGACTTAACTCATTAAGTGAGATCACCGTTTCGGAGGCTAGGGAAGGCGATATCCTGGAAGCAGGACATGTGTATATCTCCAAAGGCGGACAGCACATGAACGTCCTGACCATGGCCAGCAAATATTCCATCCATTATACGGATGAGCCCACCAGAGAGGGCGTTAAGCCCTGCGCCAATTACATGTACGAATCCCTTATGGATTCCAAGGTCAATGAGATCGTGTGCGTTGTCATGACCGGCATGGGCGCTGATGGTACAGAGGGCATCGAGCATCTTAAGGAAAAGAAGAAAGTGCATGTCATAACCCAGAGCGAGAATACATGCGCCGTGTACGGGATGCCGAAATCCGTAGACAAGAAGGGAATGTCCGATCAGTCTGTTCCGCTTGAGCAGATAGCACAGGAAATCATTTTAAACGT
>JAEEGL010075761.1_pt1 | contig 11032 bp, 4 predicted proteins | sample 9134231 | NCBI WGS metagenome assembly JAEEGL01 (sample SAMN16246548, study PRJNA631951) | gut metagenome | biome: gut microbiome; feature: rumen; material: fiber-attached | host: Bos | place: Iran: Karaj | collected 2018-10
CCTGGACAGGTTCACATCCGGTGAGAAGTGCGTCTTGTCGGTGCCCTTGACGAGGCCTTTGTTGTAGGCCCACAGCACTGCCTTGACGGACTTCGAGCCGCTGACGTCCTTGAACGGGTTCTTGCCGCTCACCTTCGGGCTGCCGTGCATCTTGTACAGGATCATCACGAAGTTCATACGGGTCGTGGAGCCTTCCGGTTCGAAGTATCTGTTCCCGTCTTCCTTCACGGATCCTTTGACGATGTCGTTGTTGTACGCCCATGCGATGTAGTCAAACGACGGTCTGTCGTCTTCCACGTCTGCGAAGGGGTTGTACATATCGGCATCCGTTCCGCTTACGATCTCGTTGCCGTCGGCGTCCACTGCCGTGACCTTGAACGTGTACGTCTCGCCCATCAGCAGTTTCTTGCTGGGTTTGTAGCTGTAGGCCGCCTCGGTAACGGTATCCAGCAGGGTATCTTTGCTGCCGACCAGGTATACCTGATATCCGGCTGCGCCGTTTACCGCACTCCAGGTCAGTTCGATGCTTTCGCTGGTATCCTGATCCGAGATCTCGATCTCCTCGGGTATTGCCTTCGGCGTGCAGATGACATCTGCGCGGTTGCGGATACGGATCCTCGGGAACGGACCGTCAGGCGCGTTGAATGTGTCGTCGAAGGAGGAGAGACCGGTCACCACGATATCGCAGCCGTTCTCCAGATTCTTGACTTCGTCATTGATGGTGATGTAACCGTCGATGAAGACGCGGCATGTATCGCCGTTGGCATCCTTCACCATGATGGTCTGTACCAGGTTGTTCACCTCTTCAAAACTTTCCACTGTGCCGCTGACGGTGATGAGTTCGCCAAGGTGAGTGAGATCATTGACATCTTTTGCAGTCACTTCGACAGGTGTAACCTCGCCTTCGCCGATCACTTCGATAGATGTGACCTGAAGCTCAGGTTCTCCCTGATAGAAGTCTGTGGTGCCGCTGACGCGGACCTTGTCGCCGATCTTGAAATTGCCTGCAACCGGGAAGCAGCAGATACCGCCGGTTTCATCCTGAACATAGATGCAGTCGAAGAACGCTGTATCCTTGTCATACCCGGAGGCGTTGGATGTGACGACACCTTCGATCGTGTACTTGTAACCGGCTTCGGTCTGCTTGCGTACATCGTCGATCGGTGTGATCTCTACGGGGTTCAGATGCTTGAGGAGGTTCTCACAGATCTTGTAGTTCGAGTAGTTCTTCTCGGATCCGTTGTCCTCGATCGTTGCCTGAACCTCGAAGTTGGACATGAAGGCCGCGCCGGAAACGATGATGGTTCCCTGTCCTTCTTTTTCATCGGCGGCAAGCGCGAGGACACGTTCTGTTCCGTCTGTGAACGGATACAGGATACCCACCGTATTGCTGTCGTTGTCCTGGTTTCCGATGTATGTGGTCGTATGTCCGAAGACCACACCGGTCACTGACTCCGGAACCGTAGTGGTAGGCACCTTCGTGCCGTCGTCGACAAAGACCGAGCAGCCGCCGTACTGACTGAACACTTCGCTGTACAGTCTGTCGTTGGGGTTCTCCGGGTCGACTTCAACGCCTTCCGTCAGGAAGTGGTCGAAATCGTAGGTGGAGAAGTAGAGCCGCTGAGGCTGGCTGCCGTTGAGTTCATTGTCCAGCGTTGCGTCATCGCCCAGACGGAGCGACGTACCGAGCGCTTCGAGCAGCTCGTTCTGCGTTTCCGCCATGTGCTTGATGCTCGGGTTGCCGGTGATGACGGAATAGTTCTCGTAGTTATCGGACCATCCGGCTACGATGACAAGTCCGCCTCCCTGGTTGAACGCCTTGACAGCCGCGATCTCATCCGTGCTGTAGGTCTTCGGGTCGCTCTGTGCTGCCGCAAGACGGCGGGAAGGAGCGGTGAAGATCATCGCGACGTATTTCTCGTTGGCGCACGCGGCGATCAGTTCTTCGGAAGTCTTCAGCTCGACGGTACGGATATCGTACTGTGCCGCCAGAGCGCCGAAGTTGCCCATGGAATCCTTGTAGTTGCCCGCCACGTACTCGTTGTAGTGGGAAGCGTCGATACCGATGTAGACCAGTTTGTCGGCGTCGCGGACGTCAAGTTCCAGATCCTTGGTAAAGATGAACTCTTTGCCGCCCTGCTCCACCACGGCGGTCACGGTGATCGTGATCACCCTGGCATCGGTGGGGGTGTATTTGAATTTCGCTGTAACTGTTCCGGATGCGGGAATCGCGTAACCCGTCGTATCCGTGCCGATGACCTCGCCGCCGTTGATGGTATAGGTCAGGGAGGTGACGTTCGCCTCGGTGATCTCGCTGTTGAACAGCGTGGTGTCCAGCGTCAGTTCCTCATTGGTGACCGGCGTGGAGGTCTCGGATTCGAAAGCGGAGATTCCGAGCTTCAGTGTCTCGCCCACCCACACAGGAGCGGTGACCGCCAAGTCTCCGTCGCCCTGCGTCACGCGGATAAAGTAATAGCTGTAATCCGCAGGGAGCGTGACGGTGAGTTCGCCGTTCTCCAGTTCGGAAGGATTGTCCCAGGTGTAGGCGGTCTTTCCGGAGTTGACGATTACTTCCACCTTGGAAATGGAATCGGACTTGTCGGGGTCATACAGGCTGACATAGAGGTTCAGTTCCTCCGGGATCTCCTCGATGATGGATCCCAGCTGCAGGTCGTTGACCGTGTAGTGGAGCTCGAGGTTCTTATCCTCTGTCGCATAGATCCTTCTGTCCTGGATGGCAGCATAGATGCCTTCCTCGGTGAAGTTGTCGGTAAGGATAACGTCTCGGGCGTCGTTGGCATTGCCCCACTTGCCCTTGTGGTTGTCCTGGTTGTTGGTAGGCGCCACGTGCCAGCCCTTGTCCAGCGCCATGGTGTACTGCTCATAGCTGGGATAATAGCCGCCGGCTCCGATCTGACCCTCGCCGTTGCCGACCTCCACCAGATACATTCTGGTATCGATGACGGCATTCCAGTAGGAGAAGTCGATGAAGTTGCCGAAGGTCTTTCCGGGGTGGTTGAACTGGCTGATGACGTCTGCGCCTTCAGCCTGACTGAGCAGTGCGTAGTAGGCCTGCAGGCCGGCATCGTTGGTCTTGTTGTTCAGAGTAGTGTTGTTCCTCGAAACGATACCGGGGCTGTTGAACGTGTTGATATGACCGGGGCCGCCGGACCAGGTCATCTCAAATCCGCCGAGCGCAACCATCGATCCCGCATTCGCTTCGTTGAATGCCGCGATCGAATTCTTATAACTCGCCCAGGTGTCCTGGCTGGCCGCGGAGGCCAGGGACATGTCGTAAAGGGCCTGTTCAGGGTTGGCCGAGGCGGTAGAGTCGAAGTAGTTGGAGTGGTCGGTGAACGCCACGAACTGCACATTCGCGCTCTCGGGCAGATCCCGGATGTACTGCAGCGCCTGCTCCAGAGAACCAGCGCCGTCCGAGTACTGCGTGTGAGAGTGAAGCTGTCCGAAGTAGAGTCTGTACTGCGCCTTGCCGACGATGAAGAACCAGGTTTTGGTCGTGGACACATTGTCCGCTCTGGTCACGGTAAGGCTTACATTGACTCTGCCGTCCTCCATATCCTCGGAGGGAGTGTACGTGACTCTGCCGTCCGCGTACGTCGCTTCGACGGCCACGTCGTTCAGTTTAAGTTCGACAGTGGGATTTTCACCCGCGTTGATCACATCGGCGGAGATCTCAGGTCTCTTGTTCTCGCCGGTCTCAGCGCCCTGTGCAGGGCTGATATTCTCGATGACAGGCTCATCCCTGACGGGGACGGTCTTCTCGCCGCTGAAGGAAACACCCTTCGTGTCGATGCCCGACACGGCGATCACGAGTTCGGTGCCGGTCACTTCTTCCTTGGGAACGGTATAGACGCCGTTCTCATCGGGGGTATATGTCTTCCCGTTCACCGTGACGGTGAGTTCTCCCTCTACGCCGAACACGGCGTCCACGTTCACGGTGAAGGTATAATCCTTCCCGACGAAAGCGTCAGGAGCTTCGATCGTGACGACAGGCTCGTTGACCGTGCCCTCCGTCACCGTCGTGCCGTCGGCAACAGGATAGAAATTGAAAAGGAAGATATCCGGCTCTGCGGCCTTGAAGGTCCAGCCGCTGAACGCGCCGCTGAAGAATTCAATGCAGACGGGGGTTCCGTTGTATTTGGCGGCTTTGTTGTAGATGATATAGCCGCTGCCCCTCTTCGTGAGAGTCCATCTGGCAAAATCGTCCAGCGTCTCCGTAAGGAACAGATTCTCCGCGTCATTGGCAGCGAGATACTTGCCGCCGGTCTCGAAGACATAGACGGGCTCCGAACCGGTGGCGTCTGCAGCCACGGTAAAGACGAGCGCGCCGTTCGCGCAGACCGCTTTCCCTCCCTCGATGGTAGCCGCAGCGGGCAGCAGACTGATCTGCATGTCGTTGGGCTGTCCGAGGACCGACTCGGAAGAGGCGTTGTAGACCACGACCTCGGCGCCGTTCTCGATCACGGTCTCGCCGATAGGCTGATCGGCAGGTCTCTCTACAGCCCAGAAGCGCTGCTGGAACAGGTCGCCGGTGTTGTTTTTGTAATAGCAACTCCAGTAGTTTTTATCCGCATACCACTCGAGTCGATACCCGCTTCTGCCGACGTTGTCGATGTAGAAGTTTCCGTCGACGGACTCTACCTCGGTCACCGTCCATGTATCGTTCACCTTGTCAAGCGGTGTGCTGGAGTATTGGGTGTCCATGGAAAGCTTCTTGCCGTCTGCGGTGGAGAAAGTATATTTCCCGTCTTCGGTAACGCCGACTGTCCAGACCTCGGTGTTCGTGTATCCGGAAATGGTATCCGCCGTAACGTTCACATCAACGCCGGTGAGGTAGTTGCCGTTGAACACCTGAGACAGCGCCTTATTGTTGGCGGGGTTGTACATGACGACGCAGGTGCCGTCGGTCAGCTGCTCAAGGTCTGTCACAGGTCCGAGATACGGCGCAGCTTCTGCGAGATACAGATCGAACTCATACGCTGCCGCACTGTTCGTCTTATAACTGTATGTCGTGAACACTCCGCCATAGTATTCCATGTACTGCGGAGTGGTGCCACCATACAAAGCACCGACGTTCTTGACGAGATACGTTCCGTTCTCCTGCACCTCAAACACCCATTTGCTGAGGTTAGACAGTTCAGTCCCATAACTCAGGGCACTGCCTGTCGCTCCGGAGGTAAGGTATGTTTCACCCAGCATAAGGGCATAGGAACCGTCCTCCTGCAGGTCAGCCGTCAATTCAGCCATTCCTTCCAGAACAGGCAATTTGCCATCTTCTGTGGCAGCTTGCTGCACACCGGCAAGTTTGTTCCCGCTGGCTTCTGTTCCCAACACCATATTGCTTGCACGCACGTGCAACAGGATTTTGTCTCCGTCCGCAGGCACGTCGGTCATCAGATCGGCATATTTCTCAGGCGTAGGCGGCTCCGGCGGGATCTCCGTGGATACGACCGCGTGATACAGCTGCATGCCGTAGTCGTTCTCCGTCAGTTTGTCCGCCGTAGGCGAATATCCGCAGAAGGTATCGCCGCTCACCTTGCTCTTGTAGAAGCACTCGATGTAGGCGTTCCCGTTGCTGGCTTCCAGCGTGCTGGAATACATATAGTAGGTATGGTTCTCGGCGTTGGCTTCGTCGAACTTCCATCCCGACGCGTTGGTGGACTGGTTGGACAGTTCCACGTAGTTGCCGGACATGTAGGCGGAGACCACTTTCTCGCCCTGGGTGAACGTGTAGACGCCGTCTTCCACCGCAACGGTCCAGACCAGATTCTCCGCGGCTTCCACGGTCTCGGCGTTCTCCGGAATCGTGACGTCGCCGGCGAGCAGATACCAATCCGCTCCGTTCTCCTGATACACATCGGAAGACATCGCCTTCGCGTGACCCGGGTTGTAGATGACTACGGTGTCGCCGTTTTCCAGTTTGGACAGATCCGTAACAAGCGCGCCTTCTTCAGGCGTAGGCGGCTCCACGGTCACGGCAACCGCGTGATACAGCTGCATGCCGTAGTCGTTCTCCGTCAGCTTGTCCGCCGTAGGCGAATACCCGCAGAAGGTATCGCCGCTCACCTTGCTCTTATAGAAGCACTCGATGTAAGCGTTCCCGTTGCTGCCCTGCAGCGTGCTGGAATACATGTAGAACGTGTGGTTCTCCGCGTTCGCTTCATCGAATTTCCATCCGGTCGCATTGGTAGACTGGTTGGACAGTTCTACATAGTTGCCGGACATGTAGGCGGAGATCATCTTCTCGCCCTGGGTGAAGGTGTAGACTCCGTCTGCGACCGCAACGGTCCAGACCAGATTTTCTGCCGCGCTGATAGTCTTCGCTTTTTCTTCAAGCGACACCTCGCCGGCGAGCAGATACCAGTCTTCTCCGTTCTCCTGATACACGTCGGAGGAGATCGCCTTCGCGTGACCCGGGTTGTAGATGACCACGGTGTCGCCGTTCTCCAGCTTGGACAGATCCGTTACGAGCGCGCCTTCTTCCACGGGGGGCTCCGGCGGCGTCTCAACGGTCACCGGATAGAACTGCATGCCGTAATCCTTGGACGATGGGGCGTCAGTCGTATATCCACAGAAGGTATCCCCGTTCGTCTGGCTCTTGGAATAGCACTCAATGTAGGCATGTTTGCCGTCGACTTCCAGCGTGCTGGAATGCATGTAATAGATGTGATGATCGGCATCCGCCTCGTCGAATTTCCATCCGCTGTCATAGGTGGACTGGTTGGACAGTTCCACATACGTTCCGGATAGATACGCGGAGATCACTTTTTCGCCTTGGGTAAAGCTATAAACTCCATCCTCTACCGAGACAGTCCAGATCAGATTCTCCGCCGGCTCAACAGCCGCGTTCTCCTCGATCGTCAGATCGCCGGCGAGCAGATACCAATCCGCTCCGTCTTTCTGATAGACATCGGAGGTAATGGCCTTCTCATGACCCGGGTTGTAGATGACCACGGTGTCGCCCGTCTTCAGGGTGCTGAGCTCCGCACCGACAGGTTTTTCAGGCTCAGGAGGGATAACAGGCGTTCCCTCTACAGCGTAGAGGATAAGTCTCTTGTTCTGATTCCCCCCGTCACTCTTATATGCCCTGAATTTCATGTATGTGCTGGTTGCATTATACGCAAGAGCACAGCCTTCTCCTCTGAAGATGAAGGCTCCGTCTTCCAGACTTACACTCCATTCATAACCTTCGATCACTTTGATCGTGTTAGATCCGGACACAGGACCAAGGTCATTTCCGGCGCTGTCCGTCAGGACATAGCCGTTATCGGTCTTCGTGATCGTCATGACGGCCTCTGCGGGTACTTCCGCGATCACGCCGTCCGACTCCACAACATCTGTTGCAGCAAGCCAGGTCCCGTCAATGGCTGTAGCTGCCCTTCCGGTTCCTTCTGCAACCACCACGTACTGTCCGGTCACAAGATCGTCCATGGACGTGATGGCGGTCGCTGTCGCATTGCCCTCCTCAGCAAAAGCCAGTACGGGCAGATACCCTATCAGGGTCGCCAGTACCAGCACCGCGGAGAGCAGTTTAGTTATCTTTTTCTTCATTCAACCAAATACCCCCAAATCATAATAGACGCAGATATTGATGCAGTATAATTTTACAATACTATCTATATACTTTCTAATGTTTCTTCCCCCACCGCACCATTTTCTACCTTTTCACCCCAAAGGGGAGGTTTTTTTGTTCACTTCTCCAAATGGCTCTTTTTACCTGTATTATCGGCCCTTTCACCCCCGCCCCGAAAGCACGTTTCAAAAGCGGTTGCCCGACTTTGCCGGCCGTCTTATAATCTGTAAAGAACCGTTCAAGAGGTGTATATGATGAGCAGCAGAAAAAGCGCCAAAGCAGAAAAGAAAAACAGGCTCCCGGGCAGAAAGACGCTCGTCTTTCTCGCTGCCGCCGCCGTTCTGTTCATCGCGCTCAGAATGCTCGTACTGCCTCAGGAAACACAGGATCAGGCTCCCGAAGAATACGCCACTTTCGATACGGCAAAAGTGGAACAGGTCCTCGCGGACAACTCTGAACCGGACACCATAGCGGACGGCGGGTTCCGGGGCGAACAGCTGCTCATCGTAAAAGTGACTTCCGGCCAGTATAAAGGCCAGTCCATGCAGGCCTACAACTATGTGGGACCTCTTTACGGAGATCCCGTGAAAACCGGCGACGGCGTCGTGCTGATCATCTCCACCTACAAAAACGGAGATCACACGGCGACCGTCTACGAGTATGACCGTCTTGTTCCGCTGTGCGCCATCATCGTGCTCTTCATCGCGGTAACTGTACTGGTAGGAGGAAAGACAGGCCTCAAATCCCTCGTTTCACTGTGCGTCACGCTGGCATGCCTCTTTCTTGTCCTGATCCCGGCGCTCATGAAGGGAGCTCCCATGCTTCCGGTTACGTTCCTGTGCTGCGCCTATATCGCGGCCGTCTGTCTCGTACTCATGGGCGGTGTCTGCACGAAGACCGTCTGCGCCAGCATCGGCGCTGTCTCCGGCACAGCCATTGCCATGCTGTTCGGACTGCTGAGCCAGACACTGACCAGAGTCAGCGGCTTGCGGGAAGAGGATGCGGAAGCGCTGCTGCAGCTCCGCCAGACGGGTGAAGCCGCCATCGGACTCAAGGGTCTCCTCGTGGGCGGGATCATCATCAGTTCCCTAGGCGCCGTAATGGATGTGACCATGGGTATCGCTTCCTCCCTGGAGGAGGTTCACAAGGCCAACCCGGATCTCGGGACTAAGGAACTCTTTCGTTCCGGGCTGAGTATCGGGCGGGACATGGTCGGCACCATGACCAACACCCTGATTCTCGCCTTCCTCGGCAGCGACTTCACGTTCATCATCTACCTCTATTCGCTGGGGCTCTCGTTCCATCAGGTCGTCTCTTCCGCCTACGTTTCCCTGGAGTTCATCGGCGGGGCTGCCAGCAGCGTCGGGGTGATGCTCTCCATTCCCATTACCGCCTGGGTAACGGCGAAGATGCTTTCTTCCGGAGACTGATTTTCTCCGGACAGCATGAATCGGATCCCGTTTCCGGCAAAATACGATTTGAATCGAGAAATATATGAAAAACACCTTCCGTTCCGCCAGAGGACTGGCACAGAGCGCGTCGATCGCAGCCCTTTATGTCGTGCTGACGGTCGCTTTCGCGCCGATCTCCTTCGGACCAGTCCAGTTCCGGATCTCGGAAGCCCTCACGATCCTTCCTCTGTTCACGGCAAGCGCCGTTCCGGGGCTTTTCATCGGCTGTTTTCTCGCGAATCTTCTGGGCGGGGCGGTCGCTCTGGATATCGTTTTCGGCAGCCTTTCGACGCTGATCGGCGCGTGGCTGGGATACCGTCTGCGCTTCAACCGCTGGCTCGTTCCCGTCCCGACGGTCGTCGCCAACGCTCTGATCATTCCGCTGGTACTGAAATTCGGTTACGGCGTCGATCTTCCCTACCTCGTGCAGGCCGGTTATATCGCCGTCGGGGAGATCCTGGGATGTTATGTGCTTGGGGAACTGCTGGCCGCAGTTCTGGGAAGACACAGCGGCGAACTGTTCAGAGACGGGAACTGAAAAACGTTTTTTGAACAACCGATCCTGAAGATACGAACAGGGAGGGAGATCCGACGATCTCCCTCCCTGTTATTTTTGCTGTTTTTCCTGTCTGATGTTTCCCTTCCGCAGGTCACTCTTCCGCAATTTCGGAGAGCGGAATATCCTGTGTCTGCTCCGCATTTCCTTTGTACTCCAGACATAGCATCGTCAGGTCGTCAAACTGTTCTTCCGTTCTTCCGGCAAACCGCCGGCTGCCGGTCTTTTTTCTCTCTATAGCATATATTCTCCCGCCGGTCTATGGAAAGAAATTTCTCTCTTTCTCCGCAAGGAAACCGCTATCATTCAGCATCGTCCGCAGCGGCTGGAACGATCTCCCAGTAATATTTCCTCGCGCATTCTGGAAAACCCCCGGACATCCCGTGTTCCGGGTCGTAAAAGGTTCCCTCTGCGTAAAGGGACCAGTGCCAGCAGCGCGGCGTTTCCAGACTGAGCAGACACAGTTCGGGCAGCCCGTTCCTGTCTTCCGCCGTTCTGCGCTGTTCCGATACCAGAAATCCGTGGGCCTTCAAATATTCCTTCATCTCTCTCAGATCCGTCTCCCGCTCGTTGCCCAGTTCAGCACACACCGTCTCTGCGGGCTTCTGCGTCAGCATGGCAAGCACTGCCTGTCCGCACTGCAGGTCTGTCGGTTCATGAACATATTCGATGCGCATTTTCTTTTCCTCCCCCGGTCTCGTCCGGACAGCGCGTTTCACTGTTTCCATTATACCAAGAACAGTTCTTTACGGTCTGTTGTAGCGCTTTTCCCTATGTGGCAGAATAAGGAAAAGGAGTTTTGATCATGTTGGATAAAGAATGCTACGAGAAACTGATCCGCATTTCCATTGAAGAGGCCTCGTACGCCATTGAAAGAGGCGACGAACCCTTCGGCGGCGTGATCTGCGACATGGATGGCAATATCATCGTGCGGGGCGGAAACCGGGAAAACACCGAGCTGAATCCTTCGTCCCACGCCGAGATGGTTTTGATCCGGGAAGCCTGCAGAAAACTGGGGACAAAGGATCTCTCAGGATACATCTCCGTCTGCAACGCGGAGTCCTGTCCCATGTGCACTTCCGCGCTGATCCTGGCGGGGATCCGGGAGTTTTACTACGGCGCCGATATGGAGTCCTTCTGCAATCCGTATATCCGCATGAGGGACGTCCTCTCCCATTCCATCGGCGAGACCCTTCTCGTCGATGGGATCCTGAAGGAAGAATGTGCCGCCGTCGTAAGGGAAGGGCGCATGCGTGCTCTTCAGACAAATCCGTGACCGCAGTTATTTCCCAATCAAAACCACTAGTAAACTAGTGGTTTGCACAAACCCTATAAGGGTTAACGCTTGCGGGCCCTCTAAAAGAGGGCACCGAAAGGTTACCAAAGCATCACAACCACAGGCAGCCGCTTCAAGCGGCTGTTTGTTTTTGC
>JAEEGL010835758.1_pt1 | contig 11032 bp, 10 predicted proteins | sample 9134231 | NCBI WGS metagenome assembly JAEEGL01 (sample SAMN16246548, study PRJNA631951) | gut metagenome | biome: gut microbiome; feature: rumen; material: fiber-attached | host: Bos | place: Iran: Karaj | collected 2018-10
GCACGTAAAGAGCGTTTTGGCCAATGCTGACGGAAAGAAGGTGTCGCAGATTGTAATGAGTTATTTAAAAGAATAAGAAAAGAAAAAAAAAATCAAAGGTATGACGTATCAAATATATTACATCCCCAAAGGGGAACAAAACAATAGTAGGGGCTATACTTTGTTTGATATAGAATATTATCAAGAGCAAAGTGATATAACAAAAGATTGGTATTCGGAAATAGATTGTTTACCAGTTGTTGAGGGAATTGCCCGTTTTCTTAAAGATGAACTCAACAATAAAGACTTTATGTTTGAAGAGTTTGTTAAAGAATCTGACGAAATACAAGAAATTCGTGGGTTATTATATGAGCGTTATGACAATAAGCCAAAGCCAAGTATTGATGCGCAGCATTTTCACTATCATACATTTGGAAAAGTATTAAAAGAGAAGATTTATGAATTTTCTAATAAATATGGATTGTATGTAAACATAGATTAATAATGCTTATTTGTATTATTATGAATAACAGAATAACACTATCTAAGTTTTTTGAGGCTGGTGGATTGGTTGAAGTTAGACTAATTCGAGAAGTTAAGTTTTTAAATAAAGAATTTCCATTGTATTATTGTGCAAATGATATGGAATCTTGTAAGGCGTTATATAAGGATATTAGAAAGCCATACTATTTTGCAAAGTCAATTGGAATAAGTGATTTTGAACGATACTTTGAAAATATTTTATTTTCACTTAATGGAATTTCTTATGACTATGATAAAAAGGTTGGATTACGAGATACAATATTCTTTGATATGTATCTATATGCAACAGGTAAATATTATAGAGGAACAACAATATGATAAATTTAGACTATGAAGAAAGCAACATATGTAAGCTTAATGGATGTGAATATTATAACTATGATGCACAAGAATGTTGTTTAGGAATTTGTAAAAATCTCGAAAAATGAAAAAATGTTGTAATTCCCCCAACGGCTAAAGCACGTTGGCTTCCTTGCAACGGTTTCATGAAGAAGATATAGATGAAGATTAATGTTTAATAGATAAAAAAATTGACAAAAGTTTTGAAAATATTTGGCTAATTCAAAAAAAAATTAAGTGGAATAAAGCGAAGCAATGAAAATTGCTTCGTTTTTTTTATTTGTTTTATTTTCTAAATTTTTTATTTTTTAAATAAAAATGAGTCTATTGGAAGAAACAGTTAAGATTTTTTTGGAGAAAGGGAAAATAAAATATGTGCCACAAAAAAGATTTTCATTTATTGGTCGTAAAAGTATAGATTTTTACCTGCCTGATTACAATGTTGGAATAGAGTGCCAGGGCGTACAACATTACATCGGCACATGCAGAAGTAATAAACAAATGAAAAGGGACAATATAAAATATAAAGAATGCGAAGAAAACGGCATTAAAATATTATATTATACTAATTATAAATATAGATATTTGGTGCCAAAAAAATTTAAAAAAAACACATTTTTTAATTTACGTAATTTAGTGAGAAATATATGAGACATGAATTATAATAAAAAATTGACTAATGCAAGGAAATCAAAAATGGATAACTTCTTTACAAAATATGAGACAATCGAAAAAGAAATTATTCATTATAAAGATTTTTTTACGAATAAAACAGTATATTGCAATTGCGATGATTATACTCAAAGTAATTTTTTTAAGTTTTTCAAGAATAATTTTAATGAGTTTAAACTTAAAAAAGTGATTTGTTCGTGGTTTAACGAACCAGTTGGTGGTGTTTGTGAGTATGATGGGGCTAATATTGTTGTTAAAGAATTGGGTTTTAATGGAGATTTCAGGGATAAACGACTTGAAGACCTTATTTTAGAAGCTGACATAGTAGTCACCAATCCTCCGTTTTCTTTATTTAGGGATTTTATAGATTTTATGACAAAATACAAAAAACAATTTATTGTCCTTGGTAATCTAAACGCCGTTAAATATAAGAATATTTTTCCACTAATTATGGAAAATAGAATTTTTCTTGGTAAATCTATTCATTCACATGACGTAGAATTTATTGTACCAGAAGAATTCTTTGATAAGGAAAAAACTAAAAACTTTAAAGCTTTAAATGGAAACTATTTGGTAAGGGTACCAAGTATCAGATGGTATACAAATTTGAAATATACAGGGGCAAACGAATATAATTTGATGTTAACAAATAAATATCAAGAAGAGGTGTATCCAAAATACGATAATTATCAAGACGCAATAAACTGTGATAAGGTTTTAGAAATACCATTTAACTATAAAGGTGTAATGGGGGTACCAATTAATTTTATAGATAAATATGACGAAAAAACTTTTGAGATAATTGGTATTTTAAGGTCGCCAATTATTAATGGAAGGGCAATTTATGATAGAATTTTAATAAAAAAACGCTAAATGTTAGATTTTTTTTGCTTTTTATTTGGTTAATTCAAAACTTTGTAGTATCTTTGCACCAGATTTCATAATTACAAATAGCGTGCTAGATGCTGAAATAAATCCTAAGAGCATAGGTAAATACATGAACAACGCAATCAATAAAATTGCAAAAAACATTAAAAAAGAAAACGTCAAAAGGGCCAGTAATGAATTCATTGAGAAGAAAACGAATGATTTACTGAAAAATCTTGAACCATTGAAAAGAGAGGTTACGACAAGTATAGAAATGGTTACTGAGGAAGTTGCCGAAAGTTGGCTTCAGAAAAACACCATGAATCGTCGTTTGGAAAGGGGTAGAGTAAATTCATACAAATCACAATTGATGAATGACGTGTGGCAATTTAATGGGCAACCAATTATTTTTGCTACTGATGGGACCCTTTTGGATGGCCAAGGAAGATTGACAGCAATTTCTGAATCTGGTGTACCAATGACTTGTCTTGTTGTTAGGGGTGTACCAAAGAGTAGTTTTTCATCAATGGACACTGGTAAAACAAGGACTGTTACTGATGTGTTGTCAGCATCTAAGATTCTCGGAGAAACTAATGATAAGATTTCTGGCTATGTAGCAACTATTGTTAAGAAATATAAAGAGTGGAATGCTTCTCGTTTTGGTAGTCATGGTGCAGCATCAACAAGAACAACGTCAAATAATACGGAGTGTCTGGAATCTGCACAAGAGAACCTTGAAGTTTTTGTAGCAGCAGCAAAAGAAGCATATAGGTTATCTGCTGGACATGACAGAGAAAATCTTATGGCTAATGGAAAATACTATGGCCTTATCATTGCATATCTGGTATTAGATAAAGGGTGGTCAGTTGAGGAGGTTGTTCCATTTATTGATGAAATGACAAATAAATATATTCAACACCCAAAAGGTGCCGCAACCACAACAATTAGGGAATACCTTAAGGATGTGAAAGAGGGGAGAAAGAAAATTACCGATGAGGAGAAGTTCCATATGTTCGCAAGGGCTTGGAATTCTTACATAGAAAAAAAGGAAATTAAATCCTTCTCACTTAAAGCGTCAACGGAAGAATTTATGTCAAAGGAAGAATATCAAGCCTCAAACACAAGAAAGGCAGAAGAACGGAAACGCAACTATGAATATGCGATGGCTATGTCGGTGTGATGACATATCTTGTGTAAAATAACAGAATGGGTGACAATTAAGTCACCCATTATTTATGCGTATATATCTAAATGTCTAGATAAATCCCCAGAATCTTTTTTCGACCCCTTATAAACAAGTTTTATTGCCGATGCCGGTATTATGGAATCATACACAAAACAACCTCTCATACCGCTATCAGGGTCTTTCTTAAGGTGCTTTAAATCAAGTTGTTTAGTGTCAATTGAATATATGTCATCATCATATGTTGAATCGTATTCTCCATTCTTTATTGTGTTATGGTCATATAGAAACACATAAGGGGTCAGGTCATCCCCATAGTCCCAGTGTGCTTTATATGAATCTCCAACGTTAGGGATAAGCCCATTCTTAAGAATTGATTTCCTGCAAGATGACGGAGACTTATGATATAACACGGAAAACCTCGATTCAACTAATACTGTTTTAATTGCGTTCTTAAGGGCCTGTTCGGTGATTCGTACCCTTTTAATCCCTTCACTCATATTCCTATTCTTTATTGTAATTCTTGGTATCAAACTCTTATTATTCATCTTCATATGTTCCGTCTATAATACTTCTAACAGTATCAATGGTTACATAAAACGCATGAACTCCGTTTATACAAGGGTCATCATCAAAAAACGTAAGTTTCCCATTAACCTCATCAACATAGCCATCACGTCTTTTGTAAAAGACCATGTCTCTTAAAACATTCTTCCATTCTTGTTTATCGTCAACTTCTTCTGATATTATCCTATTGAAATCACTTTCCGTGACAATTATCTTCTTTGGTTTTCTATTCTCTTTCATATTCTGATTATTAATATATCCTTTTCTCTTTATGATAATTCTTCCGTTTAAACCTGTTCCATTTACCTTTGGGTGATGTAATAGTTTGACCAATTCAAACTGGTTTGGGTCATATATTGTTATAAAGTTCCACGGAACACCCATATACCCATTATAGTCACACGGTATCAGTCCGACCTTGTCAACATTAATTGCGTCACAATTATCGTACTTTGGGTATAAGGCTTTATCATACCTTGATTTTGGTGAAAAATGCGGTTTATTAAACTTCATGTTCGTCCACCAATAAGCGGTCTGATTACTAGCATCAAGACCATTTGGCCTATCAAATCCACTTATTCTCCCATCAACATCAAGTTGTCCATTATTAACGTAATTGAATATGGTTGTCCTTCCCATTAGAGACAACGGGCCGACAACAATGAATTTCTTGTTGTTTTCTATTAACAGTTGTATTAACTTTAACGCCATTGCAGAAGAAAACGGTGGGTTCGTCACAACGATGTCACACCTCTTTAACAGTCCAATATTATCCTGAAACAATCCACTGCTTATTGGTGTTTTCTTCTCGTTAACCCCGTCATATTCATACAGGAAAGGATTTGGTCCGTTAAATGTGGCCATAAACCCCTTAATGCCAGATGCGTCGAAATTGTCCTTGAAATAACGCACAAATTGCGACGTTTCAGGATTATCACAGTTGCAATATACAACCATGCCAGCAAGGTTATACTTGCCAATCTCCTTAGCGATGCCAGAGTATCTTGTATAGAACTCATCGCCACGCATTGCGTTATTAAAAGCCTCTGATAGAAACATATATTATAAATATATAAGAAATGTAATTTAAAAAGATATAATGAAAAAAAGATAATGTCAATAGCCATTTTTCTTTTCTTATACTATTTATAGAAATAAAAAAAGGAATAAAGGATATGGTACTTAGTGAAGAAATAAAAGGGCTTTTCAAAACTGTGCGTACACTTTTGGGTGCCCCAATCAGGCCGGTTCAGTTAGAGGATGAACAACTGTGTGACCTTTTAGATGTTGCTGTCGGTGACTACGCAGAGAAAGTGCAGAACTGGGCACTTGAGGTACAGTGGCTTAATCTACAAAACCAAAAAACCATTCAGTTTCAGAACCCAAACGAACTGGCTTACGCTATGACGGTCCGTACATTGGATTGGTCACGGCCTTATTCTGAATGGTACAGCCGTGAGGTGGGTCTTCAGCAACGTGGTTCCTATGAACTTAAGAAAGATTTTTTCCAAATTGAGAAGGGGAAACAAGTGTATGTTATTCCTGCTGGAAGGGAAATAAACAGAGTAATGTACATTACACCGTCTACTACCAAGGCTGCTCTTTATGGTAACCTTGGAACCCTTGATACTGGTATGGGTGGAGGTTATGGACAATACGGAAACCTAGGTAATGGAATGGGCCTTACTGGTTTTTATGTCGGTTCAGCATATGACACAGCACTTATGTCAATGGACCTTAAGTATAAGAATTCATTACTTCGTGGCGACTTAGCGTATAAGGTTACCGCCGGACCTGAAGGAACACATCTTGTACACCTTTTATCTACCCCTGGGTCAAAGAATATGATTGGTGGAGTGGCTGCTGATGATAGTTGGGGTTGGAACAAGTTTGTAAGTTGTTATTGTTGGTACACGTACTACGAGACTTCTGGCACAGAGGAAGACAATATGAACTGTGTGCTTGAGAACAGAGACGACGTGATAATCACGCCGGACCAGGTACCAATGAGTAAGATGAGATATGAACTCATGAACAACCCGACACAGCAGATTATAAGAAGATTACTTGTGGCTGAGGCTAAAATACTCCTTGGTTTAATTCGTGGTTATGCAAGTGGCGAGGTCCGCATCCCAAACGCTGAAATGAAGTTAGATTACTCGATGTTACTTGAACAAGGAAAATCAGAAAAAGAAGCGGTTTTAAATGAACTTAAAGAGCGTCTTGATAGAATGACACCTTGGAATCTCATGGAGAAACAAGCAACAATGAATGAAAAACTTGTGGGGGTGTTGAAAGCCAAACCACTCATGCATAATTTAAAGGCCATATAAGAATAAATCCCCGCATTTTTGTGGGGATTTATTTGTTTTTAACAGAAAAAGGATATATATTTGCAAGTAAGATGATGAAACATTTCAGTATTAAAGATAGACGGGACGAATTTATTTCAAAGGTAAAGGAAAAATTCGGCGACAAATATGATTTGTCCAGTGTCAACTATGTAAACAATAAAACAAAGATAGATGTCATTTGTCCAGAACATGGTCTGTTTCAAATACGACCAGCGGCATTCATTAACGGTCACGGATGTCCTAAATGTGCCTCTAGGATTGCTGGGGTAAAAAGAGGTGAGAAACAAAGGATATCCATGGATGATTTCATAAAAAAAGCGAAAACGGTGCATGGCGACAAATATGACTACTCAAAAGTGGTTTATAACGGAGCTAATGAAAAAATCCGTATCATATGCCCAGAACATGGCGAATTCCTACAAAGACCTGGCAACCACCTTAACGGGGATGGATGCCCTAAGTGTGCGAATGAAAGAAAATCAATCAACAAGATTAAGTCAACTAAAGATTTTATAGAGGAAGCAAGAGGAATCCATGGTGGCACATATGATTACTCAAAGGTGGAATATAACGGTGCCCATGAGAAAGTATGTATAATTTGCCCGCAACACGGTGAATTCTGGCAGACGCCGCACAATCATTTAAAGGGGCACGGGTGCCCGTTTTGTGCGAACAAGTTTAAGACCACTATGGATTTCGTATCTGCCGCATCAATGATTCATGACGGCAAGTATGATTATTCAAAGGTTGAATATAAAGATGCCCATACAAAAGTATGTATAATATGTCCAAAACATGGTGAGTTCTGGCAAACGCCATTTAATCATGTCAATGAGCACGGTTGCCCTAAATGTGTCCGTCAGATATCCAAATGGGAACAGGAGGTATACGATTTCATCGTCTCGCTCGGTATAAGCGCCGAACATTCTAACAGGGAAATACTCGAAGGTAGGGAGATTGACATATACCTTCCAGAAGAACGCATCGGGATAGAGTGTGATGGATTGAGGTGGCATAACGAGACCCACAAACCAAAGAATTATCACCTTGAGAAGACGAAGGCGTGTGAGGAGAAGGGTGTCAGGCTCATACACATATTCGAGGATGAGTGGGTATATAAGAGCGAGATATGGAAATCCATGCTCAGAAATATGTTTGGAAAGATAGAAAACAGGATTTATGCCAGGAACTGTGAGGTGAGGGAGGTAAATGCAAGGGAGAAGAGAAGATTCCTCAAGCATAACCATATACAGGGGAACGCCCAGTCAAGGTATAGTTACGGCCTGTTTCATGACGGGGAACTTGTTTCGCTCATGACGTTCGGTAACCCAAGGATAAATATGGGAGGCAGGAAAAAGGACGGTTCGTATGAACTTGTCAGGTTCTGCAATAAAATCAATACAAACGTCGTGGGCGGTGCTGGAAAGCTGTTTTCGCATTTTGTGAAGGAACATAACCCCTCTGAGATTGTCTCGTATTCCGACAAGAGATGGACAACTGGAAAACTTTACACCATTCTCGGTTTTGAGAACGTACATGATTCAAAGCCAAATTATTTCTACGTTAACAACCTTACGAGGGAGAACAGGTTTAAATACAGGAAGTCCGTCCTTATAAATGAGGGATATGACAAGGACAAGACCGAACATCAGATAATGTTTGAGCGTGGGATATACAGGATATATGACTGTGGCACGAAGGTCTGGAAATGGAGAAAAAATAAGGGAACACATATGAGATAATTTATGTGTTCCCTTGTATTTAAGTTTTAATTACACAGTAATCGGCCATTTGTGAGTCCTGTAGTATTCCTTCGCATATATCCTTTTCTCCTTAATGGACAGTTTCCTGAACCTTCTCCATGCGTCGCATTTCCCCTTGCAATATTCCCAATTATTCTGATATGTATACGCCTCAATCTCAAACGGGATAAATTTGTACGGGGCATGTGAATCGATGACTATCAGAGGTAAGTTGCATATCCACTGCCAGATATACCTCATGTAATATATGAACCATGAGTTCTTGCAATCCTCGGCCTGTCTTATATGAATGGTTTCATGACTCTTGAGCTGACTGTTAATTTCATCGGTCTCATTTATTGAATCAATATCGGTTTTCTTTCTGCAATACAATATACCGAATAGCATGATTGCCTTGAAGCCTGGTAAAAGCAGGTGGGCCCTCTTAGCCTTGATTACTTTAATTTTACTTGGTTTCATGAATCTATAGCATTTTTCTTTCTCTTATTTTCAGCTATTTTCATCCTGCCCATCATATCGGAGAATTTTTTGCTCTCGTTTTGCATGGACATGGCCTCTGAGTCGGCTATTTCTGCCAGGTGAGTCTTTACGCTGTTGATTCCGTTCTCACTGACAATCCTCATTCCCTCCTTCTCGGACATCTGCGTATCTTCTGATAACCTGTTTCCGAATATGGTCCTGGCTTCCTTGTAGGTTGCCATTGTATTGTTTATGCCCCTTGCTGTATTTGCCTTGTTCATATCAAACGAGTCCGTATTATCTCCATGGACGGCAACAAGCACATATAACTCACCCAAATTCTGGTTTTTCGGTTCGTAGCACATCCTGCAAAGATAGCAGTCCATTTTCAACGGTTTTCCGTTATCAAGCACGTCACCGTATCTTCCGCAAGGGCATTTGTAATAAAGTCTCCTCTTTTGTGTCGGCCCGTTCGGGTCAAATCTGTCATTGAACTCCACTGGTGCCGTATTCCCGTCAAGCATATAAGGTTTCGGGGCATACTTAACCTTAAAGTCCTCGCCATCAGGATGAAGAGGAACAAGGGCTCTTGAGCCGTCCCAGCCTTTCTTGTCATTCTTGTTCGGTACATAGTTCACTTTCCTGTTACTCGGTACGTAAGTATCCTCAAGACTGTCATACAGTTCGTTGCTTACCGCAAAGAAACGCCTTGCTATGGCATTAGAAACGTTACCGTCTTCCTCACCCTTTGTTCCGACGTTAAGCGTTGATGCATTTAGTATGATGTTCTTAATCTTCGTGAAGTTAAGGTTCCTGCATGTATATGCTGCGGTTGAGATTCCAAGCAATTTTAATTCACCAGCAAATTCATCAAACGCATTAAGAAGCCATTGGCCGATGAAATCACCCTCTTCATTAAGCCTTATGAACTTAGCCCTGAATACTTTCGGGTTGGCCTTGATAGCCGCAATGTCATATTTTGAGAAAATTTGGCTCCAATTAGAGTTATAAATATAACTTCCAAGATTGGCGCCAGCACCCTTCGGTTGTTTTGGCTTCTCCTGTTTAGGTTTTGCCGCTTCCATTTCCATCTCTTCCAACACACTTCCAAGAATGGACTTTGATTCCGTCATATCGGGAAGACCTTCGTCTTCTTTCTCACCAGTTATTCCCAAAATTTGGTTCTTAGGCATCTCCATTTTTGCGTTCGACTTTTTGTCTATCTTGTTGAATTCCGTTTTCCCGTCTGTAAGGAATTTTATCCACTTATTCTTGGTGTTTTCATTCTTTAGGAGTGTCCTTGCCATTTCCTCTGGATTTACGAGGTATGTCTTAATTACCCTTTGCATTGCAGCCATAAGCTCTGGGTCTTCTCTTGACGACTGCCACATAAGGTGAAGATTTGAATTCTTCTTGTGAAGTCCTTCATAGTTGTGTTCCGAACCCCTCGCATAACATGCATAGCCCACAAGACATTCATTCCATGCTGGGCATCTGTGGGCCGTAGTAAAGTTAATGACGAGAGTATCCTTAGGTAACTTCGAGTTACCGTATGTATACATTGCTCCAGGTATTTTGAAATCGTAACCGAACTTACTGTTCATGACCTTGTTGAATTCAGCTTTGAAATAAAGATTCCTTAACACACCTGCCGCATTTTCATCACCGTTTTTTGCCATTACCGACAACTCCTTGTATGTTGGATTGTTCGGGTCCTCATCAAGATGATGGTTCGCTCTTGTGCCGTCCTTGAAATAATCGAATATGTCACCTTCTGGGACATCAGTTAAATCAAGATTCTCGTAATCATATCCAATTACTTTATCCGCTGGAACCATAGGTGTTTCTGGAGATAGTATTTTTCCCTTTTTGTTAATCTTTGCTGGCTTTGCTGGTGCGTCCTTTGGCTTGTCTTGTGTGAGGTACTCATTACCGTCCTTGTCGACAGCCCTATATCTCGTTCCGAACGGCGCCTTGTTGATACCAGCCTCCTTTGTCCTATCCTGACTGTAAGTTGGGGTCAATGACAGTTTATCCAGAATGTCACGGTATCTCTGGAAGTTTGGTCCTCCGAATTTCCTGTACAATTCTTGTTTTTCCTCCCATGAGGTTTTCGGGTCTCTGGCTTTCTTCATTGCATCGAGTGCGCCCCTTATCTCTGGGGACATCTGTTTGAGCGTCTTCTCATAGGAACCGTGCTTGTCAAGCATTTCCCTTTCATAATTGCCTTTTGCCGCACCCTTGTCAAGATTCACGCCAAGGTTATTTGCCATGTTTCCGACATGTGTCTTGTTTTTGTTATAATA
>JAEEGL011326329.1_pt1 | contig 11032 bp, 7 predicted proteins | sample 9134231 | NCBI WGS metagenome assembly JAEEGL01 (sample SAMN16246548, study PRJNA631951) | gut metagenome | biome: gut microbiome; feature: rumen; material: fiber-attached | host: Bos | place: Iran: Karaj | collected 2018-10
CGGCAGCCGCGTAACGTACTATCTGCAGGAGCTTCTCGAGGAAAGCAAATTCTCGCCGTCCATAATCGAGAAAAACAAGGAAGTATGCCGCGACCTCTCCGTCAAATTCGACAACTGCACCGTCGTCTGCGACAACGGCGCAAAGCAGGAGGTGCTTTTGAAAGAGGGCGTCGAATCGACCGACGCGTTTCTCGCGCTTTCGGATACGGATGAAGAAAATGCGATCGCCTCGATGTACGCAAACTCGATAGGCGTGCCGAAGGTCATAACGCTCATAAACAACATGACCTACGTCGATTTCTTCAAAAGCGTGGGGCTGCAGAGCCTCGTCTCTCCGAAGACCTCGACAGCGCTTTATATACTCCGATACGTAAGATCGAAGATGAACGCGGACGATCAGGCGGAGATCGAATCGCTTCACCGCATAATGGGCGAAAAAGCCGAGGCGGTCGAATTCATAATCAAAGAAGATATAGCGGGCCTTACCGGCATACCGCTGAAGGAGCTCAAACCGAAGCGCGGCGTGCTGATAATCTGCATAGCTCACAAGGAGCAGATAATCATACCCTCAGGTAACGACGTGATCTCGAAAGGCGACACGGTCGTCGTCGTTTCGTCGGGCAAGAAAATAACTTCGATAAAAGATATAATGAGGTAATATGTCGGACAACCGTAAAAAACTCATAAAAAACAAAAGCACGGCGACGTCTCAGCTCATGCTTTTCAGCTTTCTTCTGCTGATACTGCTCGGCGCCCTGCTTCTGATGCTTCCGGCGGCTTCCGCCGACGGAACGGCCACACCGTTTGAAGATACGCTCTTCACCGCAGTTTCGGCTACCTGCGTGACGGGTCTCGTCACCGTCGATACGGCGACCCACTGGTCGATGTTCGGTCAGGCGATAATACTGCTTCTCATACAGATCGGCGGTATGGGCGTCGTGACCGTGGCGATGTTCGCGGTCATGGTCAGCGGCAAGAAGATCGGTCTCCGCCAGAGGAGCACCATGCAGGAGTCCATCTCGGCTCCGCAGGTCGGCGGCATTGTCAAGCTGCTCGGCTTTATCATCACCGGCTCGTTTACGGTCGAGCTGATCGGAGCCGCGCTTTTGATGCCCGTTTTCATAAAGGATTTCGGGGCGGTCGGCATATGGTATGCGTTCTTCCATTCGATCTCGGCTTTCTGCAACGCCGGCTTCGATCTTATGGGCGTGCGTTCGCCGTTCTCTTCGCTGACCTCATACGCAGATAACGCGTACGTCGGCGTCGTGATAATGCTTTTGATCGTGATCGGCGGCATAGGCTTCCTTACGTGGAACGATATAAAAACGAACAAATTCAGATTAAGAAAATACAGCCTGCAAAGCAAAATAATACTTTCCGTATCCGCCGTGCTGATACTTGTACCCGCCGTACTGTTCTTCATTTTCGAATACAAAGGCGAGCCGTTCGGCGTGAGGATGCTCCACGCGTTTTTCCAGTCGGTAACGACGAGAACGGCAGGCTTCAATACGACGGATCTTTCACAGATGACCGACGCCGGCAAAGCGGTGATGACCGTGCTTATGCTCATAGGCGGTTCTCCCGGTTCGACCGCCGGCGGTATGAAGACGACTACCGTCGCCGTGCTTCTGTTCGCGGCGATATCGGTATTCAGACGGCGCGACGACGCCGAAGCGTTCGGCAGACGCTTCCCCGAATCAGCCCTGCGTACGGCGGGCGCGATACTGTTCATGTATTTGTCGCTTTCGATCTCCGCCGGCGCCGTGATCAGCTTAATTGAAGGCTTGCCGATAACGGAATGCCTGTTTGAAACGAGCTCCGCGGTCGGCACGGTAGGTCTGACGCTCGGCATCACCCCGGCGCTTTCGCTTCCGTCAAAGATAATCCTTATGGTATTGATGTACCTCGGCAGAGTCGGCGGTCTCACGCTTATATACGCCGCTCTTCCCTCTCAGATAGACACGGACGCAAAACTCCCTCAGGAAAAATTAACGGTAGGTTAAGAAAGGACCGACTATGAAATCTGTACTTATCATAGGCGCGGGGCAGTTCGGCTGCCACGTTGCAAAGACGATGAGCGAGCTCCGCTGTGAGATCATGGCGGTAGACTTGAACGAAAAATGCATAAACGACATACTGCCTTACGTAACCGGCGCTCAGATAGGCGACGCGACGAACGCGGATTTTCTCAAATCGCTCGGCATACGCAATTTCGACGTATGTATCGTCACCGTCGGCGAGGATTTTCTGAGTTCGCTCCAGATAACGGCGCTGCTCAAGGATCTCGGCGCCGGGATGATACTCTCGAGAGCGAAAAACGACGTACAGGAGAAATTCTTATTGAGAAACGGCGCCGACGAGGTCGTATATCCCGAAAAGCAGTCGGCGCGGCGCATCGCCGTGAAGCTGTCTTCCGACGCCATACTTGATTTCATCGAGCTCGACGAGGATCATTCGATATATGAAATGGCGATGCCGAAGGAATGGGCGGGCAAGAACCTCATACAGCTCGACATAAGACGCAAATACAACCTCAACGTCATCTCGGTAAAGCGCGGCGGCAAGGTCATACTGCCCGCTCCCGACGCGCCGATGAACGCCGACGACGTGCTTTATATAATCGGCGATATGAAAGACGTAAGAAAGTGTTTCAAGATCTGACATGAATTACAGAATGCTCTGGTATCTGTTAAGCGTACTGCTTCTTATCGAAGCGGCGCTTTTACTGATACCGATGGCGGTGGCTTTGATCTACGGCGAATCGGCTTTGCCGTTTCTGATCACCGTCGGTATACTCGCGGCGATCTCTTTGCCCGGGGTGATACAAAAACCGAAAAACACGAAGATCTACGCAAGAGAAGGTTTTGTCTGCGTTGCTCTTTCGTGGCTTCTGATGTCGGCGTTCGGCGCTCTGCCGTTCGTTCTGGACGGCGCGATACCGAACTACGTCGACGCCTTTTTCGAGACCTGCTCGGGCTTCTCCACGACGGGAGCTTCGATACTTACAAAGATCGAGGGGCTGCATTACGGCGTTCTGTTCTGGCGAAGCTTCACCCACTGGATCGGCGGTATGGGCGTGCTCGTTTTCATGCTCGCTATCATACCGCAGTCCGACAGCGCGATATATCTTATGCGCGCGGAGGTGCCCGGTCCGACTAAGGGCAAGCTCGTGCCGAAGCTCCGTCAGACCGCTCTGATCCTTTACGCGATATACATAGTCATAACGCTTGCCGAGATCATAGCTCTGCTCATAGCCGGGCTTCCGCTTTACGACGCTCTCGTCAGTACGTTCGGTACCGCCGGTACGGGCGGTTTCTCGGTCAAAAACGCCTCGATAGCCGGATATAACAATCCCGCCGCGGAATGGATCATCGCGACGTTTATGCTCATATTCGGCATTAACTTCAACCTGTTTTTCCTCGTTTTGATCGGAAAATGGCGCGAAGCGTTCAAAAGCGAGGAGCTTCGCGTTTATCTCGCGCTTGCGTTTTCAGCGGTCGTCATCATCGCGATACAGACCTACGAAAGCATAGCCGGATTTGAAAAATGCGTAAGAGACGCGTTTTTCCAGGTTTCATCGATCATATCGACGAGCGGCTTTTCAACGACCGACTTCAACAAATGGCCGGGGCTGTCGAAAACCGTACTCGTGCTTCTGATGTTTATCGGCTCGTGCGCCGGATCGACCGCCGGCGGTCTGAAGACGTCAAGACTTGTCATAATAGTCAAAAGCGCGGTGCGTGAGGTACGGCACATGATACACCCGAGATCGGTCAACGCCGTACGTCTCGACCGTGAACCCGTTTCAGAGGAGACTGTAAAATCCTCGGTCAACTATATGGGCATATATCTCGGCGTAATGATAATATCGGTGCTCTTTGTCTCGATAGACGGCTTCGACTTTGAAAGCAACTTTACCGGAGTTCTGGCGTGCCTGAACAATATCGGTCCCGGTCTCGGCGCGGTGGGTCCCGCCGGCAATTACGCCTCTTATTCTCTGTTTTCAAAGATCGTTCTTTCGTTCGATATGCTTCTCGGCAGGCTTGAGCTTATGCCGATGATAATCCTCTTCTCTCCTTCAACGTGGAGAAGCAGATGATAATTTTGCCGCTGTAACAGCCGGCTATTATATGCGAGGTCAGTATGAAAAGAGATTATTCAAGTAAAAAAAGCGACGCTTCATACTATTCGTCGCTTTCCGACCTTTCTTCGTTCCCTTTCGCCTTCAGCTATGACGGCGTCAGATACGAGGGCTTCAAACGCTCCGATATGCTGCCGGTCGGCAGATTTCAGCGCGTCGAGGACAATAAGATCGTAAACGTTTTCGATTTTACTCTCGGCGGGCTTCATATAGGTCTTCATCACACCTATTATAAAAGCCACGGCGTGACCGAATGGTTCGTCGGTTTTGACAACAGAGGCGACGCGGATACAAAGGTCCTTGAAAGCTGCGAATGTATCGCCGATATCGACGGCGCCGATCCCGTTTTATCGGGTATATACGGCGACCACGATATGTGGTACGAGCCGTACGAATTTGATCTTAGCAAAGAAGACGTCAGTTTCAGATCGGAGCACGGCAGAGCCACACATATAACGTTCCCGTATTTTGACCTTACCTGCGGCGACGGCGGCGTTATGCTCGCGATCGGCTGGGCGGGAACGTGGAGCGCGGCGTTCGAAAAGACGGAAACGGGCGTAAAATACACGGCAAACTCGGTAAACGGGCTCAAAACGTATCTCAAACCGGGCGAAAGCATACGCACCGCTTCGTTTCTGTTTGCGCCGTACCGTAATAAAGATCCGTATTACAGAACGAATTTCTGGCGCAGCTTCTTTACGGAGTGCATAATGCCGAAAGCGGACGCTTCGGGCAAGGCTCTGCAGCCGTTTTCGACCTGCTGTCTTGCCTCCGACACATGCCGCCCGAACAGCGACGGCAGTATCTCCGAAGGATACGACACGTGGAAGCGTTCGCTTGACAAGATGATAGAAGAAGACGTAAAGGTCGATTTCCGCTGGCTCGACGCCGGATGGTATCAGCGCCCCGACCTCGGATCAGCCGAGCCTTACGTTCCGGGCAAAGACTGGTGGGACACGGTCGGTACGTGGGTACCCGATCCGGCGAAATGGCCGGGCGATACGCTTCTGCAGTCGACCGAATACGCAAGGCGAAACGGCATGAAAACTCTGATGTGGTTCGAGCCGGAGCGTATTTCAGACCCCGACAATATGGTAAAGAATTTCGGCTATAAACGCGAATGGGCGATAGTCAGAGAAGGCGTAGCCGCCGTATCAAACAATATCGGAGATCCCGAATGTCTCGATTATACGACGAAACGCATCTGCAAAACTCTGCTCGATAACAAAGTCGAAATGTACAGAGAGGACAACAACAGCGATCCCGCCGTTTTGTGGGCGTATCTCGACGAACAAAGCGGAGAGAACAGGCGCGGCATAACCGAATGCAAATTCATTCAGGGCCACTACGAGATGTGGGACCGCATAATCGCCTGCACGACCTCGTTCGGCGGCTGCGGTTTCGTCGATTCGTGCGCCTCCGGCGGCGGCAGAAACGATCTTGAATCGATGAAGCGCGGCGTACCGCTGCTTCGCTCGGATTTTGACCGCACGGCGACGTCGATCCGCCTTTCCATGACTTCATCGTTCTGCAAATGGATCCCGTTCTGCGGCGCGAATACGAAAGAAAAGCTGTCGCAGTTAGCGCCTACGGGCAACAGCGACCCTTATATCTGGCGCGCGTCGTATCTGCCGGCGCTCAACGTCGACTCGCAGTTTTACGCCGATCCCGACCAGGATTTCAGCGTGCTTCGCAACGGCTTAAACGAGTGGAAAAAGGTAAATCCGTATCTGCTGAAAGAGTTTTACGTCCTTACGCCGTATCATAAGGTCAATGATACGACCGGCTTCACCGCTTACGCTTATTATGATCCCGAAGCCGAAAAAGGCGTTCTGCTCGCTTTCAGGCAGGAAAACTGCGCCGATACTTCTCTGACCGTAAATCTGCCTTTTGCGGACAGAAAATACACGCTGACCGACGAAGATACAAAAGAAGAGTACGAAACGGACGGTTCTCTTACTCTTCGATTCGATCAGCCTCGCACGGCGAAATTACTTTGGATAAAGTGAAATCGCTCAAAGGAAACCGATATGCTCAACTTAAGTTACAAGACGAGAGGAAATAAGCGCCCCGTTTGCATACCGAAAGTCTTTTTTACATGCCACAAGGACGACTTTAAGAAATACGGCGACGTCATAATAAATGATATTCTGGAGCAGGAAGACGTTGCCGTATATTATACGGAAACCCCCGATATCAGCATCGCCCCGGACGAATACGATCATTATATAAGTCAGATGCAGCTGATCGTTTTTCCGGTCACCTATAAGCTGCTTTCGACAAAAAACCGCGCTGTTTCTGATATTGTTTTCGCGCGCGAGCGCGAGATCCGCATTCTGCCAATCGTGGTCGAACTTGGGATCGAGGAAGAATACAACAGCAAAGAGTATTTAAAAAACCGGCATTTTCTTGACCGCACCGGAGAAAAGTATTCAAAAAAGAGTTATCAAAAAAAGCTCGAAAGATTCTTATCGGAGTTATCGGGCGACAATGATCTGTACGGCCGTATAGAAGGACAGTTCGACGTCAGGTGCTTTTTAAGCTACCGTAAAATGGATTACCGTTACGTTAATAAACTGATGGGTATGATCCATAAGTCTAAGGAAAACATCGGTGTCTCGGTATGGTATGACGAGTATCTTTTGCCGGGTGAAAGATTTGACGACTCAATTCTTGAAAAGATCAACGGCTGCGATCTGTTTACCTTGCTTATAACGCCGAACTCGCCGAAATTGAATGAAAACAACGAGCCCAATTACGTCGTTTCCGAGGAATACCCGGCGGCAAAAGGCAAGAAACAGATCTTCCCCGTCGAAATGGAGAAAACGCCGAAAGAATCTTTAATGTGTTTTAAGGATCTTCCGGAATGTGTGCCTGCAGAAGACGAACGGCTTTTTGACGCTGAATTGTCGGATCTGCTCAAAAAGATCCGTGAAGATATAAAAAATAAAAAATGCGGCGAAAACGACGTTATAAAAGAAAATGCAGATCAGACGACCGAGAGGAAATATCTTCTCGGATACGCTTATATGATCGGCTATATGGTCGAATTCAACTCAAAGCGCGGTCTCGGACTGATGACGGAAGCCGCCGATGAAGGAAACTGCGAAGCGGCGATAAAGCTCAGTAATTACTACAGATCCACGATGGACAGTGCGGAACGCCTCGGTAAATCGTTGTATTACGCCGAAAAAGCCGTCTCGTTCTGTAAGAAATTCGATATAAAAGACAGAAGAAGGCTGTCTGCGGATCTGCACCTGGCGCATACGTACTTGTATACGGGAGGAACGGATAATCTTAACAAAGCAAAAGATATTTTACAAAACGACGTTATAAACGTACTGAAAAAAGATCCTTCGGGATCTTCCGATTTACTTATATACGCCGAAAATTCGCTTGTTGCTGTTTTGATCAATCTGGGACGTTATTCCGAAGCCGAAACTTTGATAAATGAGATAATGTCCGAAGAAGGCGCCGCGACGAGCGCCGAAGACACGGTAACCGGGATACTGAACCTCGGCAGTACGCTTTATATGCGCGGTTGTGTTGAAGAAGCAAACGATCTGCTGGAAAACAGTATCGACCATATATTTGAGATTTGCGGTGACGGTACCGAAAGCAGCGCGCTTGCGCTGAATCTCTGGGGTCTCATACTGTGCAACCGCGGACATTACGTTAAAGGGATCGAAAAACTGAATACCGCTCTGGCAATAAAAGACATCGGTTTTGATTTAAAATGTATAATCTTTAATAATCTTGCCTCCGCATACGCCGATATAGGAGATTTTAAAAACGCATTGGATATCCGGCATAAATTGTGCGACATTTTTCACGAGCGTTACGGATTCGGTCATCCGTGGACTCTGACAATGTATAATAATCTCGCATACCTTTACGGTCAGGCAGCGGATGTCATCGATGACGACAGGCGAAGAAAAAAAGTTTTATATGACGCGATCAGGATCCTGAATGACGTACACGAAACAAGAAAAAAGATCCTCGGTCCGACCCACCCGCATACTCTGAATACGTACAACAATATTGCTCTGATGTATTCAAAAATTCCGAATTACGATAAGGCAATAAGAATAAATGACGATGTGCTGGCTCTGCGTCTGGCTTCCCTGCCGGAAGATCATCCGGACGTTCTGCAGTCAAGGTATAATAAAGCTTACCTGCTGAAGCAGAAAAATCGCTTTGATGAGGCTGCTGAAATACTCAAAGACGTTTATGAAAAAAGATGTCGCACGAGCGGAATATCTCATCCGGAAACGCTTTTGGTGTTGAGCGAATACGCTGAAACTTGTGTGATGCTGAAAGACTACCCATCGGCTCTCGAGTACTATAAACTGCTTCATAAACTGTCACTTGAACTGTACGGTGAAACGCACGAGAAAACTCAGATCGCTTTACTTGAATTGATCAAAATAACTTTTATGATAAATACGCCGGATGAGCTGAATAACGCTTTTTACTGGTGCTGCAAAATCTGTAACGATGAGAGATACGATAATCCCTATCTCTTACGCGGAATTTTGCCGTTCTGCATACATATGATGCCAGAAAAATTTCCGTCCGTTAAAAAACGTATTGACGGAGAAAAATAAAGAAATTATATAAATAAAGCGCGCGATAAGACGCTGCGGAGCGGAAAACCGTTAATAAACACATAAAAATCAAAAAAGCGGTCAGAATAATATCAAAACCGCTTTTTTGTATTATGAAAAGAATTTTATCCGCTTTACTTTTCGCCTCGCCGTTTTTTGCGTCCGGGGCTTATATATTCACGCCGGTATTTTGCCGCGGTGCCGTTTGCGAAACGGATACTCTTCTCTTCCGTCTGCTTGCGGGCGCGGAGACGCCGGGGATCGTTTTCCGTTTCGCTCTGATGCTTCTTATCGCGTCGGTGTTTATTATCGCTTACTGCTTCACCTCGGACGACGGCAGCTGATCCAAAAGCTCGTTTACGTCGCCGCCGAACGTGATCTTATAATAGCCGTCGGAGCCGAATTTGACGTATTCTCCGACGATATAGACGACGCCGGCGCTGCCGTCTTCGTAAAACAGGCTTATTATGAAAGCTTTCGCGGCGTCGCCCGGCGCCTCGCGCTTTTCTTTGTCTGTCTTAACGGCTTTCAGAAACGCGGTGATCCTGTCTATATCGGACTTTTCCGTATAGGTGACCGATCCGTACCCGGTATCGACGTTCATGACTATGACCTTTTTTATATTCTCGTAAACGATCTTACCGACTGTTTTCGGTCCCGTCACCGGATCGGGAGTGAATACAGCACCGTCCGCGCCGATCACGACCGTACCGGCTCTCGCTCCGATCGCTATACCGATATCGGCTTTGTTTTCATACTGCTCGACGAATGCAAAATAAACGCCGTAATCGTCCGGTACGCCCTCGATATCCGACGTCTGTCTGATCGCGCAAAGCGCGAGACCGGCCGTCGTTAAAAGCACGCTTGCGTCCTCGCTTTTTACGTCAAAAAACGCCGCGGAATACTTATATCCGTCTTCTTCATAGGAATAAGTATATATAAGTTTACCGGTACCGGCGCCAACGCCGCTTATATAACCGACGCCGCCCTCTTTGTCAAACAGCGGCGTGATCCTACCGTCCGAGTAAGCGTACGCCTTGCCCGTATCTGCGAATTTGAAAACTGAAAAGCCGTCCGCGTCTTCGGGCGTGACGTTATAGCAGTTTTTCGGATCGCCCGAACCGAGCGCCGATAAAAAATCGGAAACTCCGTCTTTTGTGAGCTTCGGGCGCATCATTTCGTTTTTCCTGCACGAGCATACGGATAAAATAAAAACCGCGGCGAGAGCCGCGGCTGTGATCATTTTCAAAACCTTCATATCACACCTCCGGTCCGTCAAAGACATTATATCATTGCGGATCGGTTTTGTCAATATTTTCGTTCGGTTTTTCGATCTTTGCTTTCACGCGCTCGATAAGAGGTCTGAGCGCCGAGTAAGCGGCGAAAACGATCGCCGTGATTATCAGTCCCTTCACGATATTGAACGGCGTGTTGAATATCAGAAGCGCCGAAGCGAGCCCGTTTACCGCCGGGTTTATCTTCTGATACGCCGCGAGTATCGCTTCAAGCGGCATGAATTTCATATAAAGCGGATATACGACGAAATAGTTTACGGGAAATGCGGCGACCGCCATAGTGACGGAGCCGATCAAACCGCCGATGAGTATCCCGACGCGTTTGTTCATCTTTTTGTAAATGAGCGCCGCAACAAAAACGTATACCGCGCCGATCACGAAATTCGCTATCTCGCCGATACCTCCGGTCGTGCCCATAGGTATATGGATGAGATTCTTTACAAGGCATACGAGCACGCCCCATAAAGGACCGATCGCCATACCGGTGAAAAGTCCGGGAAAATCGGAAAAATCAAACTTTATAAACGAAGGCATTATCGGCACCACTATTTCAAGCAGCATAAGAGCCGCCGCGGCCGCCGACATGATCGCCGTGAACGCGATCTTGAAAACTACGCTTTTTTTCATAATAACGAAAAGCTCCCCCGTAAAACGGGGGAGCAAAAAACCTTTCTTTGCAGGGCAAAAAACCTGCTCATTTTCTCTCATCCGGACTTTACCGTCGGCGCAGGAGCTTCGCCTGCTCGGCAGCTTACGCTGTTCGTGGGCTATACCACCGGTTTGGACTTTCACCTGAACGGCATAACGCCGTTCCCCCGAAAATATCTATTCAGTTTTTATTATATTGATCAGCCGTCTATTTCGATAACGACGCCGGAACCGACGGTTCTGCCGCCTTCACGGATAGCGAAGCGGAGACCTTTTTCGATGGCGATCGGGGTGATGAGCTCAACGTTCATAACAACGTTGTCGCCCGGGCGGCACATTTC
>JAEEGL011623735.1_pt1 | contig 11032 bp, 8 predicted proteins | sample 9134231 | NCBI WGS metagenome assembly JAEEGL01 (sample SAMN16246548, study PRJNA631951) | gut metagenome | biome: gut microbiome; feature: rumen; material: fiber-attached | host: Bos | place: Iran: Karaj | collected 2018-10
AGGCGAGAAATACAATCGTCCCAAGCCGCGGTATGACTGGGATCAGGCGGGATTTACAGGGATCAGCAGACGCTTCCTGTGAACAGCAAAAGGCGATTGGTAAGGATGAGGTCCCCGGTCCGAATCCGGGCAGCAGCTCCAGAATAGACCCCGGATTTCGTTCAGAAATCCGGGGTTTTCTTGTTTTGTGTTCATGGGCCTTCCGTTCCTTATAACAAAAAAGCCCTGCTTTCCGGTTTGCCATACTGTTGAGGGACTCGATGTCCTTTCTCCCGTTATGCATCCATGTAATCGCGTCATTTATCAAAAAAGCCCAATACAAAAAAGGGAACGTGGCAGAATGCCACGCTTTTATTCGGGCGGGACTTGTATTCCGGGTCCCGAGCCTCTATGATTTATGATGATCATGCGGAAGTCGTTTTTCGCGCTTCTTGCCGTGAATACCGCGTTTCGGCTCGTCTCCGTTTTCACGGGCCGGATGGTTTGAGGAGACAACCATCATTATGGCATGCACGGGCCGCTTTACACCGTATGTAACGTTTTCTGCCTTGGCTTAATCGCGCCCGTCATCCTCGGGTTTTATCCGCTTTCGGGTTTGACGGCATCCTTTCCGCCGCGATCATTGCAGGAAAAGGAGAAAGAATGCGATATGAAAAACATCATAAAACGGTACAATAACAGCAGTCTGATTCTGCGCATCGCCGTCGGCATCGTTGTGGGTGTCGCGCTTGGCCTGCTCATTCCGGGTGCCTCCTGGCTGTCACTGTTCGGCAATCTGTTTGTCGGAGCGCTCAAGGCGGTAGCGCCTGTGCTGGTGGCGGTGCTGGTGGCAAGCTCCCTTTGCCAGGGTGGGTCAAAGCTGGATAAGCGCTTCGGCACCGTCATATTTTTGTATCTTCTGTCCACTTTTCTTGCCGCGTTCGTGGCGGTGGGGGTGAGCTTTGCTTTTCCGCAGACGCTCCAGCTTGCCACAGAGGCATCCGAACAGGCAGCGCCGGTCGGGATCGGGGAGGTCCTTCGCAATCTGCTGATGAGCATCATCGCAAACCCCATCCAGGCGACGGCAAGTGCCAACTACATAGGCATACTGTTCTGGGCGGCGCTGTTTGGTCTGGCACTGAAGGGGCGGGCCGCAGGAAGCACGGTGACGATGCTTGCGAATTTTGCCGACGCCGTATCGCTTGTCGTCCGGTGGATCATCAACCTGGCTCCGTTCGGCATATGCGGACTGGTATTCACGGCGGTATCCGGCAGCGGTCTGGATATCTTCGTCGTCTACGGGAAGCTGGTCCTGATGCTTGTGGGGAGCATGCTTGCCATGGTGCTTGTGGTCGATCCGATCATTCTGGCGATCCACCTGCGCTGCAATCCCTATCCTCTCATTTGGCGCTGTCTTCGTGAAAGCGGCATTACGGCCTTTTTTACCAGGAGCTCGGCGGCAAACATTCCCGTGAATATGGCCCTGTGTGAAAAACTGGGGCTGGATAAAGATATGTATTCCGTTTCCATCCCCCTGGGGGCCACGATCAACATGGACGGCGCCGCGATCACGATCACGATCATGACGCTGGCGGCCGCCAACACCGTCGGTATTCGCGTGGATGTCGTTACGGCGCTGGTCCTGTCCGTTCTGTCCACCCTTGCGGCCTGCGGAGCATCCGGGGTGGCCGGAGGTTCGCTTCTGCTGGTCCCTATGGCCTGCTCCCTCTTCGGCATTTCCAATGATGTGGCCATGCAGGTCGTTGGGGTCGGCTTCATCATCGGCGTCATTCAGGACAGCATGGAAACGGCGCTGAACTCCTCCTCTGACGTGCTGTTCACAGCGGCTGCGGAGTACGGACAGTGGAGAAAGACCGGGAAGCCTCTTCCGGGCTTCCTTTCCGGAAAAAGGTGACGGAGAAGCCGGGTTCCTTCTGTCCGGAAGCAAACCATAGGGAAGAACAGCCCGCGGCAGGATGCGATATGCGCCGTCCGCTTCCGGCTGTGATCCCCTGCGCGGCACGGTCCGATGAAGGGGCCCCTGAGACCGGCGATCTCAGGGGCCCTTTCTTAAAACTCATTTGTACTTTCGATCATACAGCAAGGCTGCCATCAGGACGACAAAGCAGGAGCCGGCATTGTGCACCAGGGCGCCCGTCGTAGGATTCAGAACGCCCAGGACGGACAGAGTGATCGCCGCAGCGTTGATGCACATGGACACCGTGATGGCGCTCCGGATCGTCCGGAGCGTTTGGCCGCCGAGCCACTTCAGGTAAGGCAGGCCGGAGAGATCATCCTTCATCAGGGCAATATCGGCGGCGTCGACGGCGATATCGCTTCCCATCGCGCCCATGGCCACCCCTACATCCGCGGTCTTCAGGGCAGGCGAGTCGTTGACGCCGTCGCCGATCATGCACACGCCGCCGCGCTTCAGCGTTTCGATGCTGCTCACCTTTTCCTCCGGCAGCAGGTCCGCCCGCACGTCAGGGATACCGAGCCGGGACGCCAGGTATTCCGCTGCCTTCCGGTTGTCACCGGTGAGGAGGACGGTCCTCATTCCCATCTCCGTGAGCCGCCTTACCGTCTCCCCCGCTTCGGGGCGGATCGTATCCGACAGTGCGAGGATCCCCAGGAGCCGTTCTCCGTCGGAGGCGAGGACCGAGGCCTTTCCTTCGCCCCTGAGCCGATCCAGCGCGGCCGCCGCCCTTTGGTCCGGGGTGACGCCGAGCGCACGGATGTACTTCTCATTTCCGAAATAATACCTTGTGCCGTTTCCGAGGCAGGAAACGCCTTTCCCGGCTTCCATCCGGAAATCCGTGAGCCGGGGAAGCGTCATCCCGGCGGAACGGGCGTTTTCCGTGATCGCCTTGCCCAGGGGGTGTTCGCTCTTGCTTTCCGCCGCAGCGGCCAGTGCCAGGAGCTGCTCCTCCGAATACCCGGCAAGGGGGACGATATCACTGACCTGAAGGCGGCCGCAGGTCAGGGTGCCGGTTTTGTCAAAGGCGATCGTGCCGACCTTTCCCATCTTCTCCAGGGCTTCTCCGGACTTGATGATCACGCCGCGCTTCGTTGCCTGGCCGATGGCGGCCATGATCGCCGTGGGCGTGGACAGCACAAGAGCGCAGGGGCAGAACACGACCATGACCGTCACGCCTCTGACGATCTCCTTCGTGATGATCCAGGCAGCGACGGCGATCAGCAGCGCGGCGGGGACCAGCCAGCTGGCCCATTTGTCCGCGATCCGCTGCGTGGGGGCCTGGTTCTTCTCGGCGTCCTCCACCATGCGGATCAGCTTCTGCAGCGAGCTGTCCTCCCCCACCTTCGACGCTTCGATGTCGATGGAACCGAAGCGGTTGATCGTACCGCTGAAAACGACATCCCCCACCGTCTTGTCTGCGGGCAGGCTTTCGCCGGTCATCACCGATTGATCCACGGAGGTATCCCCCGCAAGGATCGTTCCGTCAACGGGGATGGTCTCCCCCGGCAGGACGCGAAGCACGTCCCCCTCCGCGATCTCCGAAACGGGAACGACGGTCTCCCTGCCACCGCGGAGGACCCGCCCGGTATCCGGCGTGAGAGAGATCAGGTTTTTCAGTCCCTTTCGGGCGCGGTCGGTCGTCCTGTCCTCCAGGAGCGCGCCGATCTCCATGATAAAAGCGACTTCACCGGCGGCAAACAGGTCGCCGATGCCGATGGCCGCCGCCATCGCCACCGAGATCATCAGCGCGGAGGAGATCCTGCTGATGCCCTTGTTGTAAAGGAGCCTCCACAGGGAAAGGTAGACCAGCGGAAGCCCGCAGATCACGACGCATACCCACGCCAGGCTTTCCCCCCAAGCCTGCCCCGTCCTCGGAAGAAGGAAGGACGCCAGCAGGAAAACGCCGCCGACCAGCGTCATGGCCCAACCGGCAAGAACATCGTTGATTCTTTTGAGCATGGATCCGCCCTCCGTTGACAAGCGCCCGCAAATCGTGTACTGTTTATTCAGAACAGAACACTTCGTTCGGTATTGATTATACTGTTTCGAAATTCCGGAAACCAGAAACAGAGAAGCCGAACTGTTCCCTATGGAACAAATCGCAGGAAGTGTCCGGGAGGCTGAGATGGATCGTCGCCGTCAGAGAACAAGGCAGGCTGTGTTTGACGCCTTCGCCCGTTTGCTTGAAAAGAAGCCCTATGCCGGCATCACGGTGCAGGAGATCATTGATGAGGCCAACATCGGGAGAAGCACCTTTTATTCCCACTTTGAAACGAAGGACGAGCTGCTGAAAGCCCTTTGCACGGAGATTTTCGACCATGTGTTCTCCGCGAGCCTCTCCAAAGAGAACACTCACGACTTTTCCGGCAGCGGCAGGGACATCCGGGCGGAGATCACGCATATCCTCTATCACCTGCGGGACAGCGGCAGGTATATCAAGCGGATCCTCTCCTGCGAAAGCGGAGAGATGTTCATGCGCTTTTTCAAGGAACACCTGACGCGAGTGTTCCAGGGCGAGCTGGAAAGGGTCCGGACGGCTGTCCCGAGGGATTATCTGCTGAACCACCTGGTCTGCGATTTCGCCGAGACCGTCCGCTGGTGGATGAACAACGACCGCTATTCACCGGAGGATATCAGCGGCTTCTTTTTCAGCACAACGCCATTCAGATAAGGCAAAGTGCCATCATCACGGGGAAGGGCATGAATGCGGTCACCGCCACGGGAAGGGACATGATCGTGCCCATCACCGGGGCGAGGCCCCGGAAACGCAGAAATCCCTCCCCGGTCAGGAAGAATGGTTCTTCTTGACCGGGGAGGGATTCTTGGTTTTTTATCTCGCTGTAATCAGGGTCTCCCGGCGACATGACGACTGCGCTGCGTATCGCCGCGCCGCCATCGTTCCCCGGCGCTCTTCCGTCGGTTCAAATCAATCATCCCAGTGTCTTTCGTAGGCCTCCCACTGTTCCTCCGTCATCGTATGGCTCAGCCAGCCGTATTTGCTGGTGGTGAGCACACCAGTGTCGAATTCCCAAAGGGTCATGAATTCCCCGTCGGCGGTGACGGTATACCAGAGATCCCCGTAGCCGTCGATATCCGGAACCAGGATCCCGTAATCCAGGGTCTCCCCGGTATCGGGATCGAACAGGACCCAGATCCCGTCTTCCGAGATCGCCATGTGATACACGTAATCCACGGGGTCGCCGTCCATCGGTACATCTGTCTCGTACAGGCCGAAGGTATAGGGGCTGAACCAGCCGGTGTTCCCGAAATCCGGTTCCTTGCGCAGGAGATAATCGTCGTAATGGTGGAATGCGCTCTGATCCCAATACGCCGGATCCTCTTCCCAGGCGAGCTCCAGATAGTGCTGATAATTCCAGCCGACCTGCTCCTCCATTTCCTCGATCTCTTCTTCGCTGAACCATACGCCGTATTCCGGCCAGGACATGGGACCGGCGACGTGCGTTCCGGGTTCCAGGCCGCCCGGGCCGTCCGGCTCCGCAGGCTCGTCCGGTCCGTCAGGTTCCTCCGTTCCGCCGGGCACGGTCCGTCCATCGGCAAAAAGGCCGGGGTCCAGATCCGGGCTTGTGAAATCGGGCATAGGGAGCTCCTGGTCCAGGATCCTGCGGATCTCATCCCAATCCAGGTCTTCTTCCTCATAGTAGTCGTTTTCCCGCAGATCCTCCAGCCATTCCGGCGCGGGGGGATCGGATTCGGGCCGGATGCGGTATTCCGGTATCTGATCCATATACAGCGCTTCGCAGACATATGGGAACAGATCCCCGGGAAGCCCGGTGTCGGTGCCGAAGAGGCGGAACTCGAAAAGGGCGTCGTCGATCTCCTCCAGGAGGTCGGCCAGGTCCAGCATCAGGCCCTCGGCGTCCGTCCATTCCGCTTCGATGTAGCCGTTGTACGCCAGCACCTTCAGGATGACGCCCAGGAGCATTTCCTCCTCGCTGGGATAGCAGTCCACAAACTCCTCAAGGGTGGTATTCACGGCGCGGCAATCCGCGTCGGAATAGTATTCCAGGGGGTCGTTGCCGTAGCTGGGCGCGGGCGGATACTCCTCCTTTGCCTTTTCCTTGACTTCCTTTTCCACGACCTTGTCTATCTTGTTGGGTTCAACCTTCTGCGGGGCCTTTTTGCCTGCGGGCCCGGGAGAGGGCTGCGGCCCGGCGGTGGGCTGGGGCTCCAGAGGCCCTTCCGTGGGCTCGGGGGAAGGCCCGGAGGTAGGCTGGGGCTCGGGCGTTTCCTCGGGTCCGGCGGTGGGCTGCGGCTCCAGAGGCCCTTCCGTCGGCTCATCATTCCCGCCGGAGAGGGGCTGCGGCTCAAAGTACTGGTCGACAAGCTGGCAGATCAGCTCATCGTAGACCGCTTCATAGGCATAGAACGCATCCCCGCCTTCGAAGCGCATCAGCGCCGCCGTGGAGCCGGACACTGCGCCGAGGAACATGCCGTTGGAATTGTGCCAGTGGATATAGTCGTCCCCCAGGAAGAGATCTCCCTCCTTGGCAACGACGTGGAATACGCTGAACAGGTTGTCCTGTTCGCCCTCCGGTATCTTGAACAGCTCCACCGTCACGTCGCTGTTCCGGTGATCGTCGTGGAATACGATCCGCCTGCCCTGCACTACCGTCTCCCGCAGGGTGTCCGGGATCACCAGGAAAAGCTCGAATTCCGCATAAAAGCGTTCCTGCAGACCGTAGGAAGGCGCGCCATACTCCGGCTTGGGCTTGGGCTTGCGGTTTCCGTTTACCCACTTTCCGTCTTCCAGGAAGCGGACGGACATCAGCTCCCGCAGCTCGTCGTATACAAAGCTGTACTTCCGGGGATAGCAGATCTCCTCCGTCACCATATACTTCTTCCCCAGGCCCACATAGGTGAAGGTCACCATTCCGTCCCTGATGTACTCCGAGGTCACCCAGTTGTCCCCCCAGGCAAGGACGGTGTTGTTGGGGTTAGCTCTGATGAGGGAGCCCAGCTCGTCGATGTCCTTATAGGGGTTGAATTCCAGACGGGCCGAGCAGCTCACGCTGCTGCGCGCGTCGGAGAAGATGACGCTCTGGTCCTCAAAGGCGGTCTTTTTTGTCAGCTGGGCGGGATAGAAAATGAGGCAGTCTGCCGCGTCCATGTAATAGGCAGCCTTATTGTGGTCATAGTCGTCCCGGCCGCGCTCGTAGGGCTCCTTGACCTTGGAGGCCGTGACTGCGGAGGCAGCAACCGAGGCTGCCTTCTTCGCGGTTTTGGCATCGGCCTTACCGTCCTTGCCGTCGGTCTCCGCCTTCACCGTCTGGTCTCCCACGGTGATGTAGACAACGACATTCCCGTTGGTGCTGACGGCGATGTAGCCGGTGCTGCCGATGACGCCGGTAAAGACGGAGGGGTCTTCCACCTCCCCGGACGCGGCGACGGCTTCCAGCGCCTCCTGGACCTCCGCCGGGTCGGTGACCGTCAGGGTCACATCCCCGTCTTCGTCGGAGTAGACATAGCCGTCCTCCCCGGGGACCAGGATGCCGTTTTCCTCGGAAAGGCTCCGGAGGGTTTCGTTCAGGTCCTCAGGCGTGCCGCCGTTGACGGGGTTCACGATCTCCGGGGGACCGGGCATTTCCGTGGGCGCCGGTTCCTCCGTGGGCACGGGCGCAACCGTAGGTACCGGTTCCTCCGTGGGGCCGGGCGCATCCGTAGGTACCGGTTCCTCCGTGGGTTTCGGATCGTCCGGGATCGAACCGCAGCCGGCCTGGAGCAGGAAGCAGCCCAGAAGGACCGCGACGGCAAGGACGACGGCGATTCCGGAAAAGACTCTTTTCTTTTTGTTTCGTTCCGTGTTTCCCATTTTTATACTTCCTTACGATAGAGTTTGTTCCTTCCGCTTTTCCGGGACGGTACAGACAGCTTGCCCGGTTCAGGGCTTCTTTCAGCGGCATCGTCCTCTGAAGCAGCCGAAGAGCAAAAGCCCTATATAGAATGCCACATCCTCCGGGGAAATACAAGGCTTTTACGTTTTAATCGGCAAATCGACAAATGACTGTGACCGCCTCCGCCGAAGCGCTTGACGCAGCTCCGCCCCGTGTGCTATTGTTGCTTTGTGTAAATATGCGTATGGAGGGAAGAGCATGGCAAAACGCGAAGAAATGCTTATCCCCGGTCTGACCTTCCGTTGGCGGCGGTCCTTTGTCGTCGCCAAAGCAAGTCAGAAGATCGTCGGTGCCGACGGCATCCCCGCCGCCCGGCAGGGACGCCGGGCAACGCTTGGCCGGCTGTGTCAAATCCGATGAACCGCCGCCGGATATTCGAGATCATCGAGGTCGCTGCGGAGGGCGACCGGGAAAGCAGATGCTATGATTTGTCCATGATCGCGGTGATCGTCGCCTCCCTGGTCCCGCTGGCCTTCAAGGAGACGACGCCCCTGCTGAACGTCATGGACAAGATCAGCGTCTGCATCTTCATCCTGGATTATCTGCTGCGGCTCATGACTGCGGATCATAAGCTGAAAAAGGGCCCTGTGTCCTTTCTGATCTATCCCGTCACACCCATGGCCCTGCTGGACCTGCTCTGCATCCTCCCCAGCTTCACGCCGCTATCCGGCGGCGTCCGGCTCCTGAAGATCATCCGGCTGCTGCGGGCCTTTCGGGTCCTCCGGGCAGCCAAGATGTTCCGCTATTCCCGCAGCATCGTCCTGATCGTGGACGTGATCCGTCAGCAGCGGACGGCGCTCCTGGCCGTGGGCACCCTTGCCGTGGGGTACATCCTGGTCTCTGCCCTGGTGATCTTCAACGTGGAGCCGGAATCCTTCGACACCTTCTTTGACGCCGTCTATTGGGCCACCGTCAGTCTCACCACGGTGGGCTATGGGGATATCTACCCCACCTCCACCGCCGGGCGGGTGATCACCATGCTCTCCTCCGTTCTGGGCATCGCCGTCGTGGCTCTCCCCGCTGGCATCATCACCGCCGGGTATATGGACCGGCTGAACAAGAAGTAAGTACGGCCGCAAGCGAAAAAACCGCAGGTGCGGTCACCGGCTGCGTCAGAGGCAGCGAGGTCCGGGATCGATCCCCCTCCGTGGACCGCGCGGAGAGGCTGACAGCCTGGCCGGGCCGTACCGTCTCGGAACCCAGTGTGGAGAGAGCGCAAAGATGATTTTCCAGCCCGGGATAAGCGCTGCAGGCGGCACAGCCGACGGATGAGCCTCCGCCGCAGCGGAACGCCCGACCCCGCATCCGATCCGGACCAGCAAGAGCCCGGGGCCTGCAAAACGCAGGGCCCGGGCATTTCTTTTTCCATTTTTCGGCCCGTATGCAGCCGATCGCTTACGGCATTCCTGAATTTCTTGCCGGCTCGCCGTCCTCACAGAGACCGCCCTGAGCCCGCCTTCTTAATACTTCCTTTTACAAACGCAGCGCTCACCACGGAATAAATAAGATACGTGATCAGTGTTCCGAAGCACACATCCGTGAGGAAATGGTTGGTCATATGTATCCTGTTATAGCCGTATAAAGCAACAAAAGCCGCAGCGATCACAAAGCAGATGACGTTCTTTCTGCTTGAGCGTTTCTTCATCGCATCAGCGAGCATCGGCAGCGAGAACATCATGCTTGCGATCGTCATGTTCCCGCTCGGCCAGCTTTTATAGCTGTCATTCGAGCCTGCAAGATTCGGGCGCATCTGCCACCAGTTTCTGTATTCGGATATGGGGTCGTCGAGCGTCAGCAGATACTTGTACCTGGGTCTTGACGCGACCTGCTTCAACCAGAGATTGACATTGTCAGACAAGACGCCCGCAATAAGGATCGCTGCCCCGACAGCAACCAGCTTGTCCGCGTCCGTTTCATCCAGCAGCTTGCTGCCCGCGATCATCGGCCACACATACAGCAGCGCTATGATCAGCCAGCTCAGGGCAGAAATCCAAGGGGACGACTCTCCGGCCGTGTAATGGAACAGGTCCCGAACCTTGCCGCCGCTGTAGCTGTTCGTATAGTAGACGGCAAGGAACCAGCCTGCAATGAGCAGCACCGTACCGGCCATGGGAAGCCCCTTTTTCTTCAGTCCCTTATACAGGCATATTCCCGCCGCCGGATAAAGGCAGTAGGAAAAATAGCATCCGAAAGCGGCAAAGATGGAGCCGATTTTCGTGACGTTGGCCATCTTCGCATTGATTTGAAAATCAAAAAGAGAACCAAGGATGATGCCAATCACACATACCGCTGCGACACAGCAAAAGCACGCCGCAGGTACCGCCATGATCGTTTTCTTCTTCATTCCATAGACTCCTTCATTTTCCAAGCTGCCCCATGAGCCGGGCCTCCATGGCCTTATTGACGGATCACTCGCTATTGACCGTCGCTTTTCCGCTCGCGCCGCCGCGGCTACCGGCACATGGGGAGAACAGCGGATGCGGCCCAGGCTTCAGTCACCCGTCCCGCAGGCCCATCGTCAGCTTTTCAGCGGACGAACACGCTGTCTTCGCCGACACGAAGATTGTCGTCGTGCCACAGCAGCTCGCCGGCGTCGCCGAGGGAGAAATACCCGCTCTCCTCCCAGCTCTCGTCCGTGGTCCAGAACGCGCCGTCCTCGTCATACTCTATGACCTTCCAGTGGCCGTTGGCATAGGCGAGGTTCCCGTCCGCATCCAGCGTGCCGATGAGCTCCCACTCCGCCGCGTCGAAGGCGCTGCCGGGCCAGCGCCCGGTGATCTTCAGCTTGCCGGGGGCGACGCTCCCGGTGATCTCCAGCGTGCCCCGGCCCGCGATCTGCTCATGCCAGCTGCCGAGGTAGAGGTCCAGACTGTGGTCGGGGTCTTTGACGCCGGTCTTTTCGGCGCAGGCGTAGTACCAGCCAAGCATGGCGTCATAATTGCTGATGGCGTCGTCCTCCCAGCTCGCCTGCCAGATCGTTTCCTCCTCGCCCTGCTGCAGGATGACATAGCCGCCGTCCATGGGGTAGAAATGCAGATAGACGTCCTCGCCCGGGAAGCCCAGGACCAGGTTTTCACCCGTCAGGTATTCGCTGTCCGGCAGTTCCTCGGGCTGGATCTCCCAGTACCAGCTGTGCAGGACGAATTCCGCATAGGGCGTGCCG
>JAEEGL012509746.1_pt1 | contig 11032 bp, 11 predicted proteins | sample 9134231 | NCBI WGS metagenome assembly JAEEGL01 (sample SAMN16246548, study PRJNA631951) | gut metagenome | biome: gut microbiome; feature: rumen; material: fiber-attached | host: Bos | place: Iran: Karaj | collected 2018-10
AGATACAATGTCTCCTTCCGTTGTTCTAAATTGCTTTAGAACTTTGAATCCCATGTTATAATAAGAACTACGTCCTAAGTTAAACGAATATATACCTAAACTTTGATTAACTGTAGTTCCATCTGGTTTAGGGAATCTAACTAATAATAACACAGGGAAACCCTCAAGTGTGTGTTTTACACGAACACCGTCTTCACCAACAGCTGTTTGTGGAAGATTGAATTCCGAACTAGTCTTGTTGTTATTGAAATATTGCATTGGAGGAGTTGGTCCAAGTAACGTAGTATTCTCTGCGCAAGTATTAACAAATTTACCAATACATGCATTATTTGCGTGTGCAGAGTCAACTATATCAGCTTTTAATGTATAGACTCTTTCTGGGAACCAGTTTTGTTTTGCCCAGAATAATCTGTTTTCTCCAAAATCAATATCAAGGTTCTTAATTGCATAAGCCATAGAAGTAGTACCCTGTCCTTTAACTGTTACAGGAACGTTGTTTAGAACGGTACTTCCTCCATATGGATTATAGAAATACATTGGTACATTTTCAGCAGCTGGTTGCGGTGAATTAGCCCAAGACTGCTTAAAACGTTCAAATGACCAGTTACTATTTGTAGATAAATCCAATATTACAATAGGAATAGGACAAATTTGATGCAAATTACCATCAGGAGTCAATTGCCCATTGTTTATGTTAATTCAGTTATGTGTATCAAATGAATCACCATTTCAAATAGGACAACTATAAGTTCCGTCGTTATTAGCTGTTATAAGATTGGATTGGAGTTTTTCATTAAGTAAAGTAGTGTTTAATGTATTGTGATCAAGTTCGTATGTTACTAAGTGATTGATTCAGTTACATACAATTTGATAAGGATTTAATGCAATACCATATAAAGCAACGCTCTGTAATTTAATGTTTGTAAACTGAGATAGTTTATTGCCTTGCTTATTACATGCAATAGACATTTCATTATATGAAGCAAATCCAAAAATATCACTAGCACTAACTTCTTTGTTAATTGCAAGTAAAACACCATTATGATAAACTTCAACTGTTACATTTGTATTTGCTGCAACATTTCCACGTCCAAACACAACGTCAATTTCATGATAGATTGAATCTTGAATCTTACCAGTTATTAATGGAGAATTAGGTCCAATTTTAACATAGAAATCGTGATTATTTATTAAAATACCTCTACCTGATCCAGGAGATGTAGTTGTAGCAGGAGTGTAATTACCATAATTAAATATAGTTCTATTATCATCTGGTGTAAAATCATTATAATAAGATAATGATAATGTAAATTGTGGTGCACTAGATGGAACTAGACCGCTAAGACTAGCAGTTGCTTCAGACGGGAACCAAGAAATAGGATTTCCATTTAACGTACTTTGATTAATTACAGCATAGGCTTTGTTTGTCAATCTACAGTTAGTAGGTTCCAATGTAGATTTACCACCCATGTTGTTTAGTTTCATAGTAGTTATAACGTCTTTATTTTCTCCAGCATGATTATAGCTTTGATTTTCGTTAGTTCAGACTCACGTTTGATCGTTTAATCCACTATCACCCCAAACATTAAATTCGAAAATTTTTCTATAATCAGCATTTAAAGGAATTACGTTACTACTTGCAGATTGAATTTCTACGTATGCATAAGCCGTATTATATTTGTTGTTATCCATACGGTCTTGAGCAAAAATATCAAATCTGTAAGTACTTCCTCCTTCAAAGAAGTCGTCTCTAGGAAGGCCTGGATAGGTTACAACAGAAACTGTACCGTACCTTCCAGAATTATTATCAATGATAACTTTAGATGCAACTACCGATCATTCACCTGTCTCTTCATCCTGTTGTAGTTTATTAGCTGTAATTGTATAATTATATGTCAATGAAGTTGCATTCAAATAAACAATAAAATTACAGTTCATAATACTAGCCTTAGAAATTCTAGTAATTTCAGAAATTTCTGTACTTAAAGAAATAGGCTGTATTGCTAATTCAGTAGGTGATACAACAGTTGATTTAATTTCAAGTACGTCGGATTTAATAGAAGGATCAGTAACAGAAATAAGAACAAAGTAGAACGTTAGAGTCTGTCCTGCACGTACATCACTGCTTATTAAAAGTCTTTTGTTTTGTTCAGGACCCCAATAAGGTATAACTGCGTCTTCTGCAAAAACAGAATTAATTCTTAATTCTCTTCATCCAATTCTATGATCGCTATTTTTATCAATATCTGATGAATTACCCCAATATAATACATAATCTCCAATAATAGAAGATTGATAATTAATCGTTAATGCATTACCACTAGTAATTTCATCAATATTTACTGTATATGTATCTACAGCTTTATTTAATTTAATGGCTGTTTCGTTAACCGTAACTTGATTAGAAACAACATTATCTCAAGAATCAACAGCAGACACACGTAATGTGTGTTTTGTACTAGAAGAATATGCTCCAATTCTATTAATGTTTATAGAACGAATAACACCCTGTCCAACACCAGTTTCTGAATAAATTGTATAACCATCTAATGTAGCAGTTACTGTAAATTTATTAGAAGCTTTACTTGAATTTATTTGATAAGAAACACTTTTTGAAGTTGACTTTCAAATCAACTCTGTTGCTGGATTTTTGTTATCATCTAAAATATCGATAGAATTAGTGACTTCAACATATTCTCCTCCGCCACCGCCTGATCCACCTCCGCCATGAAGAGCTAATCAAGAAATGTTCTTTTTCATTGTCTCGATGTCTTCACGGTCTCTGACTAAGGCGTCTTCAACTGTAACGGCCTGTTCGTCTTCCGGCAATAATGTCGGATTAACAGAATAAACTCCAGAAGCAGAACTGGAAGCTCAAGTCTCCCAGTTCTGTGTTTCCGGATTATATTTTTTGATATTTGCCATATATTATTGTAAAGATATTGTACAACTTTCCCAAGGGAGTCTATAAAGTTTTGTTACTTTTGCATCATGACCTTCTGGCATGTCTCTATTTACATCCCAATAACCAGCCTTTGAGCTAGGGCTATACATTCCAGCAACTCTATGCATGTCTACATCAATGTGATCTGCAGTTACATGGAATCTTGTATAGAACGGATATAATTGATCGGTAGGATTATCTATTGCATCACCTTCCCAATTAGCATTTAATACAGATCCTTGTACCATGTTTCTTTGCCACTGACAATGCTCACCTCCATCAGAAGTATCAGAGTTAGATAGATTCTTATATCCAGTTGCCTGACACATTACATAAGTAGGAGCAGAAACAGAGTCTACAATTTCGTATCTGCATAGAGGTTTTGCAACACTCGATGAATTAGTACTCTTTGCAGGAATTTCTTGTGAACCGTTTGTTAAATTAACAGTAACTGCCTGATTTGTAGAGTTGAAGATGTCACCACGGAACTGTCCAAAACTCTCTATTGCGTATCCTAATTTTGCATCAACACCCCATCTTGCATCAGTATCGCCTTTAACAACCTGAATGATAGGATTGAAGCTATCTGCTCCAGACATATCTTGCATTAAATCTTCATTTGTAGAAGTATAAGGAACATATGCTGTAGGAGCATCGTAAATAGGCATAGAAATAGAGCAGGTGTGTTTGTGTCCTCCAAATACTAATCTAATTCCCCACAATTTAAATAATCTCTGGAATTGATAAGCATGTTTTGTATTTAAGTTAGCTTTACTTGCCTCTCTGAATACAGAACCATCAGAATTAGGATTTAAATATTTACCATAAGTTGCAGCAGCTGTAATTGTAAATGGCATTTCGTGACAGTAAACAATTGCTTTCTGACAATCTTGAGGACTGAATCTTGTATAATCTGCAGGAATTTCTCCATTCTTCCATAATAGAAGATCTTTTACCATCCAGTCTTCAACTTTTGCATAAGTTTCACTCTTAGCGCCACTGTAATTATCTTTTACTCCAAATTCACCAGTAACAGTACTAGGAATTACATCTGTATCAGGATAACCAGTTCTAATTTCAGAGTTTAGAGAAATAAAGTGGAATTGTCCGTAGTTAAACGAATATAAGGAAGGGATTCTAAAGTTCTTTTCTGCAGAGCTATTAAGATATTCACCTCTAAAGATAGGAGGGTTATCATAATCCATTTCCTGAGTATAGAATAAATCTGCTACAAAGTGGCTAACTTTATTTGGACGTTCATCACCATAACCAAGTAGAGTCATTCCATATACTTTAGGATCAGAAGATACAGAAAGATCCTGAGGAATAGGAGCCAAGTCATTATTACCGATGGTTAACATTTCTTCCTTATCGTCAAGATAAGAATAACCATTATAGTAATCAATCCATTCGTTAGGACGAGATCCGTTATAAGTAATATCACCAGTATTAATTGTAAATTCAAAGTCATTTTGATTTACTCCTGGATCTGGAGCACCTGTTGCTACCTTTGGAGTCTTTCCAGCTCTTTCATTTTTACTAATAAAGTCTGCAGATAGATCCCAAACCTGATATTCTTCTCAGTTAGCTCCTTGTTGGTCAGTTGTCTGAATGAAATCAAATGATGTTACTTCAGAATCAGCTTTTACTGTGAATTCACGAACCTTACTTATATAATCAGTAGGATTTCCATTTTCATCAGCACGTCCTACTTTATATTCGTATACTCCAGCATCCAATCCGGTAACCATTACTTTATGTGTTGTTACAGGAGCGCCATAGAAAGTTTCCCAACGAATTCTCTTATAATAGTCAGCTAAACCTAATAATATACATCTTGGATCTGTAGGTCTATTTAATCCTTGTGCACTATAATTAACTCCTTCTTTATAAGATTCAACTTTGGTCCATTCAGAAGCATTCTTTTTCTTAAACCATAAGAATTCATCGTAATATCCTATAGAATTTCAGTTAAAGCAACGTGTTGCAGGATGCTGTGCATCTTTGTAAGTTGCCTGAATACCAAATGAACAAGTAAGTGTATTTGGTTTGTTAGGATCAAAATTATGTTTGTCTGTAGACAAGTTTTTATTTTCAAAACTTGCTTTAGGAGTGTATCTTTCTACATGATCAGAAAGTGATTCGTCTAGATTAATATATTGCCAGAATTTAGCATTATTGCGTTTCCCAATTCCTTTACCGTTTGATTGAGTAACTGGATCTAATACATATTTCTTAATAAATAATGTATTTGAATCAATTTGTTTTCCGCTAGGCAGTTTATATGCTTTATTTTCATAATATCCAGTTCCACCAACACCTGCTAAATCAACGTAACCAAATGCAGCTTTACCAGCGTTTCTGTCAATAATTGAAAGTAATGATGTAGGATAATCCGCTTTAATATTATCATCACCACTCATTATATAAATTTTATCGTTATCCTCTAAATCACACCAGCAAAGATAGAATGCTGCTTTTTGATTACCACGATCAAATTTAATAGGTTTTCCATCAACCATTCATTCAAGGTCAAATGTTTTAACCTTTAATTTAGTTGTATTAACATCCATAACCGAGCACTGTGCACCTCTAATTAAGAATGTAGATTGTGCTTTACAAATTCCCCATAAAGGAAGTTTGAATCAAGTTTCATCGTTATAAGTATAAAGTAAACACAAACCATTAAGATTTATATCTGAATATGTTATGTTTGCTAATTCTACGAAATTATGAGAACAAGCTTGATATGAGTGCTCGTCGTTCTCTAATCCTCCTAAATAGAATGAATTAATCATCAAACCTCCAATTTCAGAATAACCAGGGAAATATAAACCCCTACTTGAAGGTCTGTTTAATACAGAATCGTTATTTGAATTGTAAACAACTAGATTTCCGTATTCATTCACTCTAACTGTATATTTTGAATCCGGATCGTTAACCGGAACAAAATTAATATGGTCTAAGTTATCTAAATAATTTTGTAATTCTCTTGTATCCATTTCGTCAGGGTCAATAATTGGTTCATCATCAGGAGAAGTAGAAGAAGATGCTACTTTTTTAAAGCTACCGTTTACGTATATGTACATAGCAGATCTATCTGTACATCACACTAACTCTCCGTTAATAAAATATTTTCTACTAGCTTGTATCTCTTTTCATGTTCCCATTTTAATAGTAACATGATTCACTGTTGGTTCTGATTCTGCAGCATAAGCTGGATACTCAATTTGGTCTCCATATTCTTCCTCTTCATCCGCAATTATATCTGGAATTTGCGGTTCGGCAGAATTAGCCAATTCAGTAAAAGTGCTATCTGTTACGTTACCAGAAATCACTCCGTTTGTTCTTAGCAACATTAATTTAGACATTTGTTGCTGAAGAGTGTACACTGCGTTCTGAATTGAGTTTATGACTTCTGAGTTAGTCTCAACTTTTTCCAAATCATCATCTGTTGTATCGATTCATAATTTGGTTTTAATTGCAGGTTCAGTGTCTCCAACGTGAATAGAAGAATCAATGAATTCTGAATTTATGTCTTCTATTTTATCATCAATGTAATTAGTAACTTGTTCGATTTGATCTCCAACATAATTAGAAACAGCATTAGATGTTGGCAGCTTATCATTTTTCTCAACAACATCTGTAACTTCAGGATGCCCAATTACATTGTCATAAGTAGTAATAGGAAGAATAACTTCATCATTTTTCTTAAGTATTACTGTTTTTGACATGTTCCTTTTTCTTTTAATTGTATAAGACTATCTTTGGTTCAAAATTTTTCTTTAAATCCAGCTTCTTTTTTGCCAGCTGGTATTTTTCCATCTTTTACTCAATTGTCAAATGTAGCACGACTAACATTTAAGTATTTACACGCCTGATATTTACTTAATTTGTTTTGAGTATTTGTGGCTTTATTAATAATATCTAATATCTCATCACTTTCTTCATCTGTAAAATGAGAATTACCGGCGTCAATGTTATCTACTATATTTAATAGACTATTTCTCAATAATTCTTTTTTGTCCATTGTACTTATTCTTTAGTCATGCTCCAATTAAAATAAATATTCCAGTAATTAACAAATATATGAGTACATTCATAAACTTGATACCGGAATTCCAAAATAAAAATCTATTTCGTTAATTAAATTTTGAAACAACACATAGTAAATTGGTAATCTATGTCATATGCAAAATTTAAATAGTACAGAAAAAGATATCAAACAAATTGCTGGCAATAAAGACAAAGACGCAATTGAACTAAGTAGTACTAAATTTATTCCGAAACAGCTTAAAATTAGCATTATTAAATATAAAATAGCTATTAATTCTGGAATATATTTCACAAATATTAATGTTATTCTATAAGTTAACCTAGACAATTCCGCCATCGTTATATGTGAAAGGTTCATTGTAGAAATATAAACCTGAAACGTATCCAGCTCTAGTTCTACCGTATTTATTGTAATTCTTATCTTTTATATTATCTTTTGTATTTACAACACGTTCTTCATTTATAGGAATGTCTTCAATTGAACTATTTTTAGATTCCTGATTCGTTTTATTTTTGAATCATTCTTGAATGTTTGTAAATAATCGTTGTATATCAATTTGACTAAATTGATTCTTATTTCTATTTTTCTCTTTGTTTTCCATAAAATATGTAAATTTACAGTTTACGCTGCGAATATAGTAAAAATAATTCAGAAAACCAAATAAAAAAGGTGAGAATTAAAAATCCTCACCTTTAATAAAAATTATTCCAATTCTTTTCTACAATGTTCACAAAGAAAATATTTTGCAATAGGAAATGTATTAAATCCAATCTCTCCAATCAAATATGCTAATTCTTCTCCAAATGGATCTATTTTATCTTCTTTAGCAATGTGCATTGCTAAATGAAGTTTTTCATGATCATAACTGTGTAAAAATTCAGCAGGACAGGATGTTTCTCCTATTACTATAACTGATTCTCTAGAGACATTGTTAGAAAAAGTAATACCTCTGTTATCATCTCCTGAATCTAATACATTGATTGCTAATTGAATATCGTTATTATTACATCATATTTTCTCCAATTCTTTCATTAAATAGTCAATAGGAATGTAATCTACAACATAAAAAACCTTTACGTATCAATCTCAATCCTCTAATCTAAATTCCTGACACAATAACATATTACATTACATCTTCTCAAGGAATTGGAATTCCTTTTCCTATACAATCTGCATAAAATCTTGTAAAAGGAAGTTCTTCGTATCCATCTGGATCGTCTACGTAATCTTTAACAAATAATGCAAGATGTTGTTCATCGGTAACAGAGGAACCAAAATAATCAGCTCTGCACATATTTGCAGCAAATACGTAATCATATCCAAACTTATTATCTAAAATAATTCCATAACGTTTTAACAGCTCATCTACAGCTTCTTTCGAAAATGAAGGTACCTTAATTTTTTTACCATTAGGATCCTTTTTGTACATGTTAGAAATTACTCAATCTAACATCTTTTTCGAAAAATGTCATCCGTTTTGAGCCAAGTATTCCTCCATACCTGAAGGAAACTTATCTCTTGCATCCAATCTCATTAATATCTCCTACTTCTATATGAACGAGAAGACATTCTATAAGACTTCTCACCATCTTCTACTTCTTTCATTGCATCTTCCCAGCCATCTTCATAGCCGCATTCGTATGCTTCCTCTACTGATTTTTCGTCATGACGCATGTTTCTAAAACCGCGATCACGTTCTTTAATTTCCCACATTCTCATTAATTGGTCCTCCTTTAAGTTCTTTAATCAATAAGGCCATATTCCTACTCATTTCATTCATTTGAGCGCGTAGTTCACTTATTTCTTTTTGTTGCGCCTGTTTTTCTGCCATTTCTGGATTAAAATCAGATAACAATTTATCATAAGTGTTTATTAAATTTTTATGATATGGTGCACTATTAATTATATCAATACTTTTCTGCTTTAAACTCAATATTTCAGAATTCATAGCTTCTCTACTATCAGAAATAACTAAATTTTCACCATTACTGTATGAATCAGCTATATCCAATTGAGCTGGAATAGCGTTCATATTAACAGTTGTATCATTGAGTTTAATAACTAAATCTACTACCAATTCTTGAGGTTGTCCAAATGCGTTAGGCATTTGATATTTCGGTTTTGGAATGGGTTGATTTACTACATAACCCGTTTCTAACCTTGGGTTGTCTCCTTTATGAAATACATAAATAGGACTATTTGGTCTTACTGATTGAAACATAGTTAAACTAGATTAATAATTGTAATATTCCGTTTTGTCTATCATAAAATACTAAATGAATTCCTTGTTGTAATTCAACTCCAGTAACAGCAGTTCCTCCAAAAGTTGTCAAAGCCATCGAAGAACCGGCTACACTTGGTACATTAAAAAATACAGGAAGTGCATCTGCAGTAGTGTCAGCTTGTTCAGCAATTCTTACAGCAATTAAACCAGAGAATCTTGAATTAACTGCTGGAGATGCGCTAAAATTAAAAGTAACACTAGTTGTTGATTCAGTTATACTTCTAGATTCAATACAAGGTATTCCATTAATATTTACTCTATTATATACAAAATTTGTTGCCATAATTAGGAGCCCTCCTATGCTCAGATGGAGCCGGTACCTCCGAAGTATGGATAATAATTAGAATTTCCGTATAGATAATAAGACGGAATAGCCGTTAACTGTGGATACTGAACTGTAGCGGTACTTGGTTGTGCAGCTTTAATTTCAGAAACTTCTTTCTGAATTGGAGCTAGCATAGCAGCAACAGCAGCAGTCTGATTAGCATTATCAATCTGAGTCTTAAGAGCTGTATTGTTAGCTGTAAGAGTATCAATCTTATTCTGTAATTCACGTTCTTTAAGAGCACAGAATTGATCGTTCATTGCAATAGTTTGTGCATTAATTGCATTTATCACAGATGCAGTATTTCTATCTGCCTGTGAACCTAATTGATTAGTCTGTTCAACAGTTCTTAATTGAGCTTCATAACCCTGAGTTGTAGTTAAAAGACGATTTTCGCAGCAACACTGAGCTAACTGAGAAGCTAAAGAAGCATCTCCTGATTGAATTGCATTAATTACCTGTAAACCAGACATACCTACTTGCGAACCTACACTCTGAGTAGCTAACTGAAGTGAAGATATTGCACTACGAACTTCATTAACATCTGCATTTAAAGTAGTAGCAAGTAATCTAACATCTGAATCAGTTCCATTAATTGCATTCATAATTAAATCTGTGTTGTTATCGTTATTAATGGTATTTCCTAAATAACCAGCTCCAGCCATTCCGTTTCCGCCGAAACCTCCGAATCCACCTCAACCGCCTCCAAAGAGAGCACCAAGAAGGAATCCAAGAATACCACCGCCTCAACCACCAAGACCATAACCTCCGTTGCCCCATCCATTATTATTTAGAGCGTAAGCAAGAGGAATGTCATTACGAGAAGCACTGTCAAATACATAAGTTTTTTCTTCTGCCATTTTAAATAAATTTAAAAGTTAAACATAAATACATTTTGTTGATCAACAGTGCAAAGATACAATCATAAATAGGCGAAACCTATCGTTACTAAATAAAAAATAAATCCCCATAACTTATTAAGTTACAGGGATTTGTAAAACAAAACAGTTAGTAATTTGTTACTAACTGTACATGTTTCTACAATATGATATCATATTGTTATTTATTTTTTATTCCTTACCGAAAGCAGCTTTAAGCGCATGCTTAAATCACTTCTTTCCATATTGTGGATAATATCTTCTTCTAGCATCACTAGCCATAGTAACTGGTACATAACATATTGCACAAACAATTAATGCTACTACAAATGCCATTACCACCCATTTTGCAACTTCTTCAAATAGCGTTGCTTCTACAATCTTTCCAAAAATTAAACCAATTGTTCAAATCACTGCAACTACTACTGCAGCAATTACTCCATAAACTTTAAGAGACCATTTTTTATTAGCTTTAATGAACTCTAATTCTTTATCCTCATTTTCCATAATTCATTAATTTTTAAATTTTTTTAATATCGCATCT
>JAEEGL012995814.1_pt1 | contig 11032 bp, 8 predicted proteins | sample 9134231 | NCBI WGS metagenome assembly JAEEGL01 (sample SAMN16246548, study PRJNA631951) | gut metagenome | biome: gut microbiome; feature: rumen; material: fiber-attached | host: Bos | place: Iran: Karaj | collected 2018-10
CGTCGCCGGCCTTGGCGCTGCCGTCCAGGTTGTAGAGGATCTGCGCGGCCATGGCGCGGTTCATCGTGGCGGTGGGGGCGAAGGTGCCGTCGCCGTTGCCGTTGAAGATGCTGCGGGCGGTGACGAAGGTCACGCTGTCGCAGTACCATGCAGACGCCTCCACGTCGGTGAAGCTCTTGCTGTTGTCCTTCACGATGACCTCGCAGCTGCCCTCCACGGGGACGATGACGCTGCCGGTCTTGCAGGTGGTCAGCAGCTTCGTGACGCCCTCGGCCAGCTTCAGATAGGCCACGTTGCCGGGGGCGGTATCTGTGGTGCCGATCTCGACCCACAGCTTGCTGCCCTCGCCGGCGCCCTCCAGGCTGATGCTGACGGTGGCGCCGCTGGCGGCGTTGACGGTCACGGGGATCTCAATGGGCTCGCCGGACTTCACAGCGGCTTCCAGCGCGGCCTGGCTCACGCTCGCCTCGGCGCTGATGGTGTTGCCCTGCTCGTCGGCGACCACCTTACCCGTCGTGCCGTTGGTCATCTCCGCCTCGGTGATGACGGCGACGGTCTCGGTCTTGGTGCCGTCCGGGGCGGTGGTGGTGGTCTTCGCGGTGGTGACTTCGCTGACCGTGCCCTTGTCATCCGTGCTGACGGCGACGGTGCCCTCCGTGACGGCGGTGGTGGCCTTGCCGTCCACGGTCACGGTGGACTTGGCGCTGTAGGTGCCGGTGCCGCTGACCTTGCCGTCCGCGCCGGTGGTGGTGTTGAGCTGTTTGGTTTCCGCCGTCTCGGTGACGGTGGTCTGCTTGGTGCCGTCGGCGGCGGTGACGGTTTCGGTGACCTTTTCGACGGTCTGCTCCGTCTCGGTGATGGACCCGTCAGCGTTCTTGACGCTGTTCGTCGTCGTCTCGGTCTCAACGGCGGTTTCCGTCGTGGAAACGCTGCCATCCGGGGCGGTGACCGTGGTCTTGGTGGTCTCGGTCACAACTTCGGTTACGCTGCCGTCGTCGTTTTCCTTGGTCTCCACGGTCTTCTCCGTCTCGGTGGTGACGGTGCTGCCGTCGTCGGCAGTTACGGTTTGGGTCGTTGTTTCGCTGGTTGGCGCATCGTCCTTCTTTTCATCTTTCTTTGTGCTGCCGGAGAAATTCGGATCGGGCTGGGCAAGGAACTCAGCGCCGGACTCCTGCGTCCAGTCGTCCGTGTAGTGCCATACGATCTCATCGCCGTCGCTCAGGAACTGCTCCTGCACGCCAAACAGTGGATGCTCCCCATTCAGCGTGTACATCCAGCCGGAGTTGGGACCGTTTGAGAACTCGCCGATAGTCACGCCGTTGTAGGTCATGTCCTCGATATAGTTGCCGCTGGGGTTGCCGCAAATGATGTTATACTGCGGCAAAACCTCCTGCAGCAGATCCCAAACAGTGGCGTTATGATCGACGGTATAGGCCCGGTTTGGAATCCAGGTCTGCAAGCCGCCGTGCTCCAGCGTATGAACCTTGCCGTCTATGTCGCTGTCGTGCTGATCGTCGCCCAACAGCCTGAAATAGACTGTGATATTGTCACTCGACGTACCGGTGTCCGGGAGAAGAACTGTAACCTTGAACTCCGTCGATACCGGACCGTAGGTAACGGTAACAGTCTGCGGACCACGCTTTGTGCTATCGAAACCACTGAATGAAATGTCATTGATACTGACAGACTCTGTCATTCCATTGTTGTATGTCGCGGTGAAAATTGCGCCGTCCATATCCAGCGTGTCGCCAATTTGATATTCCGTCTTGTATGCTCCGCTGATTGTCAGTTTTGTCAGATATGGGCTGTTGTCCAACACAGGATAACGTGTTCCCTGCGTCCAGTTATTATACGAGCCCTCATTCAAACGATTAAGTATCGTCCCGTTTGTGAAATCCTCAACTGGATTGCCAGGCTTCGTTGCCTCTGTTCGTAGGGCTTCGTACTGTTCTTGTGTTAGCCCGGTTTTATCATACTGTGCATAAGAACCATCAGCCGCATACTTTAGAATATAGTTGTTGATGTTACCAACAGACTGCGTTGCCGTTTCATTGCGATCATAATAATAATTGTTTTCAACTGTAATGAATTCGTTGATACCATTATAATAGCCAATAATTCCGCCAACATTGTTTCCCGAGGATGTAATTGTCCCATAGAACACATTGTCTCTAATTGCGCCCATGTTCACGGCTTGTACGAGTCCACCTTCACCTCCGAAGATGCCGCCAACATTTTCAGCGCCTGAAATATCTGCGTCCACATAACAGTTAATAATACTTGCTGGCGGAGTATTAGGGGCAGAAGGGGAATCATATCCAGCAGCTAATATGCCGCCAACCCAATCTCCGGTTGCTGTAATGGTGCCAGTAAAACCACTGTTGCGAATCAAGCAAGCGCCCATGCTTTGTCCTTTGCTACCTGCCAGACCTCCAACCTTATTGACTCCATAAATATCCGCGTAACTGAAACAGCTATCCATGATTCCATTGAAACAGCCACCTATGAAGGATCCTATAGCCGACTCTGTTTTACTATTGCCGATAATGACGCCTTTTTCAATCGTGCAATCCGAAATGTGTATCGTATTAGCACCTGAGCCGGATCCTTCAAGCAAACCGGAACGAAGAGTACTGGAACCGCTTAGCAAAGTAATATTCTTTAAAGTAGGTCCATCTGGGCATCCGGTCCAGTAGTTATTGTCTTCGCCGTAATCTACCATTGCAACATCTATTAGGCCATTACCTTGGATATTTTCCCCGAAAATTCTAAGGTTCTTGATGGTACATTCGCTGGAATTTGAAATCAAGCACTTTCCACCAGGAGAAATAGTAAGAACATGATTGTTGCCGTCTATAATTCCACTAAATGACAGATGACTCTCGGCATTACCAATCTGTTTCCAATCCGCAGGCAATGTTATATCTTTATTGAACTTGAAGAAAATGCCCTCAAATCGCATACCGTTATCAACTGCTTGACGAATAGCTTCAAGATCATCTACACTACTAATAAGGACGGGATCAGATTCTGTTCCGGTGCCCTCGCCAAAAATAACTCCGTTTGCTATGTATGTAATTGCAAAAATGTTGCTGTCTGTGATTGCTTGCATACTCGGATCATCATCAGAACTCGCAATGACTCTAATGAAGAAATAACGGGTACATGGTTTATAATATCGTTCACCGCTATCAATTGTTGTCCGGAATGCAGGAAGGCCGTTAATCGATTCTTCTTGATTTGGCCCATGGCTTCCTTTTGCGACTTGTTTTTGCTCAATCAGAATTGCGTCAGTTTTCGAATTTGTGTCATTACCATACAACTCATAGGTTAAAGTGACACCCTCTTCAGGCCTTTCTGTCCAAATATTGATTGAATTAAAAGTCTGTCCAAGATAATACTCCGACTTATAAGGGGCTTTAGTTCCTCCAGAACCTGTAGCGGCTAATTCGCCAGGTTGAATAATAATTACAGGAACGTTTATACTGGACAACCGTACTGTGACAGTTATTTTATCTGATATAATAGTATATTCTTTCTCATCAACCGTGTTTGTAATGATGCATTGAAATTCATAGTTGCCCGCTTTATCAAACGACGGAGAATACATGGGAGATGTCGCTCCAGCAATGTCTGTCGCTTGCTGGTTTACACCACTGCCTATTGTTAGGGATTGCCACTGAAAAGTCCATTTACCTGAGTTCTCCGCAGATGCCGTGACAAACAGATTTACTGGCGTGTTCTTGTCCGTTGTAACGTTAACTGATTGATCGGCAATAACAGGCGTCGCGTTTTTCGGCTTTCTTACTTCCAACGTATATGACCTTGAAACATTTGGATTATCTTTGCATTTGAGAGTTATCGGAATCAGCGCATTGGAACTGCCTTGAGCGCGGAAGTTGTTTAGCTCTATTCTGGTTTCGGTATCAGAACCAATTGTATAGGGGGAATCTCCAATATAACAATCGATATTGAGCTTTCCTTTTTCACCATATGTCAGTGTAAGATCAATGCTCTCTTCTTCTGATTCACAATAAAAGTCGCTATTGAAGATTCCGGCATCTTTTACCGAAAGCTGGGGAGTGACCTCTACGTCTTTTACAGATATTTCAGTCAAAACAGGTGTGCTCGTAATTTTGAAATTATAAATATCGACATCTTCTGTGAGCTCTGTATTTTTGCCGTTTTGTTTTGTTTTTCCTATATACAGCGACAAAGTGTTTGTATTACCAAGTACCAATTTGTTTCTTATCGTAGCCGGTATGGTTATAACAGGGTTTGCAGTAGAGATACTTGTTACTTTGGCGGTAGTTATAAATTCTCCATCAGCAGCGAAACGGTAGCCGAAATTTGACAAATCTATTTTGCTATTATCAAGTTCAAGCTGGATTCTAACTGCATTCAAAAAATTGCTGTTTTTCGGTAGAGTAAAATAATAATCTGTTTTCTCAGGATCATAACTAAACCCCGGGATATTCTGCGTATCATTTTTGGTAGCCGTAACTTGTATATTTGTAACAAAACCATGGTCATTTTTTCCGGTAGGCAGATTTGCGGCCATGGAACTTGTAGCAAGGCAAGATAATAGGAGAAGGGAAACAAACAGTATTATTACTCCATTTGCCAGCATCCCCTTCCATTTGCAGTTGAGCATGGGGAATAATTGCACCTCCTTACAATTAAAACAGGAGCCACAGCGAAGGCCGCGGCTCCATTTGTATTATAATGCTAAACTGTAAAAAGGTGGGGCCGCCGAAGCTGCGGCCCCACCTTCTGCGTAATTAGATGTAGGGGAAGGTGTTGGTAAGCGGGATGGTGCAGGACCATTCATGAACAACAAGATGATAGTCGAAGAGGACTTCGTCACCATCATTGAGAACCACTTGATCAGCATACTGGGTTTCGACATACACATCATTTACCCAAAACTGCCATGCGTATCCTACATAGATATAATTATACCAAGTGTAGCCGTCGTGAACAGTCGTGTTGATAAAGCCGTAACCATCGCTATAGTTGCTCCAATAAACAGTGCGAGTGTCGCCGATCATGTCGAGGCCATCCTGCCCCATAGGAATTGTACCAGCTTCCATCATAGAGTCAAGGACCTTGACAATCACCGGGTTACCATGACCATCATAAATGGGAGTGCTATTTCCGTACTGATCGACCGCCTGTGCAACTTCATTATGCCATGTTGCCTCAAGATCAGTATCGCCATTAATAACATCATAGAGCGTTGTAACGCCGTCGACAATAACATAGTCATTGTCGAAATAGTATTCGCTATCCACATCGAAAGTCACATTGACGGTTCCTGCGGTTGCAAATGCCGGAGCGCTCAGCGAGAGCAGCATCATGACTGCCAGCAGAACACCGAGGACTTTCTTGTTCAGAATCTTCTTCATTGGTAAGTTCCTCCTTAAAAGTTTTTTTGGTGGATAATGAGTTGTTTGCGGGTTCAAATATTCTTTGATTCCATCTCCCCCTTCCATAAATCCGTTGAGCGCAACGATGGATTTTGCGCTGTCACGCTCGTTTTGCTGTCTTTCCGAACGGAATCGGAAAAACAGGTTTTTATGATCCTGCCAGCTCATAACTCAGACGTCAGTATACCGAAACACCCTGTTCTATGTCGTGCATTGGAACTGCGCCCGCGTTTGATCCGGCGGTTATCAACGAATTAAACAGTTTGCACAGCGCCTGATACCGTTTCCTACGCTCCCGCCCCGCCTCGGCATTGACCGTGTTGTCTACGCTGCAGCCCGCTCATATCGTGGCAGGCCTCCAGCGTCATACCCTCTCTCAGTGCTGCTATTCAGTTTTCGGTGCGAATCGCCATATGAAGCGGGCTAATGCCCAAAGGACGATCCTACTCTCAAATCTCCGCTTCAAACGAAAAGCGGGCGCATCAGCATAAAGCCAATGCGCCCGTTTTTTCGCACTCGTTAATCCGTCCCAACCGCGTACCCGTCGGGACGACTGCACCGTCGGTCTCCTGACTCACACGTCGGGAGCGATCCTTTTCGCTCCGCGCCTGCTTCTCGCCTTCCCTTTAGTGACCGGATCACTCCGTAGGAAACGCCGTTTCCCAGAGAAACAGACTGCCGTGTATACAGTAGCGGGGTATTCTATATCGGGTTCTCACCGATTTCCACTAATCGCGGGGGCTGGAATCCATGGGCCAGACCCCCTTGACACGATGCAGTTTATTCAGATTTTGTTGTAAAAAGTAGACTTTGATAAACAGGGGATGCGTTCTGCGTGTTGTGGATAAGAAGCACGATATTTGGGACAAAACATCATGATTTCCTTCCAAAATGTACTTTACCACAATCATGCAGAAAAGTCTACTTATTTACACAATTCTAATAATGCAAAAAACACATTTCCAAACGGCAGATTTGTCGTTCAAAAATGTGTTTTCCGTGTTCGATTATTCCTTTTTGCTATTACCCGGCACTAACGCCGCCGCTTTCGCGGATCCACTTGTAAAACGTGCTGGGGGAAACACCCATGCTGGCCGCTGCCTGACGAGAGGTTAGTTGTCCGGCGCGGAATTCTTCCAGCACCGCGGAGAAATCCTCCCGGACGGGCTTTGGCCGCCGTCCGAACTGGACGCCGCGCTCCTTTGCCGCCGCGATTCCCTCCGCCTGCCGCTGCCGAATAAACTCACGCTCCGTTTGGGCAACATAGCTCAGGAGCTGCAGCACGATGTCCGCGATCAGCGTCCCGGTCAGATCCCGGTTCTTCCGGGTGTCCAGCAGCGGCATATCCAAAACGACGATTGCCGCTTCCTTCTCTTTTGTGATCAGACGCCACTGCTCCAGGATCTCGTCATAGTTGCGCCCCAGTCGGTCGATGCTCTTGACGAACAGCACGTCGCCGGGCCTGAGCTTTTTCAGCAGGCGAAGATAGATCGGGCGGTCGAAGTCCTTGCCCGACTGCTTCTCGATGAAAATGCGCTTGTCCTGCAAGCCCGAATCGTGCATCGCGTCGATCTGGCGCTCGACGTTCTGATCCTTGGCGGACACTCTGACATAGCCGTATTCCATGCCGTTTCCTCCGTCCAGCCGCGCTTTCAGCACCCGGCCATGACAGAGAAACGGGCCGCGCTGTTCGTTCAGCGCGGCCCGCTGTGTGCATCAGAAGACGCCCGGCGTCGCGTTACGCGATCCGGGAGGCATCCGTATGGACTACACATCGGGGTCAAGGCCAAGTGCAGAATTGTCTACGGCGGCCATGGCGTATCTGACTAATCTCCCGAAGGAGCTTCACAGTGCCCTGCGCGCGGGGATTTGCACCCCATTCCGTCCGTTCCGCAGCATCGCCGCGGGATGGCCGCCTGTATGGGTACAGTTTAACCAAAATGATCACTATTGTAAAGGGATTCGTGGCAGAAAAAGCATACTGAATTCTTCTTCCTTACAAAATGGCGGAGGCTTCCGTTTCCGCCTCCGCCAAAACCAGGATGATACGATCAATTAATAAAACATCAGCTCATGGTGTCCTTTACTTCCTCGGAAGAATAAACTTTACCGTCGACATAGTCAATCCGCCAGCCTTTCGACTTCCATCCCATGGCGTCTTCGAACGACCTGAATACATGACTAAGTCGAAAAATCAATTGCATTGAGCCCAGTATGTTCACTGAAGAAGTCGCTCATGCTGATGCCCAACACCAGACAGATTCGATAGATCGTGTCAACCGTGAGCTGGCCGCCGCGCTTCTCCGCGTTTTGAATCGAAGAATGAGAGACACCACTCATACGTTCAAGTTGATAAATCGTCATATGCTTTGCATCCAAAAGCTCATAAACACGTTGCACGGTATTCCCAGGATAAGCATTGTTCATTTACCATCCCCCCTCTTCATTAAGGCTTTGAGGTCTCTCCGATTCCGGCCTGCTTCCAAAGCCTATCACGAATACTGTCCACAAATCTGTACTTAATTCAACACCTTGCCAGCAATTCGAAACGCTGTGTTCGGTGAGACGGCTATCGGCTCATATTTTTCGTTGTAAGAAACGAGAACCGGCTGCATACAAAGAACGCCGTCGCTGGTTGTAAAATCGTCAATGAGGCTTTCATCAGGTTCCTGCTCGTCATAGACCTTCAGATAGCCACTGCCGTCATACTCAAAAATTCCCACATCGCCAGGATTGAGTGATTCGCACTTTTGTACCCAGACAATCTGCCCGTCCTGATAGACCGGCTCCATACTATCTCCGCTAACCCTGATACCGAAATCTGCACCTGCGGGTACAGCAGAAGCAGGAAACCGGACTTTCTCAAAGCTATCCTCGCTGAGAAACTCACCTAGGCCAGCAGAGACCGGCAGAAAGCTGAGATCCATAGATACATATTCCATCTTTGCTTTTTTCACCGGAGGAACAGGCTTGTATTGTCCGGAAGCCACCAGAAGTGCCTTATATTCCGCCAGCTTGTTCCACCCTTCAATGTTTAATTCATCAGGCTTCTTTGGATCGCGAGTGAAATAGCTTATTCCATCTTCGATCTTCAAGGCATGGCAGATGGCAAGAAGCTGATACGCATTTGGAATCGAAATCCCAGCTTCCCATTTACCTATGCCCTGCCTATGGATGGTGAGCCCATATTGTGACAGCAGTTCAGCGAATCCTGAAAGACTGTATCCACGGGCTTCCCGTGCAGCCTGGATTTGAGAGCCAATTACATTATCGTCACGCTCCCGAACGGTGTCATACACTTTCTCACTATTCTTGTTAAAGGAAATGATTTCAGCGGTGCCATTCGGTTTCTTTTTATTCATAGCCATAGCAATACCTCGCTTTCTGGTATCCACTCTATACCGTTTTAAGATCGTTGTCAAGATAGTCTGAGCTTATTAGGCGACAAATATTCTATTGACCGAGCTTATCAGGCGCGGTATATTGTGATTGCTCCAGGCAAAAGGAGGTGAGCTCCGATGGACGTATCACGAACAATCCTGCACAGCGACATGAACTCATATTATGCTTCGGTTGAGATGATGCTTGAGCCGAAACTGCGAGGGAAAGCTGTCGCTGTGTGCGGATCAACGGAAGATCGCCACGGTATCGTGCTGGCAAAGTCTGAGCTGGCAAAGAAAGCCGGCGTTAAGACCGGAATGGTGAATTGGGAAGCCCGCCAAAAATGCCCAGATCTGATCGTAGTACCGCCCCAATACGAACAGTATCTGAAGTATTCCAAGCTGGCCCATGAAATCTACTACCGCTATACAGACCTTGTTGAGCCCTTCGGCATGGACGAGTGCTGGCTTGATGTGACAGCCAGCAGGACCTATGGCACAGGCATAGAGATTGCCGAGCAAATTAGAAAAGCTACCAAGGAGGAACTAGGCTTGACCGTCAGCATTGGCGTCTCCTTCAATAAGATTTTTGCAAAGCTGGGCTCAGATATGAAGAAGCCGGATGCGATCACCGTGATAACACCTGAAAACTACCGCGAAAAGGTGTGGCCACTGCCTGCGTCGGAACTCATCTACATTGGTCCGGCAACGGAGAGGAAACTCACCAGCTATGGAGTACATACCATCGGAGAAGTCGCTGCGCTTGGTCCTGATACGCTCAAAAGCTGGTTTGGCGTCAATGGAATTAAGCTCTGGACTTATGCCAGCGGCACGGATACTTCCCGCATCATGCAGAAGGACTTTGTAAGCCCGATCAAATCTGTAGGACACGGCATTACTTGCACGGCTGACCTGAACAACGAAGAAGAGGTTTATAAGGTCATTCTTGAACTTAGCCAGGATGTTGGTCATCGGTTGCGGGTCTACGACCTTGCAGCAACCGGAGTACAGCTTTGGGTGCGAGCGAGCGATCTGTCGCCGAACCAATTCCAATGCAAACTGCCTTGTAGGACGCAGATACCGTATGAAATAGCGAATGCCGCTTTTGGGCTTTTTAAGAAACGATATCAATGGAACATTACGGTCCGCGCTATTACGGTAAGGGCGATTGACCTTGTTCCGCAGACATCGCCGGAGCAAATCTCGCTGTTTGTGAATTACCCACGCCATGACAAACTTGGGCGGGTTCAGGACGCTATTGAGGAAATACGACGACGTTTCGGTGAGAAAGCCATCTACAACGCAATTCTCATGGGTGATAAGAAAATGCCCAGCGACAAACGTGACCTCGTGCGAATGCCTGGGCTGATGTACCAATGATGGGAGGGTCATTATGAATATGACAAGTGTTGATTTGGATATGAATGCTCCGTTCAATCCGTGTATCGGCTGCACTTCCAGAAAGTGCAGGGCATGTGATTACTCCTTGAACATCCCGGACCCGAAAGAGTACGACTATCGTGTGCCGCGCCCCCAAAAGGAGAAGGTTGCAAAAAAGCAGTCGGCTGTGACCAGTAACAAACTGGCTCCTCAGAAAAGAAAAGCGACTACGACCGTGAGAACTCCGGATCTTCTTCCCGTGCTTGGTAATCCGAAAGAGTATTTGTCCTTACCAACCACGATTTTTGGAGAAAGCGGGGAAAACTTTGTGATCCGTGTGGACGGGAATGGGATGATAAACGCCGGAATTCATACGGGAGATTGGCTCGTATTTGATGCAAAACCGGATTTCCATGACGGCGATATTGCGCTTGTGGCGCTCAATGGAGAAAGTTTGCTGTGCAGGCGCGTTTTCCATGAAGCCGGCAAGACGAGAGTACGTCGCGAGGATGGTGTTACGCCGGACATTGTTTTAGAGAACTGCGTCGTGTATGCGGTACTGGTTGGCCTCCTACGGGCTTATCGTGACGGCAGCATTGTTGATGTGGAGAGGGTTTCTCAATGACACAGGATACTACGGCCTATGTCAAGACCTATGTGAATGTCGTTGTCGAACACCGTTCTGATGGGAAGAAAACGCCACGGGAAATCCGTTTTGACGATGGCAGAAGATTTGAGATCGACAAAGTAACGGATCGCCGCCGGGCAGCCGCGACCAAGGTCGGTGGTACTGGCATCCGCTATACGATCTTTATCCACGGGCAGGAACGGAAGCTGTTTGAA
>JAEEGL013391694.1_pt1 | contig 11032 bp, 11 predicted proteins | sample 9134231 | NCBI WGS metagenome assembly JAEEGL01 (sample SAMN16246548, study PRJNA631951) | gut metagenome | biome: gut microbiome; feature: rumen; material: fiber-attached | host: Bos | place: Iran: Karaj | collected 2018-10
CAATAAGAACTATTTTTTTATCTTCAATACTATCTAATCTTTCTGTTTTATCCTTAAGCTCTCCATAATATGTATTTATATATTTGGATTCTTGATTTGCACACACTATGAAGAATATGGAAATGATAAGTATAACAGTGAAAAATATAGATGCTAAACTAATATAAAACTTTTTCATATCTTTGCCTCCTAAAACTGAAAATAAATGAAGGCAGCTTCGATATTACTGCTCTTTTGATATATAAAGCATCCAATAACTACAAAGATTAAAATTGTATATAACACTTTTCTTAATACATATGGAGTCATTTTGGATTCCTTATATTCTATTTTAATAAGGTCAACAAATTTTAATCCTATAATTGCTAGAGGAATATAGAATATCATGGCCGAAGGCATATTTAATACTTCTTTAAATGTATTAAAATATTCTCCATTCAAATTCCATGAAGTAAATAATAATCTATAGGCTGTTGCCATTTCAGCTAAGCTATTACTTCTAAATGCTATCCAAGCAAGTGAAACTAATATATAAGTAATAGAAATCCTTAATATTTTTATAAATATTGAATTCTTATTAATATTCCATTTCTTATATGCTTTTTCTCTTAAAGGCTCTATTAGCTGACCTATAATTCGCATAATACCATGCATTAAGCCCCAAAGGATGAATGTCCATGCAGCACCATGCCATATACCTGAAAGTAAGAATACAACTAATATATTTATACATAATCTTACCTTATTTACTCTAGAGCCTCCCATTGGAAAATAGACATAATCTCTAAACCAGGTAGATAAGGTAATATGCCAACGATTCCAAAAATCCTTAATGGATATGGCAGAATATGGCTTATCAAAATTCTTAGATAATTTTATGTTAAAGCATCTAGCACAGCCAATAGCTATATCACTATAGCCGGAAAAGTCACATAAGATTTGTATGGAGAATAATATAGTTCCTACTAAAACTAGTAATCCATTGGTATTATCAATATTATTAAATATATTATTCACATATACTGCAACCATATCTGCAATAGCTATTTTTTTTATAAAGCCTACAAGCATTTGTTTTAAACCAATAGATAGGTTTTGATAATTGATTCCTTCCGTGTTTTTAAGCTGGGGAAGTAAATCCCCACTTCTTTCAATTGGTCCTGCAACAAGCTGTGGGAAGAAGGATACATATAAAGCATATAGGAATAGATTTTCTTCTGCTTCTATTTTACCTTTATAAATATCTATTACATAAGATAATGTTTGAAATGTATAAAAGGATATACCTACAGGAAGTATGATATTAATTGCGTCAAAGCTTAATCCTCCACCTAAGGAATTAATTCCAAAGATAAAGCTTTCTACTATGAAATTTGCATATTTAAAGAAAATTAAAATTCCTAAGGATACAGCAATCGATAAAATCATTAAGAGCCTTTGAACGCTTTTCTTATCGCTTTGTTTTATACCTATACCCGCAGTATATGAAACCATAGTAGTAATTAGAATTAAGAAGATTAATTTCCAATTCCACCACATATAAAATACATACGATGCGATTAAAAGTATAAAATATCTGTATTTCTTAGGAAATATAAAATATAGTATAAAAACTAATGGTAAAAATATTAAAAATTCAATTGAATTAAAGCTCATATTAAAATTCTCCCAATTAAAAGCATTGTTATTATAACAAATTTATTCGGCGTTGTAAATGAATAGAAAAAGGGGCCTTTTGGCCCCTAAAGGAGAATTACTTCTTTTCAGTATGAATTACTTCTTTAATTGTAGTAGCCGCAGTAGCTAGATTTTGAAGCTCAGATGGAACAATAATCTTTGTTGCTTGACCATTTGCTAAATCCTTAACAGCTTCATAGCTCTTTAAAGTTAATACCTCATTTGTAACTTTTGCAGCATTTAAGCTCTTTAAACCTTCAGCTTCAGCATCACGAATAAGCTTAATATCCATAGCTTCAGCTTCTTTTACCTTTAAAATAGATTGAGCCTGACCTTCAGCCTTCTTAATCATAGCTTCCTTTTCTGCATCTGCCTTTAGAATTTGAGATTCCTTTTGACCTTCAGCAAGTAGGATTTGGCTCTTCTTTTCACCTTCAGCTAATAAGATTTTTTCTCTTCTTTCACGTTCAGCTCTCATCTGACGCTCCATGGCATCACGAATATCCTTTGGAGGTAAAATATTTTTTACCTCTACACGATTTACCTTGATTCCCCAAGGGTCTGTAGCCTCGTCTAGAATACTTCTCATCTTCGTATTAATGATATCTCTTGATGTTAGTGTTTCATCTAAATCAAGTTCACCAATGATATTACGAAGAGTAGTTGCACTTAGGTTTTCAATTGCAGCGATAGGATTTTCAACACCATAAGCGAAAAGCTTAGGGTCTGTTACTTGAAAGAATACAACTGTATCAATTTGCATAGTAACATTATCCTTTGTAATAACTGGCTGAGGATCAAAATCCTTTACCTGCTCCTTCATAGATACAATATGTGCAACACGGTCAACAAATGGACATAAGAAATGGAAACCTACACCCCAAGTTGTATGATATCCACCTAAGCGTTCAACAACATATTTATTTGTTTGTCTTACAATACGAATACAAGTAATTAAATAAATCAAGATAAGTACAACAATAACTGAAATAATAATTGCAGCGATTACTCCGCCATTAAACTCTAAAAACATTATTCTTCCTCCTTAATTCCTTCATCAATAAGTTTTACTATAACTCTATTTCCTTTTAAAGAAACTACTTCAACAATACTATCTACAGGAATACTTTTTTCTTCTTCCTCCATTAATATTGCAACATAGGTAATACCATTAAGCTTTACTTCACCACCATCATATTTTGTGATTTCTTTTATAACCTTAACTCTTTTACCTAAGAATTCATCTGAATTTGTTTTTCTAACGGTTCTATCCATCATTTTCTTTACAAGTGGTCTTGTGAAGATTAACGCACAAGCAGAAACCACAACAAATACGATTAATTCTGCCCAAAATGGAGTAAATCCTGAAACTGCCATTGCCATAAGTGCGCCTACAGAAAACCAAATAGAAACAAAATCCTGTGTGGATGCCTCAAGTACTAATGTTAAAACAAAAATACCAAGCCAAACCCAAATCATATAATTTTCAATATCAGCTAAAAAATCTAACAACATTAAGCTTCACCTCCCATGAATATTACGATTGCCTTTTTCTTTTCATCGAATATCGCCTTAAGCTTAATAGCGCCATCGCTTTTTATTTTAAGATTAAAGGATTTCGCCACATAATCCACTAAGCTTCTTGAGCTTATTCTTGCGTAGCTCTTCGATAAAGAGATTTTAAGTAAGGATGACTCACTAACCTCACCAGACAATGCGTAATCCTTATCCATTAAAAAGATGAATGTTTTTTCTTCTTCTTTATCAATCCCAACTCTTACCCTATAACAATCACTAAAGTATTTCAGTAATTCTTTATTAAAGGTAATATGATTTTCATAAATTGAAGCATAGCCAACTTTTTCATCTGCATCAAAAAATTCTAGCATAGAATCACCTCTTTACAATTCACATTATAGCACAAATTCATAGCAATTCAACACTTTTTCAAAAAAATTCAAAAAAATTCAAATATTATCCATACAATTATTCTATACATTTTAGAATATTTAATATATAATTAGTAAAAATATGAAATAAAAAAGGGATTATTTATGGAAAAGATTGAATATTTAAACAAAGAAGAGATGAATTCTATTCAAAGCCAAAGGCTAATAGAAGAAATTAAATATGTATATGAAAATCAAAAGCCCTATAGAGAAAAAATGGATGAGGCCGGGATTAAGCCATCAGATATTAAATCTATTGATGATTTAAAAAAGCTTCCATTTACAACAAAGCATGATTTAAGAGAAAACTATCCTTATGGCTTCTTCGCCACAAGTATGGACAATATTGTAAGAATTCATGCATCTAGTGGTACAACAGGTAAGCTTACTACTATGGGCTATACCAAAAGAGATTTAGATGATTGGAGTGAGGCTTTTAAAAGAAGCTTAACATTCGCTGGAGTTACAAAAAGTGATATTGTTCATATTTCCTATGGATATGGATTATTCACTGGTGGACTTGGTGCCCATTATGGTGCTGAGGCGCTTGGTTGTGCAGTTGTACCTTGTTCCACTGGTAATACAAGCCGTCAGCTACAATTACTAAAGGATTTTAAGGCAACTGTTTTATGCTGCACTCCTTCTTACGCACTTGTATTAGCTGAGGCTATTGAAAAATCAGATGAATATACTATTGAGGATTTTTCACTTCGCATTGGTATATTTGGTGCTGAACCTTGGAGTGAAGGCATGAAGGCTCAAATTGAAGAAAAGCTTCATATTAAAGCGTATGACATCTATGGCTTATCAGAAATTTCTGGTCCTGGTGTTTCTATGAACTGTGGTGGTAAATATTTACATGTTCAAGAGGATTACTTCTATCCTGAAATCATTGACCCAGAAACCTTAGAGGTTTTACCTGATGGAGTTGAAGGTGAATTAGTTTTTACAACCTTAAGAAAGGAAGGCGTTCCTCTAATTCGTTATAGAACTAGAGATTTATGCTCCTTATATCATGGGGTATGCCCAATTTGTGGTAGAACATTAGTAAGAATGGACCGCGTTAAAGCTAGAAGCGATGATATGCTTATCATCCGTGGTGTTAATGTATTCCCAAGCCAAATTGAACATACATTAACTAAGATTAAAGAGCTTAATGGAGCCCATTATTTACTTGTTGTAGATAGAAAGGGATTATTAGATTCCTTAGAAATCAAAGTAGAATTGAATCCTGCATACTTTACGGACACTATTAAGGATATTGAAATTCTAAAGAAATCTGTAGAGCATATGGTTACTAGCGCTATTGGTATAGCACCTAAGATTACCTTCTGCTCTCCTGGTGAGATTCCATTATCCGATGGTAAAACTAAGCGTACAATTGATAATAGAAAAATTTAAGGAGGACATTATGATTGTAAATCAGTTAGCTATTTATACACAAAATGATAAAGGAAATGTATATAACATTTTAAAAATATTAGGTGATAAAAAAATCAATATTGTATCCTTAAATCTTGCAGATACAGAAGACTTTGGAATCTTGCGTTTAATTACGGAGGATAATAAGGCTGCCCAAAAGGCATTAACCGATGAAGGATATATGACTACATTAACAGACCTCTTAAGCATCATGGTAAAAAATGAACCTGGTGATTTAGAAAAAATCTTAAAGAAGCTTGCCGATGCAAAGGTTAATATTGAATATATCTATTCCTATTCTAAGGATGGTTATACATATATCTTAATTAAAACAGATGATTTAGAAGCAACAAGAAAAATATTAGAATAACAATAAAACTCCTCATACGAGGAGCTTTATTTTTCTTGAAATGTTAATTTTGTTATGGGGAGTAATGATTTTTTCATTGACTCTTCTGCAAGCCCTAAAAGAGCATAATTAAACTCTTGAGCTGCTTGTTCTTCATCTATTACAGGAGCATGATAATTTATTACTAAGAATCCATCATGGCGAATATATGCCTTATAAAATAAATTCAATTCATTAAATTGATTGATCTTTTGATATGCTTCTTCCGTTGCATTTATATAGTCGAATATAAAATCAATAGCTAATACCCTATCTCCTATAATCGTTGCAATTAAAATATCATCTCCGACACCTTCTAAGGCTGCAGATGCTTCAAATCTTAAAAGCCCATCCTTTGTAGGAAAAACATTAAATTTTATATTACTCCATGCATCATGTATTCTTTCATAAATTCTTTCTAGATTCATATTTTCCTCCAGATATAATATGGCGTAACCGACGGGATTCAAACCCGTGCATACACCTTCGGAGGGTGAGGCTCTATTCAGCTGAGCTACGGTTACATTTATAAATATTATAATATTTTATTCTCTATTTCTCAAGGAGAATAAATCCCCTTGAAAAAAAGAAATTTCTTATTGACATTCGAATACCCTTTATGTATAATACTTATTGCGACTTGGTAAAGTTGCAATCTCAAACATGCCCGCTTGGTGGAATGGTTAACACGTCTCCCTCTCAAGGAGAAGATTACGGGTTCGACCCCCGTAGTGGGTACCAAAAGATAATTCAAGGCTGATAATTCAGCCTTTTATTTTTTTATATTGCATCAAAAAAAGCCCTTAAGGGCTTTTTCTTATAAAGTGGCTAGAACTTTATTGATTCTTTCTAAAGTCTTCTCTTTGCCTAAAATTTGAATGATATAATAAAGATTTGGACATACTCCTCTACCGGATAATGCAATTCTTAAGAAGCCTGTAACATCACCAACATGACCCTTATATGCTTCTTTATCCTTCTTCCATACCTTAACATTATCTGCAAATCCATGACGAAGGGATAATTCCTTCATAGAATTAAACCAAGTCTCTTCATCTAAGGATAAATCAATTGTATTCTTGTAATCCTCTAAAACAGCTTTAATATCTTCTTTATTAAACTGTGGATTCCATTCTAAATTAGCTAAATCAATCTTATTATATTCATCATCATAGAAGAATCCAATGATTGGATAAATATCAGAATACTTTGCATAATCCTTTCTAGGCTTTTCCTTTTCACGCTCAATATTTAAGATTTTTGTGAAGAATTCCTCATCTTGAGTAATCTTATTATAGAAGTCTAAATCATAAGTCTTAGCCCATTCTTTAACTTCTTCACATAAATCCTTAGCCTTACGGAATGCCATTCTTTCCTTAGAAATAGATGCAACCTTCTCTAAGTCAAATAATGCACCATCTAAGCTCATCTTATCAAAGGATAACTTAAAGTCATAGAAATCCTTATCTAGATTAGCGTTTCTCCATTCCTCATAATTAGAGTTTGCGATGGTAAGTAAGTATTCAATAAATCCATACTTAGGATATCCTTGCTCTAAGAAATAAGAAACTGCAGCTTCTACATCCTTACGCTTAGAAAGCTTTCTTCTATTACCATTTTCAACCTTCATAATTACTGGGAAATGAGCATATTTAGGTCTTTCAAATCCCATAGTATCAAATAATTCTAGATGGATAGGTAGAGATGGTAACCATTCTTCTCCTCTTGTAATATGAGTTGTATGCATGAAATGATCATCACATAAATGTGCAAAGTGATAAGTTGGAAGACCATCACCCTTTAAAATTACAATATCCTGATCATTTTCAGTTAGCTCTAAGTCTCCTCTAATTTCATCATGGAACTTAATCTTGTTATTATGATCACCCATAGACTTAAAACGAATGATATAAGGATCTCCAGCCTTAATCTTAGCAATTGCATCATCAATAGGGAAATCTCTATATTTTGCATATTTTCCATAATAGCCTGGAATTTCTTTATTAGCCTCTTGTTCTTTTCTAAGCTCAGCTAATTCCTCTTGCGTACAGAAGCATGGATAAGCTCTTCCCATCTTCATTAAATGCTTAATACAAGTCTTATAAATATCTGCACGATTAGATTGCTTATATGGGCCATAATTTCCAGTTTCTTCTGTATCAGATAAATATCCCTCATCAGGAATAACATCAAATACAGCAAGCTGCTTAATTAAGGATTCACCAGAACCTGCAATCTCACGCTTAGTATCTGTATCCTCTAAACGAATATAAAATACTCCACCAGACTGCTTTGCGTATCTTGCACTAATTAAGGAAGTAAATAAGCTTCCTGTATGTAAAAAACCAGTAGGAGATGGTGCGAATCTTGTAACCATTGCTCCTTCTTTTAAATTTCTATTTGGATATCTTTTTTCCAAATCCTCCACAGTTTCAGTTATTTCTGGGAAGATTAACTCAGCTAAATCATTATAATTAGCCATATTAACACCTCAATTCTTTCCTATTATATAGGAAAAGGCCCTGCTTTTCAAGAAAAAACAGAGCCCATATTTTTAAATAGAATAGATAAATTGACAAACATCCACCATAATCGTTTGTTCTTGATTATCTCTTGTCACTGTAAAGTATAATGTATCATCTAAATCTAGCTCTAAAGAATAAAGCCACTTGTTAACATCTTCATTCGTATTTACAGTATATAGATAATCTTCTTTAGATTCATCACTATAATCTACCTTAATCGATTTAACGATATCTGACTTCTTTAATTCTGTACCTGTATATGTAGAATTTGACTCTACATCACTTACATAATACACATAAGATTGTGTTCTATTCCATCCACTACCCGTTTGATATACACCTAAAGAAATTGTGAATCCATATTCATAATCTCCTCTTACATATCCACTACTCCAAACCTTATTTGCAGTATCATACTTAGCTGTAGATAAAACCTCTTCTACTGTTTCAATAACATTTTTAGATGGTACAGCAAAGCTTAAGCCTTCAATTCCAGATGCAGAATACTTTGCATTAACAATACCAATTAATGCGCCAGCTGTATTAAATAATCCTCCACCAGAATTTCCAGAATTAATCGCAACATCCGTTTGAATTAAAGTTTGATATGTATAATCATCTGTTTGTACTCTACGATTTACATAAGATACAACACCTGAAGATACAGACCCTGGTAGTGTACCTAAAGGATTACCGATTGCAACTACGGTTGAACCTAGCTTTAAGGAGTCCGAATCTGAATATATAGATGCATAAGTTAAATCGGTCTTTTCAATAGATAAAATAGCTAAATCATAATCAGGGTATCCACCTACATATTCTGCAGAATATGTTTCTCCATTCGATAATGTAACCTCATAGGATAAATAGCCCTTTACTACGTGGAAGCATGTAACAATATAGCTTAATCCTAAGGTATCATCTTTTGCAAATAAAACACCAGAACCAGCTCCTATAGATGAAACACTAGTTGCGCTAATAGATACAACAGAGTCATACACCTTTTCTACGGTTTCTTCTACTGATGTTTTTGTGGATACACTATCGGAAATATTTAAATCTACACTAGTAGATTCATATACTGGATCATATAATAATTGCTTTGATTCTATAGCACCGTTAGCATCTGTACCACTAATAGCATTTGTAGGATAAACATTATTCTCGCTTTCAATACTGCTTATTCCTGCACTACAGGAAGCAAGCATAAAAGCTCCTGTACAAGCAAACAATCCCAAAACATATTTTTTCTTCATTTTAAAGACACCTCTTTTTTTGGAATACAGCTATATTATAGGTCTTAATTGTGTGAAAAATTTGGGAAGAATATTTTTAATAATTGTTAAAATAACAAATAATGTATTGGTTATAAAAAGAAAAACCACCAAATGGTGGTCAATTCTTATTTAAAATAACGATCTAATAAGCCCTTTAATGCTTTACCATGACGAGCTTCATCTCTTGCCATTTCATGTACTGTATCATGAATAGCATCTAGGTTATACTTCTTTGCAAGTTTAGCAAGCTCAACCTTACCAGCTGTTGCACCAAATTCGCATTCTACTCTCCAAGCTAAATTCTTCTTAGTAGAATCTGTCATATTAGGCTCTAAATCAGATCCTAATAATTCTGCAAACTTTGCAGCATGCTCTGCTTCTTCAAATGCAGCCTTTTCCCAGTATAAGCCAGCCTCAGGTAATCCTTCTCTATGAGCAATTCTTGCCATACATAAATACATACCAACTTCGGAACACTCACCATGGAAATTAGATACTAGCTGATCAAAGATTTCCTTCTTAACATTATCAGGAATTTCAGGATTATTCTTTACTGTTTTAGCATAAACACCAAATTCATGCTCAGCAGCTAATTGGATATCACCATTTACTTCCATAAATGCACTTGCAGGTGCCTTACATACAGGGCACTTGAAATCGCTAGGAAGAGTCTCTCCTTCATAAACATAACCACAAACCTTACATACAAACTTCTTCATTTTTTTCATCCTCTTTTCATATAATATTTTTTTTACAATTCTTGCAATAGCCAAAAAACACAAAATCATGATCCACAATTTGATTATCCATTATTTCTTTTGGAATCATAATTTCATTCATTTTATCTAATGGAATATCTATTATATTTTTACATTCCCTACAGACAAAATGATAATGCTTTTCTTTTACTGTTTCATAGATATTCGAATTTCCTAATTTCAATTTTATAACCGCACCATCCTCTAAAAGAATAGATAGGTTACGGTAGATTGTTGCTAGGGAAACATCCGGATGAGTCTTGTTCATATATAGAATCAGCTCATCGGATGTTGGATGTCCCAAAACATCTATGGCCTCTTTGACTCTAAGCCTCTGTAGGGTGTTTCTTCTCTGCACCAATATAACCTCCTTTTGAATCGTTATTAAGAATCATTCTTAATTATAGTATATATTATCCTTACAAAATAATCAATAGAATTGAAAAAAAGGAGTAAGAAAATCTTACTCCAATAGGTTTAAAATGTCTTGAGTTGTAAGCTTTACTTGCTTTGTTTGGTCGGATGCAACAACACTTTCTGCAAGCTCACGCTTCATTGCTTGAAGCTTAATAACCTTTTCTTCGATTGTATCCTTACAAATAAGCTTAATTACAGATACATTCTTAGTTTGACCTAAACGATATGCTCTATCTGTTGCCTGAAGCTCAGCTGAAGAATTCCACCAAGGATCCATATGAATTACCATATCCGCACCAGTTAAATTTAATCCTGTACCACCAGCCTTAAGGGAAATAATAAATACCTTAATATCTGTATTAGAATTAAATTCTTGAACCATATCCATTCTTGTTTTTGCCTTAGTAGTACCATCTAAAATGAAATGCTTAATATCCATTTTATCTAATTCTCTAGATAAAATAGGGAAGCCTTGGGCAAATTGAGAGAATACTAATATTCTATGTCCACCTTCGATACTAGAACGTATTAAATCCGCAGCTAGATTGATCTTTGTATTATCGAATTGCTCCTGAAGGATTAATTCTGGAGTAATACAAATCTGGCGTAATCTTGTCAA